>OJJU01000579.1_pt1 | contig 13291 bp, 12 predicted proteins | sample 1596141 | NCBI WGS metagenome assembly OJJU01 (sample SAMEA4350150, study PRJEB24818) | metagenome | biome: human; feature: gut; material: faeces | place: Denmark | collected 2013-09
GCATTCAAGGGATGACAATAATCAAGCTGTGGATTTTGCCTTTTATGGTTTCATGGCCAACTTTGCGGGAATAGTTTTGCCGACAGTTCCTACAAGAAATAGTGATAAGGAATCTGTTTTGTATCTCCAAACCTTATTTGCCTTATGCTATGTAGAGCAAACAAGAGGATGGTCTGATTATTTTGCTACTATTAAGGGCTATAACATTTTTAGACCTAAACAGCGCATCATAGAATACGCTTTGTCTTTAGCGATGGATGCAGAATATGAGACTAAGCAAAAGTTCAAAGAGAAAAGAGACCAAGCAAAGACCAAGTGGTATCTTGAGGTGAAAAATCTAAGGGGAATTTTGGCTTGTAATAACTTTGAAGTTATAGGTTTGGAGGACAATATAGAGAAACAGAAGAATAATTTAGATACTCTCAAGATAGAGTACGTTGGAAAGAACGGACTTGATATCGAGCATCATTTGCAGGAACTGGAAGCTGCTATAGCGTCATTCGAACAAAGTAAAAGAGGAATATCGCAAGGGCGTACTGCCAAGGATAAGAAATTGATAGAAACGTATCAAAGACATCAAAAAATCTATGATGACTTTTGTCACAAACTGGCTATAGATAAGCGTAAGTTGGATGTTATCACTCAGAAATTGTCAGCTTTGGAAAATGAGCATAAGAGAATAGTCGGGCTAACTAAGGTTGACAATGTATTTACAACGCTGCAGGTGACGATTTGTCCTACTTGCAAACAGGCTCTACCTATTGGCGAGGAAGCTAGAGAAAAAGAGATTGAAAAAGCTCAACTTGTAGATCTGGATAAAATGATATCCAACCAAAAGAAATTCTTGAATGCTCTAAAAGAAGCCACGGAGAGTAATCTTCAGCAAAAGCAATTGCATCTCTTGTATATTGAAAAATTATTGTCGCAAGACAAGGTTCTTGTGCAACAATTAAATAATGAGACATGTTTTTCTGCTTCTGGTATTTCTGAGGTAGAAATGATGGAAGTGGCTAGGCAGAAATTAGAAATAGAGCAGACCAAAGTATTGCTGAGCAAGATTGATGCGGCAAAATTGAGGTTGGGAAATATAAAAGAAGACTATGACAAATATGATAAGGAATATAAGTCTTTGAAAAATAACGAGCGTAATGGATTGCAAAATTCTCTAGCAAAATTTGAGGTGATGTTTAAGGAAACTCTGATGTACTTTGAATATAAGAGCAACTATAAGAATCAGTTGTATTTTGAGACAAATCCAATCTCGTCTTATCTTTATTTTCCATTGGTACAGATGCAAAAAGATAGTTCGGAACAGCTACGGGCCGTTTCGTCAGCTTCTGATTTTATACGCTCTATCTGGGCTTATTATCTTGCCCTTCTCAAAGTAGGTGGTAAGCATCCTGGTTTTGTTATCTTTGATGAGCCTTGCCAGCAATCCATGGATGAATCCAGCCTTAAAAAACTATTTGAGTGTGGCTCGAAATTCATGGATAGGCAAATCATCTTTTTCTGCTCTTCGCAGCCTCATACTGCGGAACATAAAGATGGTGGAAATGGTAATATTATTAGAGATATTATTCAAGAAATGCCTAACAAGTCTATGATTAATGCCATAGAGTTTAAAGATAGAGCGATAGATGTTATCCAATAATAGTTGTATCTGATTTAACACGATTAGCTTATGAAATTTAAACTTATAGATGTCTGTTTTCAAAATGCATCCTCTTGTTCGGGTACCGATGCTGACTTTTATATAGAAATGGATGATTGGAACGACTATAATTATTTTACGACTTACCATCTTCATGCTACTAAAAAGTTGACAAAGACTAAAAATGTATATCTCGGCAGCATAAGTATTTTAAAGAAAGGTCAAAAAGAGGGGGAAAGTCGCCTTTTGGCAAATGCTATAAAAAATGGTATGTTGAGTAACCCTTTTGAAAAGTTGCCAGATGGTTATTGTTCGATTTCCTTTTCATTAGATTTATACAGAGGGCTTTATAAGTTTTTGGACAATCGAAGAAGACAAAAAATAGTGAGGTCTCTTAAGATGATATTATCTGATAGAGATAGGCTCTATGAAGAGTTTAAAGATGAGCCTGGTTTTGAAAAGTCCTTGCTAAGAAGTGCAAGTATGGATTCGTACATACTTCAAAAAGGAAAGAGTCTATTGCAGAGTGATGGTAAGTTTCATGATTGGGAGCATGATAAACTAAAAGTAAATTTCAATTATCTGAATCAAGAAATTACTTTGGATTTTTCTGGTGTTATAAATGCTCAAGAATGTAGCTATTTACCTTCTGGAATTATAGCATTTATCGGACATAATGGATGTGGTAAAAGTACAGCATTATATCAGTTGGCTAAAGTGCTTTTTGCTGCTCCAAACGACAGGGTGCGTATAAAGGAAATTTTATCTTTAGAACCAAATAATATAGGAATAGACAAACTGATGATGTTTTCTTATAGCGCATTTGATAACTTTGTTATGCCAGGGATTACGCTATCTGACTATCGATTGATGTCTGAAGGTATGGAAGATAATTCTGGTAGATTTATATTCTGTGGTTTGCGAGATGTGAGACAAGAAATAAACGATACCATCGAGGCTCATATAAAGAAACTCGGCAAAGACAATAAAGAAAACAAAATTGTAGATGTCAACCAGATGCGCATTGAAAAGATAAAAACAAAAACAGTCGATGAACTGTCTGTAGAGTTTGCGGTTGCGCTGCATGTAGTATTAGAGGATTCTGAGAAATACCAAATTTTTAAGCAAATCAGAAATGATAGTAAAGTTGTATTGCCTTCTTTGTATGAAGCTATAAAGTGGATTGATAGTTTTGGAGCAACTGATGAGAGCAAAGAAGAATTCCTATCATTATCAACAGGCGTTAAATTTTTCTTACACGCATTAGTGCATTTGATAGCATACATGGAGGATAATAGTATAGTTCTCTTTGATGAACCTGAGAATCATTTACATCCACCTTTCTTGTCTTTCATGATGAGTGAGTTTAGACGAATCATTCACAATAAGCATTCTGTGATGTTGGTTGCAACACATTCACCTGTAATTCTGCAAGAAACACTGTCGAAAAATGTCTTCATTATGGAACGGCGAGATGGGGAAACTCAAATTCATCATCCCGAGACCGAGATATATGGGGAGAGTTTTGGATTAATAAATTCTATTGTTTTTAGGCTAAATTCAGATTTGACACATTATAATGATGTAATGGATGAATTATATGAGCAATGGCATTGTGATGAATTGGATTCCATAGAGCAAGTCCTGACACGTTTCAGATATCGTTTTGGATGTGAAGACCTAAGCTCGCATATGACAGCTTATTTGATTAGCAAGTTTGAAAGCCGTGAAAGCGTAGAGGAGGAATAGCTTATGTGGAAGTTGGAAAAGCCCTCGTTGGACGATGCGTTGAAAGATATAGAAAATATCATAGCTGAAAGTAATAGAAATTTAGATGAGCAATCTAAGGTTAAGTTACAGTATGTATTCCGATTGTACGAACGTAATAATGGCTCTGTTGCAGATGTAGATTTAAATCGTTTCTCAGATAAAGAAAAGAATACTCTGCATGATATGTATGGTACAAAGACTTATGAAAACCAGCCTTTGTTTTACATCCGAAAACAACTTTTTGACCAGAAAGACTTGTGCCCAGTGTGTGGTATCAATCCTCCAAGTCAGTTAGACCATCAAATGCCACGTTCACAATACAAGCCTCTGTCTTTATGTAGATTAAACTTAGTGCCTCTATGTGGTGTTTGCAATAACAAAAAAAGAGCAAAACCTTATGACGAGTTCATCCATCCTTATTATGCAGAGTTTCCTTCAGGTGTCATATTCTTGATAGCCAATGTGCATGTTAACACCCAAAATCATAAAATGTCTTGGTTTTATAGTCTGGATAGTACAGTATTACATGACCATGTACTTATTCAGAAAATAAGGTCTCAAGTAAGTAATGTAAAATTATTCAGGCGCTTACTGAGAGAGTCGCATAGATTTATAGGTGACCTGCTTTTTGATAATAAATTTGCGAATAATAAAGCATTGAAGACCTTCCTACAAAGAGAGATGAATAGGTATATACATAGATATGGTCTAAACGATTGGCGTTCTGCTATACTTAGAGCGTTGTACTTTTGTCCTTCTTTTGGGATTGAAGAGGCAGAATGGCTAATCGGCAGAATTCCTCCAATCAATAATGGTGTCAATGTTTAAAGACAACTATCAGAAAATGAAATCAATATTAGTTAATAAAATATTATCTACGGAGAAGAACTCCGTTAATCAGATATTTGAAACAAAGGGTAAGGTTTATACCTACCTCAATCCTGTTTCTTACTTGACAGCCCTTGATAACAAGGAGTTGTTTGGTAAGATGGATGGTATCTTTGCCGATGGCGGATTGTTGGTGAAAACCATCAAAATGCTGTATGGCAAGCAGGTGACCCGCCGAAGCTTTGACATGACTTCTATGGCACCAGAGTTGTTTGAGTATGCAGAGGTTCATGGCAAAACGGTATATATCGTTGCCTCGAAACATGAACAGGTGGGAAAAGCGGTAGAAATATTCCGTGAGCGTTATCCTAAAGTGAAGTTTGCAGGGTATAGGAATGGTTACTTTTCTTCTGAGAGGGAAATGGATAAGGAGGCTAAACATATTTGTGAGGTAAATCCCGATTTCTTGATAGTGGGCATGGGTGCCCTGATGCAGGAGAAGTTTTTGCTGAAGGTGAAGAGTGCTGGATTTAATGGTGTTGGCTTTACTTGTGGTGGTTTCATCCATCAGACTTCGAAGAACGAGATTGATTACTATCCTGCTTGGGTGGACAAGACGAACCTTCGTTTTGTGTATCGCATGTGGAAGGAGCCGCATACTCGTAAGCGTTACTTGATGGCAGGGTTGTTGTTCCCTGTAAGGTTTATCGCAGAAAGAATCTTCGGATAGTCTTGTAGAGCCAATGGATGGGCGTAAAAACTACCGATAATGGAGTGAGGATGATAAGTAAGAGCACAGGGATGATGTTGCCCAATGCTCGCAAAATACGTTCTTTCATGATTACAAAATTACACCAATGAATTTACAACAAAGAATATTTTTTGATTTTTTACGATTTTGCATCGGTACCACAGACAAAATACCTCCTACCTTGGAAGGTTCGGACTGGCAAGTACTGTATGGTATCGCAGAGAAACAAGCATTGATTGGGGTGTTATTTCATGGCATTAAGCAACTGCCAAAGGTACTTGCGCCTAATTCAATGTTGTTGATGCAATGGATGGGGATGGCACAAAAGATACGGCAACAGAATGCTCGCTTGTTTAAGGATTCGGTTATTGTTTGTGCCAGGTTTAAACAGGATGGTTTCTGCAACTGTATATTGAAGGGGCAGGGACTTTCGCTGCTTTATCCCGATCCTTACATGCGCACTTCTGGTGACATTGATATCTATCTGGCAGGTGGTCGCCAAAAAATTAGCAAATATGTTAATAGTGTGTGTCCTGAACAGGTAATGCGCTATCATCATATTGACTTTCCTGTTATGAAGACATCCTTAGAGGTTCACTTCACGCCGTCATATATGTTCTTCCTCTTGCATAATCTTAGGATGCAAGAGTGGTTTAAAAAGATGATGAATCTTCAGTGTTCTAATATTGTGACTTTACCAGATGGGTATGGAGAAATCACTGTACCTACTACATCATTTAATGTTATTTATGTTCTCTCGCATCTTTATCGCCACCTGTTCACTGAAGGCATAGGGTTGCGCCAACTTTTGGATTACTACTTCGTTTTAATGAATATAGACATAACAGATAAAACGAAAAATGATGATGTAAAAGATGTATTTGAGCAGACACTCAAGCACCTTGGTCTTTGGAAGTTTGCTAAGGCGGTGATGTATGTGATGAAAGAGGTGTTCTGGTTGCCCGAAAACAAAATGATAGCTCCTATGGATGAAAAAGAGGGAAGATTCTTGCTTGATGAAGTCATGCAAGGAGGAAATTTTGGGCAGTATGATGATAGGATGGGAAATAAGGTCGATGAAAGTAAAGTTCATCGATACTTTAGAATGAATATACGGAATCTTCGTTTTGTTATGCATTATCCGAGTGAAGCTATTTGCGAACCTGTCTTTAGAACTTGCTTTGCTGTATGGAAGAAGATGCATAGAATAAAGTAAAATCAGAGAAATATATGTGGTGGAAACTCATCCTTGGAACATCCGCACTTATAGGATTGGCAGTAATCATTGTTGTCATCAAGATGGCAATAACAGAAGCCAAGGAGGAAGCTGGTGATATTGAAAGAGCGAGTGGAAACAAATAACAGATATGTTGGGACAAACGGCTCTAACTCCCTTTTTTATTAAGAGATATTTTTAGAGGATGGGGTTTAGTAGCCCCGTTTTATGGTGCATGATTATATGGATAGTATTGTTAGACCTCGATTGAATGACTATCATGGAATTTTGCTTCTCCAAGATAAGGTTGACTTTGCCATACCATTCTTGGATGAAGACATTCCATTGTATGTTGATCCTTTTTTGTTGTGGAAATCTCCATCTCAAATGGATAATGGATTGCATGATTTAGTCATACAAAATTTCAATCATTTGGGATATTTAGTAAACCAAGGAAAAGAGAATGAAGCCTCAGATATGCTCATCGAGCTTTCTGAATGTGAAGCAGTTGGACTAGGTACATCTAAAACAAGGAAAGGAAATCGCATTGGCAAAAAGGTTGCCAATGATATTCTAAAACTATTTAGCGACATCCCTCAGCTAAAGACCAATGGGTTTACTCACATAGAAGAAGTACAACTGTTGGTTGGACAAGTCGCAAAAGACAGAATCAGTGATATTGCTTGCAACCTTATTTCTTCGTTCCTTATTGATTATACAATACAGCGATGTGAAGAATGCAAAATTCCAATGGAACAAGTCATCATAGAGTCCATATATGATTCAAAGTCACATACACTGAAAGCAGAAACGGTATTTCTTCCTGTAAATTCTAACACGAAGCAACCCATTCTACTTGTTCCCAAACGATGGTTGCGCTTTTCTTCATGGATAGGAATGGACGATTACTTCTCAAACTATTATTCTGAGAATGTAGATAAAGGATTATTCTTCAAGGATAGAATAAAAATCATTGATTACAACAGGAATAATTATGATTTCGTGAAAGGGTATATTGAAGCGAAGGAGCGTTCATTTGTGGATTGCCATAATGACCCTTTGTTTATGCAACTGCCATTGACTTCTGCAAAACGCAAAATGCGAGAGATTAGTAAACTTCCTACAGGAAAAACTGACAACGCCGACAAGAAATATGAAGAGTATGTGGTTCAATTGTTGGCTTCTTTGCTATATCCTCACTTAGATTTTGCACAAGGACAAAGTCGAACTGATTAAGGTACTCAAATTAGAGACTTGGTGTTTTACAACAATCAGTCCATTCCCTTTTTCAAGGAACTGTTTGACACTTATGGTTCTAAACAAATTGTTTTTGAATTGAAGAATGTAGATTCCTTGAATAGAGATAACGTGAATCAATTGAACCGATACTTGAATGAAAATTTGGGTAAGTTTGGTGTGTTCGTTACACGTCATAAGCCGCCAAGAAATATCCAAAAGCATTTGATTGATATATGGTCTGGTCAAAGAAAATGTATCATCGTCCTTGATGATACAGATCTACAAATGATGACAGACATATTTGAAAACAAACAACGTATGCCTTATGAGGTTATCAAAAAGAAATATTGTGAGTTCATGAGAAAATGTCCAACTTAAAATAATTATTAGACAATGGAAGAAAAAAATGTATTAAATCAAGTAAGGACTTTGAAATATGAGTTTCAGGCTTTATCAAGTAAGAAGCCAAATGACCCCCTTAATAATTTTAAGGTGAAATACGTGAACCGAACTTTGGCTGACGCAAACAGGGTTCTTGGCGAGGATAAGCCATACAAAGATTTTGACCAGTTTTGTGATGAAGAACTTCCCACCAATAGCGACGTTCTTATGATGTTGAGTTTATACTTAGACAAATTGGCTGATTATGCATAGAAAAGAAGTTGAGCAATACGACGAGTTATATTCAAAGCTTGTGTCGCTGAAAGGAGACATCGCTCTGCTTTCAGCAAAGAAACCAAATGAACCAGTCAATGAGTTCAAATTGAAGGTAATCAATAAAGTGTTAGCTCAAATTAATGAGTTGATAGGAGATTTCAAGCCGGAAGATGATTTTGAGGCATTTGATCTTGATGTGTTGACTACAAACAGTGACGTACTGATGATGCTAAACCTATATATGAATGGTATGAGCAAATTCAAAGATTTCAACTCTGTTGAGAAATCAAAAATGGATGATTGGGGAACTCAATTTACCTCCAAAGTTTGGGATATTGATGATTAACCATATTATATCATTAGTGTCCCGTTAAAATCGGAACCAGTTAAATATTAATCAAATAACCCTGGAAAGATGGGACAATCGAGTTCTTTGACATTATAGAAATCAGTCCTTTCGAAGAGATCGACGAGTGGTGTCTTATCCATAAGAGAAATGCTTAGAATCTGAATGACCCCATAAGTCTATTGCTTAAGTGCAAATCATGTTGTACGATAGCAACAAGGCAATAGGCTATAATTGCCGATGAGATTTGATGTGCTTTTACTCATGTTTCTTTATGGCTTGTTCCATCATATAGAAAGCAAAGTCTTCAAAGATACATAATATGCCCTAAATTGAGTACTAACGAATCTGCTAAAAAGAATTATAGTTATGTCTGTAGCGTCAACATTATATGGTTACCATGTTCAATATCTCTATACATTGTATAGGATGTTGGAATCAGCTGATTCTAAAGAGGTCTTCGTGCCAGAAGGAAGAGAAGACTTAGACATATATTATTGTGACCAAATTATTGAAACCGTACAAGTGAAGTGTTATTCTGGGACAATCGGGTATTCTGATCTATTTTCCAAGGCAAAATCCACTTCTTTGTTTTCTCGAGGTAAGGATAGTTTAGATGAGAATTCTGATGTTAAAATTTCGTTTGTGGCGGTTGGACATGGTAATGACAAAGGAATTATTTCTGATAAACTGACCAAGGATTCCTCTCTTGTAAAGATGCTTAAAAAAGAGGATTCTCTGCATTTGGATTATGCTTTCTCCAAGAAACTTGCTTCTAAAATAATGTGGCAATCTAAATCTGAAGCAGAGTTGGACAATTTTGTAGAAACTGCATTAAAGAATAGGTTTCCATCAATAGATCCTTCTATAGTAAAGAATTACTTGGTTCAGTGGGTATGTTATCTTGTGATAAATAAAAAGTCTGCTACTTATGACGATTTATGTTGCCAGGTAGGGCGGATTATTGAGTTTACTGTGCGCCAGAAGGAATTCTTCTCTCAATTTGGACTTACTGTAATTCCTCTTTTTCAGTCAGATTATCAAGAAGATGCTAATACTGAAACATCCTATTATCAAGGTGTATCTGCAAAGGAAATACATATTATAAAAAATTATGATGTAGTAAGGGAAGAAAAGTTGCAACAACTGTATGAGAAGCTTAAAGACAATAATCTCGTTTTCATAACGGGTATATCAGGTTCTGGTAAAAGTAGTTTGGCTTATCGGTTTTTGAAGATTTGTGGTACACCTTTACGCTATGAGATTAAATATTTAAATCAGAATAACATATCGCAGATTATTGCTACCATCAAAGATATTTCTAAAGGCTTGAAGAGTGAAGCTTTTGTTTATTTAGATGTGCAGCCATACGATACTTCATGGGTTCAGGTGGTAAATGAGATAGAGGATACTCCATTTGTAAAATGTATAGTTACAATCCGGCAGGATGATTGGAATAGATGTTTCAACAAGGTTAACACAAATCTCCATTATTCTACTCTTGCTGTAGATTTAACTGAATTTGAGGCTAAGGATATTTTTGATCATCTGTGTGAAAGAGGTTTATGCCGTTTTGAAATATTTGAAGATGCTTGGAATGAATGTGGACACCCTCAAACATTACTTGAATATGTGTATTTCTTGACACAGGGTGTTTCTCTAAGAGCAAGAATCTCAGAACAGATAGACAGTCTGGATAGTGAAAATGCATCACTTCTTCAGTATGTATCTGTATCAAATCTTTTACAGGGAAATATTTCTGAGGATGCCATTCGGAACTTGTGTCATCTTTCTCCTATGATATTGTCTCGATGTATAGGGCAAATGAAAGGTGAATTCTTTGAATTTAATGGTGAGGATTTTTCTGATGTTCACCCTATTAGAACTCATATCATTGTTGAAGAGATATTTAGAAATGATAGAAAAGGGTTATGGGAGATAGGCATGGAATTGTTCGAGCATATAAATGAAAACACTAGTCCTTTGTTTCTAATGACCCTTTTAGATGAAGGTAAATATACGCCAGATTCTCTTTTAAATGAATTGGATGGGAGGAAGATAAACTCTATACAAGCATATATAGTAGCAAGAACTTTGGTGTGGTGTGGAGTCAAACTTTATATTGAGAATGATCAGGCTGCATTTGATTGGTTAAGGCAAACAGCACCTATCTGTTGGCAGTACTTTGTGCCTGTTAACTTTACGGAAATCGAACTTGATGAGTCTGTTGATAAAATGTTTGGTATCCATATCGGAATTTCTATGGATGATGTTAGGAAAAGATTTTCTTCGCAGACAGAAGTCTTTTCCTATTTATATAAATGGCTTGATAGTTCCATTCTATTAGAGAAACCTAAAGAGTGGCGTGACTATTTTTGGTTGGCAAAATTCTTAACAATATGTAATTTGCAACTATCTTACAAGCCTGATTTCTCAGACTTTAAGATAGAGGCTAAAACTCCTGACAATTTGGATGAGATAGCAGATGTACTTCTTGGTCTGAAACTGGCAGGTTACGGTTCTACCACATATAATCACTTGGAAGAAAACTTTGTTAAGCAATTTCGAATCCAAAACAATATCTTGGAGTTTGATATTTGTAATAATGAAGTCAACTGTCTTACTTTCTTAGATTATTTCACTGCGGGGGAACAATATGTGAAAGAAAATGGCGATATTATACATCGCATTAATATGCGTCATATTGATTTACTGAGAAAAGCCTTTCCAAATGTAGATATATATCATTCAGAAATTATAAAAGATGATATTTTTGAAGAATTAGATTTGCCTTTTGAAAAGCATATAAGTAGGATAAACCTACCGCTTGAAGAGATGCAAGAACCACGCATAATGATGATGCACCTTTATGAGAAAAGCTATGTTCTTCCTTCCAGAAAGGCTTATTGTAATCAGTTAATATCTTTGCGAAAGTTATTTGTTGATGTTATAAAAGAATATTGGCAGGCTATAGATGAGATTCACAGAGTAGACAAGGCGCACAATGTCAAAATGGATATAGCTTATAAAAATGTGTGTGATAAGATTTTTAATACTAACATAGAGTTGCCTGCATCTGAGATAAATAGATTCGGATTAGGTTATGAAAAACGCAAAGAAGAGAAAGATGATGGTAAAAGTTCAAAAGATAATTTGAAGGAATTGAACTCCTTGTATTCACATTATTCTACTTATTTGACAATCTTCTTCAGACAATGTTACCAACCTTCATTGGGGTTTATCAATGAGGTACAAAGAATGACGATGTTGTTGTCTGATGCACAGGATACGATGAAAAAAATGCAAAGCTTGTTTCACCAAGTCTTTGAAGATTATGTTGATGTCATTGAGATTAAACAACTTGATGATAGAGAAATTCAGCAGATGTCTTGCCTTATTGTCGTTTATCAATGGTTGGCTCAAAACAAGCCTTATATGTCTTGCAGACAATTGTTAAAGCAGATAAAGCCTATGAGGCAATCGAATAGTCAAACTTTTGATACAAACGATAAGGCAAGCGAAAATCAGTCTCCATCTATTGCTGATGCTATTGAAAAATTGGAGCTACTACGGAATATGCAATTGAAAAATATTTATAGTAAATGCTCTCATCTTGATGACTTATCTATACAAATCGTTGATAAGTATTTAAAACGCTATGATGATGCAGTAGATGGTGTGAGATAATATTTCTACAATTTGATTAATATTTTTATACCGATATGTTTCGATTAAAAGATTTAAATATACTTGGCAGTAAGGCGGAGCTTGCCTTGCTGCCTGAGGGCAAATTGCTCATTAATACGATTAATGCTCATTCTTTTAATACGGCAAAGAAGGACAAGCTCTTTGCGGAGGCGCTGCTCTTATTCCTGACGGGGTGAGCATCGTGAAGGCGTGCCGAAGGATTAAGGCGAAGAGCCAACCGAAGGAACGTATTGCAGGATGGGATTTGTTCGAGTTTGAAATGAACAAACTCGAAGAATGTGGAATGAGGAATGAGGAATTGGAAGTGAATAATTCTTCATTGGATAATTCACAATCGGCTTCAGCCGACAAATCAAAACTCAAAATTCAAAACTCAAAATTCCGTGAGCGTCCGTTCACGGTAATGTTTATGGGCAGCTCGCAAAAGGTGCTTGACCTGACAGTGAAGCGGGCGGCTGAGGTTTATCCTCATCTGAAGGTGGTGACTTACTCGCCTCCTTATAAGCCGGAGTTCTCGGATGAGGACAATAAGGCTATCATTGATGCTATCAATGCTGCAGATCCTGACTTGCTCTGGATTGGCATGACGGCGCCGAAGCAGGAGAAGTGGACCTACACGCATTGGAAGGAGCTGAACATTCATTGCCATGTTGGAACAATCGGTGCTGTCTTCGACTTCTTTGCCGGAACCGTGGAGCGTGCTCCTATGTGGTGGCAGCGTCATGGACTGGAATGGCTCTATCGTCTGCTGAAGGAACCGAAGCGTATGTGGCGCCGATATATCATCGGCAACGCTCTCTTCCTTTGGAACATGACAAAGGAATAATACAGAAATGTAAGGTTGCATGACTTCCGTTTATTTTCGTTTCGTACAGTTCTCTTTGGGCGTTTACGAAGGGAAAGAGTTTCTTGATGGGTCTGCATTGAAAGGCTTCGATTGGGCCGCCTTTTATGAGTCTGCAAAGAAACAGACGCTTGTCGGAGTTGTCTTCGATGGTATTCAGAAGCTGCCTAAGGATGTGGCTCCTCACCTTGTATTGCTGATGCGATGGCTTGGCATGAGCCAAAGGATTAAGCAACGTAATGAGAGGATGAACGAGGCTACGGTGGATATATATAATAAGG
>OJJU01000583.1_pt1 | contig 13266 bp, 8 predicted proteins | sample 1596141 | NCBI WGS metagenome assembly OJJU01 (sample SAMEA4350150, study PRJEB24818) | metagenome | biome: human; feature: gut; material: faeces | place: Denmark | collected 2013-09
CACAGCACACCAAGGGCGAGATTATTCTTCAGGGCAATACCACCATCGGTTATTTAGGTTTTGATAACGAGACAGGCAAGACCAAGCTCACCTTCGGTTATCCTTATGTTGAGAGCCCTCGCCGCTACATTCGTAAGCTCACCTTGGCACCTTCAGTAACATCGTTTGTAAAGATGCAGGCTGGCGAAAGCAAAACCCTCACTTGGCGCATACATCAAACCAAGGCCGCCTCGTATGGCGACTTCGTAGCCCACACATGGCAGTATTGTTTCGACCAGATGCAGCCGCAGCCACTGAAGCAATCGCTCAGCGCCGACGAGGTAAAGAGCCAGTTGTGCAATTACTTCCGCGAGTCGTATGTTTCAGAGTTTCCGCTGAAGTATAACTCAGGTCACACCATTCTTACCGACGATTGCAAACCCGCCCGTGAGGTGCAGATAGGCTTCTGCGGCCGCGTGTTGCTCAACGCCTTTAACGAGGTAGAGTGGGGTGAGGCACATGGCGATAAGCAGTTGGTAGACATGGGGCATAGCATTATCAAGAGTTTTATGCAAAACGGTTTTACCGATGCTGGCTACTTCTTCGACTTTGTTAACTTTAAGCACGGCATGCCGCAGAGCAAGGACGTGAAACACTCTATTCGCCAGCAGAGCGAGGCCGTATATGCCATGCTTCACTATCTGAAATATGAGCGCCAGCATGGTCGCCAGCACAAGGAGTGGGAGAAGAAGATGCGCACCGTGCTCGACAACTTCCTTACCCTACAGAAAGCCGACGGCAGCTTTGCACGTAAATATAATGATGCGGGAGCCGACATCGATGCTTCGGGTGGTAGCACACCTTCGGCCACCTCTACCTTGGTGATGGGCTGGAAATATTTTGGCGACAAGCGCTACCTGGCTGCTGCCAAGCGCACCGTTGAGTATGTAGAGCGCAACATCATCTCGAAGAGCGACTACTTCTCGTCAACCCTCGACGCCAACTGTGAAGACAAAGAGGCTGCCATTGCCGCCGTTACCTCTACCTATTATCTGGCTATGGTAACCAAAGGCAAAGAGCGTGCCCACTATATCGACCTGTGCAAGCAGGCTGCCTATTTTGCCATGTCGTGGTACTACACCTGGGACGTGCCTTTCGCACAGGGCCAGATGCTGGGCGATGTCAACTTCAAGTCGCGTGGCTGGAGCAACGTATCGGTTGAAAACAACCATATCGACGTGTTCGTGTTCGAGCTGCCCCATATTGTGAAGTGGCTGGCTGGCGTTACGGGCGAAGAGCGTTTTGCAAAGATGTACGACGTTATCTACTCGTCGCTCTGCCAGCTGATGCCTACCGACGAGCACCACTTTGATATTGCTAAGCCTGGTTTCTATCCTGAGGTGGTGCAGCACACCACATGGGATTATGGTCGCAATGGAAAAGGTTTTTATAACCATCTCTTTGCACCAGGCTGGACTGTTGCCTCGCTGTGGGAACTCTACTCGCCTGAGCGCACTGTCAATTTCCTTAAATAAGTAAACACTGAAACAGAGATAGATACAAATGTTTTGCATGATTGCTGGTGTAACATAAACGTTGCATTGGCAACATGCCAAAACTAAAAAAACGGTGAATAATAGTCCAGATGTTGTGATTTATTCGTAATTTTGAATAACGAATAACCTATACTAAAATTATTATGAGTAAGAATCATATCATCATTTGTCTGCTAACATTGTTTGCTTGGCTCCTTCCCGAGCCCAGCCAGGCCAACTATATGTTTAAGCATTATGGCGTAGAGACAGGTCTCTCGCAGAGCACCGTTTTCACCGTTATACAAGATCGCACAGGCTTTATATGGATGGGCACGAAAGAAGGATTAAACCGTTTTGATGGTACCTCTTTCAAAATATATAGTGCCCATGACGACGAACACAGTTTGCAGAGTAATGTTGTGACATCGCTCTTTGAAGACGGTAGTGGCAACATTTGGGTGGGCACTGATATTGGTGTGTGGATCTATAATCCGATGACTGATGCGTTTCGCCATTTCAATGCTAAGACAGCAGGTGGCACGCGTGTGTCCAATTCGGTTAGATGCATTACAGGTAATAACCAGTATATATACATTGCTGCCAACGAACAGGGCGTGTTCCGTTATAACCTGAAAGATGGTACCCTGACCAATAATCCGCTTACGGGCCATAGCAACGTTGTGGGCATGACCTTGGGCAAAGATAACCGTATATGGTTAGGACTGTTTAGTGGCGGACTGTACAGCACCGACCTGTCGCTGCGTCACCCACAGCCCTTTGTAGCCGCTGATGGCACTCAGCCCTTTGCCAACGATATTGTGTCGTCGATACTCAGCTTCTCGCCCGACTGCCTTTATATTGGTGCAGACCGTTGCGGTCTGTGCGAGATAAATATGGCTACGCGCCAATGTAACACTATTGTGGATAGTTACGACGGTAAGAGCATTTTTGTGCGCATGGTGGCACAGAAGCAGAACGAGGTGTGGGCAGCATCCGAGATGGGACTCTTCATCTACAATGTTGCTACCCGTAATATCAAGCACCTCATGTATAATCCTACCGATCCCTTCTCGTTATCCGACAACCCCCTTTATTGCCTATTTCAAGATCGCGATGGTGGTATGTGGGCAGGTTCTTACTTTGGTGGTGTAAACTATCTGCCCAACACCTACCCGCAGTTTGAACGGTTTGTGCCACAGGGCAATATGCACGGCCGCCGTGTGCGCGAGATTGTGCAAGACCGCGATGGACGTATATGGATAGGTACCGAAGACGAGGGCCTAAACTATATGAACCCACTGACGGGCGAAATAAAGTATGTAGCTGAGAGCGAGAAATTTCCTAACATTCATGGCCTGTGTGTTGATGGCGACCGCCTGTGGGTGGGCTCCTTCTCATACGGCTTGCGCGTGATCGACACCCGCACCCAGCGCGTGGTGCGCACCTATACAGCCAGTAAGGCTTCTGGCTCGCTGCGCGACAACACCATTCTCAGTATCACTCGCGCTCCTGATGGGTCTATCTACCTCGGCACCATACGTGGCCTGTGCCGATACAACGCTGCTACCGATAGGTTCGACTACATTGCCAGCATTCCGCCCATCCTTATCAATTACATCTCCTTCGACTCGAAAGGAAACCTGTGGGTGGCCACGCAAACTAATGGCGTGTATATGCTGCCGCGTGGTGGTAGCAAATGGCAACGCTTTGCCCCCTCTACCCGCTGCGGTATGACCTCAAATATAGCTCTCTCGGTGTTTGAAGATAGCGAGGGCACCATTTGGGTCACTACGCAGGGTGGTGGCGCCTATCGTTACGACCGTGCAGATAACAAGATGAAACGCTTTATGGTGGGTCGCAACGACATTGGCTCTACCATCTTCCGTATAGCCGAAGACCATCAAGGTGGCCTTTGGTTTACCACTTATAAAGGCCTGGTCAACTACAACCCCACCACCAAGCAGCTGCGCAACTACAGCAATAACCGCTTGTTGCTCTACACCCACTTCAACTAAAACTCGTCGCTGGTAGCCAATGATGGCAAAATATATTTGGGTAGCCTGAGCGGCATGATACGCTTCGCACCTGAAAAGCTGAACAAGAACGTCAAGCTGCCGCCCCTCGTGGCCACACAGCTTAATATAGGCAACGAGGCTGTGAACAACTTTAGCCCCGACTCGCCCCTTGAAAAGAACATCGTGTTCACACACGAGCTGTCGTTGTCGCACTCACAAAACTCGTTCTCGCTGCACGTGGTGCCCCTCGACTATACCAATGCCTTGGGCCTGGAGATAGAGTATAAGCTTGAGGGCTTTGATAGCGACTGGCAGCCCATGCGCTCTGACCATATCATTGCTTACAGCAACCTGCCTGCGGGCAGCTATAACCTGCGCGTTCGTATAAAAGATTCCTAAGACATCACCAAATTTTTGAGAGCTTTTTTGTGTTAAAATAAGCAAAATAGCCCCCAGAAAGCATATAGGCATACCTACCCCTGTAGCAGAAGAAGACAATTTTTGACTTTTCTGTTACAAAAAACGATACGGAACTCTTTCTTTTAATAGCTTTTTGCTCGATTCCTAATTAGTTATCCGTATCTGTCCTCACAAGACTATAAGAGACAATGGTACATTGTTATAGTTCACTTGCTTTGGACTTTTCAATATGTAAGTTCTTTCTGTCGTCAGAGGTGTTCAACACTTCCCATTTTCTCTTTTGTTTGCCTATGGCAAACATTCTGCGAATGAGCTTAAACTTGACGGCATTCAATGCCTTACGCTTAGTATCAGAATCTTTTCTGCCTCCTAACTTTCGATTATAAAACATTTGCATTTCCACATCGTACTCAACAGCTCTCAATGCCGCCATAGACAGGTCAGCTTTCACTTGACCGTTACAGTGTGCGGAAGGTCGGGCACGCCATTTCACACTGGTACCAGAAGTGTGACTGCATGGAGCTACGCCAACATATCTCGCATATTGCCGAGCTGTGTCAAAAGCGGTAAAGTTTCGTGTGATGGCAATTATGTTTGTTGCATTGACAAAACCAATTCCTGGTATCGTCAACAGATTCTGAAAAGTGTCAAAGACATCTTCCTCCTTGGACATTAATTCACACTCTTCCTGATCTATCTTCTCAATGTCATGATTGAGCTTTTTAATGTAGCTCTCATACATGGCAGAATCCTCTTTCGTTTCAAACATCTGCATTCGGTTCATAAAGTTTGTCCGTTGCTCCACAAGGAACTTACGCTCATTGACAAGTTGCTTCAATTGTTGCATAGCCTTGCTTGGCAACTTGTATGGCTTGGCACATTCCGTGCCATCATAACGATAGAGGAAGTCAGCTATCTTTGCAGAGTCATTCTTGTCTCGCTTATCTATTGTCCCCATAGGATGATGTTTTACTATACGTGTACTAAGCATACAGAAAGAGTAATTCTTGGACGTGAGGAATTTTTCCAAGTCCAAGGAGTAGCAACCTGTAAATTCCATGCCAAACAGGGCTTGGGAAAGTACCACACGGCTCTTTTTGAGCCATGAGCACATATCGCCAAATCCCTTGCGAGTGTTGTTGAACACCTCATGAGGGAACATTTTGATGTTGGTGTCCTCACGAAATATAGATACATCTATGACATTTTTAGAGATGTCAATGCCTACAAATGATTTATTTTTCATATCTTTGCACCGCTTTACGAAAGGAACTCTCTATGTCAGGATAAGCCAAATCTTTTAAAAGCTGGGACGGACAGCTAATTCCCTAAAAGGCACTGAGTCTGACATTTCGGGCAGAGGAGACTATATCAAGGGAAAGGGCTTTGCCTAAGATTAAAAAGTTCACTACCTCTGTCTGGAGTTCCTTCCTTTTGAGGATTCCTCGCAAAGGTAGTGCCAAAAGCAACCAAGAGACTCTATCATGGTATAGTGATGGTCTTAAAACACTGTTAGTTCACTCCTGGTTGCTTGTTTTTCCCATTTCGATAATTGTCCGTCTCCACATACGGAGTACCTCGTTTTATAACGGCAAACATACGGAGTATCATCTTAAACTTGATTGCATTAAACACTATTCCACTGCATTTCTCCTTTCTCTTGCGTTCCCAGTAATCTCTGATGTTCGGAATGTGCTGCATGCAAACCAAACAGGCAATGGACAAATCTGCCTTTGCCTGTTTAAAACCTTTCTTAGAGACTGACGAGCCTTTTCTCACAGATGTACCAGATTCTTTCTTGAAAGGAGCGACACCAATATAGCAAGCGTATTTACGTGGGTTATCTATTGCCATGAAGTTTTCGGTCAAGACAATGGTTTCAAGTGCGACAACACGCCCAATACCAGGTATTGATGTCAGCAGGGAAAAGTTCTTGCTGATGTCCGCATCTTCTTTTATGTACATGTCAATTTCATTGTCTATGCCTTTAAGTGCATCATTGAGCGTTTTAAGTTGCCCATTCTTACGTTCCACAGACAAATCTGTGTCATACGCACATATATCATGAAGCTGCTGCTTGTAAAGGACTGACTGCTTGACTGTCTGCTTGCGTTCCGCCAAAAGCCTCTTCAACTTAAAATATACAGGAGGAGGAAGTTTTGATGGGTTGCGAAGAATCTTTCTGTGGTTCTGCTCACAGTAAATGGCTATGCGGAAAGAATCAAGCTCGTCAGTCTTGATGCGGTCGAGCGAACGCAGTCCATCATCCAAGTCTGGCTCAAAGCGATGCATCTTGCGAGGTTCCACCATCCTATAAATATAATGTTTCTCTTCCAACCACAGTCTAAAGTTTTGGGTGTAAAGTCCTGTATATTCCATACAGAACAAGACTATATCAAACCCCTTGCTTACCTTTGCCACCCATGAACCAATTTTCTTGAAACCTGCATTGTTGTTGCTCACCTTTATATGGGCTTTCTTCCAATCAATGCTTTCTCCGTCATAATAAGCAAGGTCGAGAGTCTGCTTTGAGACATCCACGCCTATGTAAAGTTCTTTATCCATAATTTTGACATTTAATAGTTAAATGGAATCAAGAAAGTTGGCTGGATTATATAAGGACTATGACATGAGAAAGGGCATACCTTGAAAGAAAGATAGTTCACCTTAACACCCATTAACCAAATATCCTAACTTGATTCCTGGGTGCAAAGGTAAAAGAAAGAAAGGACAATATAGAAATATACAAAGTGACTCAAGATGGTAATGCCACCCTAACCATTGACGACCCGAGCTACAACGAAGTTTGGGGAGCATGGATTTCGCAAATCTCTGTACTTAATGCCGCACCTGTTCTTTCCATGACAGCACCTACGAACAAAGCAACAGGAGTCGATCCTAACCTCAGATCCATCAAGGTGACTTCTGAAAAAGCATTGTGGGCTTACAATGTCGATGGAACCAAGACTCCTACGGCGACAACCATCAAGGCCACATTGACCTCTGACGACGTAAACAACAACATGGATGTAACTGCCACTTTTACCGCAGGTGAAACTGGCGTGAAAGAACTCAACTTTACACTACCCCAAGACAAGCAGTTGGAGTCAGCTACCACATATACCTTGAATATTCCTGAAAATGTGATCATGGAGACTTCGGGTACGGGCAACAAGAACTGCAGCTTCACATTCTCAACCAAGGGATTGAAGTATTTGGGAGCATACAATGGAGATAAAGAAATTAAAGCTGATTCAGTTTTCAAACTCGACAACAACCAAGTGGTGTTTGCTTTCGAAGAAAATCTTGAGAAAACAGACAACTTCAAAGTCATCGTATCCGATGGTACGACAATAACGACATATACCAAGGCTTCTAAAGAATGCGTCTTTAGTAATGATAAAAAGAGTCTTTGCGTGCCTGTTCAATTAAAAGCAGGTAAGCATTATGACATCACTATTACTGCCGGTAGCTTGAAAGATGCTACAGAAGGCTCTACCTTGAAGAACAATCAGATTGAATTGCACTTGATTAGTTCCATGAAAGGTATGAACCTGAGTATGACCACTCCATACAATCAGAACGCGGCTCCTCTCACCACACGTATCATCTTGTCTGCCAAAGACAATGATGGAAAAGATACGAATATCAAGAACAATGTAGTAGAAGCGACTCTCGAGGGAAAAAGCGCAGACGGAAACCAGCCCCACAACATAGGAACTGTGACGGGTATCGCAAATGGCAACAAACTTGTATTTACGCCCAAAGAAGGTCAGCAGCTTCGTCCCAACTATACCTATACTTTAAAATTGAAAGAAAAGGCAGAACTTCAAAATGTAGAAGGCGGAAAGTTTGAAGATGACACCTTTGTATTTACAACAGCCAAAGTGATAGGTAAAGAACCAATAGTAGAATCTATGTCCCCTGCAGCAGAATCTACCATACCAGTGGACGATGTTCAGCCGAGTGCACCTAAGCAGATAAAAATAAAATTCAATGAAGACATCCAACTTTTGGATGGTGCCTTGATTTTCTGTCGCCCTATGGGTGGTAGCGAAAGCTATCAATCTATAGAATACTACAGTGGAAGAAGCAACAGTTATAATTCTATTCAGCATGCCAAAGGAAACGAATTGAGTTTTGATTACTCTGGCCAGCACTTATTCTATGGCATGCGCTATGAGGTGACAATTCCTACATACGCCATTGTAGGAAATGGCGGGCAGCCAATGAAGACAAACTTCAAGTTCTATTTCGAGACCCCTAAGTCTGAAAAGGCCTCCGACTCTCGTAAAAGAAAAGATGTTTATACCTGGGATTTCACAAATATCTCAGACTCCACTTTCACTAAAATCAAAGAAAGCGTATCGGAGAAAAATACCTATTGGGGATTTGACGAAAAGAACCATGCATACGGAAGTAGCAATGCATCAAACAGCAGAACATTTGCACAAGGACAAGAGATAAAAGCAGGTGCAAGCAATACCACTCTGCCAGAACTAAGAGGCTTGCTGTTCAACTTAGTGAAAAACTATAGCAACAGATTCCAAATAGTATGTGAAAAAGGGTTAGAAACCAAAGGTAACACCTATCTGTACCTCAATGGTGGAACACATTACGTCACCATTCAATCGGTTCCTGCCAATGCAATGGTTTACATAGAACACAATGGCAATGGGATGTTCAATCTGAACACATTAGGCGTCGATAGCCTCAAAACAATTACAAACAGTAATAATAATTACGTTTCTGTCTATCGACTCGGGGATAAGGCCAAGGACTTAACTTTCTGTGTACAGAACTGCAAACTATACCGCATAGCCGTCGTCAAGGACAACAAGACTATAGGAAGTGCCGAAAAAGATTACATCAAGTATGCCACATATAGCCAGAGCTACCCTGTAGATTACAACTTGAACAAGAGTCTCAACGGAACGGCAGTCACTGCCTACAGTGTCTCTACCGACTATCAGTCGAATGCCACCTCTGTGAATTTCACGGTATTACCGAACAACCAATCCGCTTCTGGCGAAGGTGTCATCTTGAAGACTTCCGGCAAGTTAGGCGAGAGCCATCCTATCTTCACCACGGATGTCAACACTACTCCCAAAAGGCTCACAAGTAATGCCTTGGTAGGAACAGGTGATGATGCGACTGAATTTGCAACAGCGAAGAAAGAGGGCTATCAGAACTACATCTTGACCACCAAGTATTTCCACTTGGACAAGGAAGATCAGGTAATAGATGGTAACCAACAGTGTTTCTATAAATGGGTAAAAGGCAATGTCAAGCGCAACCTCGCATACTTGCAGCTGAAGAATCCAAGCAGCAATGCCACTGCAGCCAAGACCGTCATTTATTTGGACTGGTTTGGCGATACCACGGGTATCCATGGCATGACTGCTCCATCACAGGTCACCAGTAGCAAAACCTATTACACCTTGGATGGAAGAAAAGTAACAAGTCCTACCCAGAAAGGTATCTACATCATCAATGGTAAGAAGATAATAATCAAATAAAAAAGTAAAAAGATGAAAAGGACATATATATCCCCCATGGCTGAGACCATCAAGCTCAACCTTTCCTCTTCTGTCCTGGATGAAGGCGCAGGAGTCGGAGGTGGTTCTCTAGGTGGTAATGGCGAGGATGCGCAAGCCAAGCAATTTAACACTTGGAACTTTGACGACGAGGAAGAAGAAAAGCAAAGCAATATTTGGGAATAATTGCCAAAGCTACCATCAAGGAAATTGGCAAATTTCTCGCTAATGTAAACTTGCCTTCAGAAACCAAAAAAGTCCCGCTGTTAGGATGAAATTCCTTACAGCGGGACTTTTTTCGTGATGTCCTCGACTCTCTATCGAGCGGGGGATAAAGATCATAATCTTACAGCATAACCTTCTTCCTTATCAATGGAATTTACCACATACGAGTGTCTTCCATCTGGAAGAAAAACAAAGCTGCACACGAGAATCTCTCTTAAAAGATAATCTCTTTAATTTCTGCTTTTAGCCTTAGAGGCAAGAGCCTCGCGGCGATCACGAAGAATGCTCTGGCATCTGCTGATAGCCTGATTCTGATTCTCTTCGTTAACCTTTACTAAACAATCGTTCATAACCTTTTGTGTTTTGATAAACCTATTGTGATTTGAATACGTTGCAAAGATAGAGCATTCTCAGAGAAAATGAAAGAAAAACCGATAAAAATGCAAGGTCGTTGCCCTATTTTTTGATATACATCAAACAATTGGCAAATCTTCATCCCGATTTAACCGAATATTCACACTCTTAACTCTCTTTATAGGGATTTTCCACAAGAAAAAAGGAAAAAACTTTCTCTATTTGCTATTTTTTTGCGAAATTTGCACTCGAATTTTAAATAATATATAAGATAGGTATGAAAAAAGTTTTTTTAATGGCTGCCCTTGTGCTCGCTGGTGCAATAGGCAGTTTTGCAACTGAGATGAATGAGACTTCTTTGTCAGAGATGACAAGTTGCCCTGTGAAGAAGACAACCAAGAAGTCAACTAAAAAGACAACAACCAAGAAGTCAACTAAAAAGACAACAACCAAGAAGACAACTAGTTCTAAGACAACCAAGTCTAGCACGGCCACAGTTGCTACGACGGCTGCATCTACTAGCACTTCTACAACATCCACAACTCCTTCCACCGCTTCTTCAGCCACCTCTACCGGTTCTACGATAGCAGGCGTATTGGGTGGTTTGCTTGGTGGTGGCAGTAGTAGCAGTACTGCTGGAAGCATCATCAATGGCATCTTGGACAATGTCATTGGCTCTTCTACCTTCAAGCAGGCAGACCTCTGTGCTTCTACTTGGAAATACAATAAGCCAGGTTGCGCTTTTACATCCGAGAATCTCTTGGCTAAGGCAGGTGGTGATATCGCAGCCAACAAGATAGAGAGTGAATTGAGCACTTATTATACCAGGGCTGGTTTCACTAGCTCCAATACTTATTTCAAGTTTAATACAGACGGCACTTTCGAGTCAAAGATTCATGGCAAGTCTTGGAAGGGTACTTATACCTTCGATGAGAAGACCCACGCCATCACGATGAAGGGCTTGTTGCTCAGCATCTCTGGCTTCGCAACCAAGAAGACGAGTGGTGTGAGCCTCTTGTTTGAGTCGAAGAAACTCTTGACCTTGGTTCAGACCTTGACAGCATTGAGTGGCAACTCTACCCTCAGCACCATCGGCAATATCACCAAGAACTACGATGGTGTACGTGTCGGTTTCGACTTGGCAAAGTAAGACATCGTTTTTTATTTGGCAAGATATAACAGAAAGCCCTGCGCCTTTAGAAAGAGACGCAGGGCTTTATATTTTTAGTTGTTAAATGAATGTTGAGTTTCTTCTGAATGGGGGGTGTCAATTATAGTTTTGCTTGATATGGAGTCCTTTTCAACTATAGCTTGACTTGAAGTGGAGTCTTCAATGCCTCCAAGAATTCCTTGATGCGGATTTGCCACTCGGTGTAACTGCGAACGTCATACTTGCTCCAGGCTGCACCGAAGTAGTAGCTGTACTTCTCGGCATTCTTCAGGCCACGCTTCAACCCGAGGGCATGGCCTGTCGCTCCATCGTGCTTCTTGTCGAAGAGCTGGTAGTAGGTGTTGTCGATACCGTTAGGGAAGAGAACGCCCACAAAGACTTGGGAGTTGTTGACCTCGATGTTGTCGGTTGGGTCGGCATAGCTCACGTAGTCCTTGGCAAAAGTCTTGGTCTCGGTGTCTTCCTCGTGGATAGGGAAACCAGTGGCGAAGTCGGTAGGGTGGGTGAGACCTTCGTACCAAACGGTCATCTTATTGAAGTTGCTGCCTTTGTCGAGCGAGATGATGCGATGCTCCACCACGTTTTGCATATCTCCTATGGTGGAAGGATTGTAAGTGAGCTCTACGGTGAAGCGAAGCGGACCATTGTCCAAAATCTTGTAAGTCTTGTAGCAGTAAGGCAAGAATTGTTGATTTCCAATCATGAGGCTAGGTGCGCCAAGTCCGAGGGTGGCTCCCACACGGTAAGGGTCGAGACCATTGCCGTGGTCGAGGTGGAAGGAGGTGGTGACATCTATCTCGTACGACTCTGCCTTCAAAGCCTTGATCTTTGCTTTCTGTGCTTCGAGGGCTGCACCTGAGAGATTCTTCATTTTTCGTTCTTCACTCTTCACTTTCTCATCGACCTTGTCGCCATCGACATTGCCTTGCTTGTCCATTACATATCGTTCATATACCACGGTGTCTGGTGTGTTCTTCGCCCAGATGTCGGTGCCGAAGGAACGCTCTCCAGTACGTTGGAGGGCAGGGCCATAGACACGATAGGCGCATCGGTCGTTCTCCCAAGCGATGTCATCCTTTCGCATCTTGTAGAGTGCTCCAGTAGTCCACACCTTCTGTGGATATGGCTTGCCGATGCTGATATAGTAGGTGGCAGAGCCATGAGGACGGATGCTGGCATCGATGAGGAGTTTGCCATCGTGGGTAATCTGTGAACCAATCTGCTGCCCTCGCTTGTTTTTGACGATGTAAGCCTCGCCCTTTTTGGGAGCGATGCCTGCCAATTTGGCTTTCACGTCACTTATGTTGACTTCCACCAATTCTTGGCGTTGGGCGTCGGTGGGGTTGTTGACCACAACGGTGGCTTGTTGGGCATAGCTGTAGTTAGAACCAGCCAATGCCAAGAGCATTATGATGCCCTTTGAGATGTAGTTGCTTTTCATCTTTAGTTTTGATTTGTTTTTATATTTAATACGAATGAATAGTCTAGGCTACTTAATGAGGTACTCTATATAATAATGTATATGAAGCTGGGAATTGGGTAGTCGGGGTTATTCCTCGACTACTTGAATCCCCATACTGATGTCTTCCTTTGGGCGATCGCCACGCAAGGTCTCGCAGTTCTGAATCTTCTCTACTACGTCCAAACCTTCCTCTACCTCGCCGAATACGGTGTATTGGTTGTCGAGGAAAGGAGTGCCACCAGTCTCGGTATAAGCTTTCACTTGTTCTTCGGTGAACCTAGGATAACCTTGCTCCTTGCACTTCGCCTTGGTCTCGTCGATGAGTTGGTCTTGTAGCTTCATCAATCCCTCACGGTCACGGTTGCGGCGGAAGTTCATGATTTCATCATGATGCTCCTTGGCAAGTTGGTTGAAGACGGTTTGCTCCATTTGCATCCCCATCTGTTTCTCCATCTGCTTGAGCTCGTTCTGTTTGTAGGTCTTGCCCCAAACGATATAGAACTGGCTGCCGCTGCTCTCACGGTTAGGGTTGACTTCATCGCCCAATCGGGCTGCACTCAAAGCACCA
>OJJU01000587.1_pt1 | contig 13224 bp, 13 predicted proteins | sample 1596141 | NCBI WGS metagenome assembly OJJU01 (sample SAMEA4350150, study PRJEB24818) | metagenome | biome: human; feature: gut; material: faeces | place: Denmark | collected 2013-09
TTTCTCCCTTCAAGGATGCCGACCAGTGGGACAAGGCGATGTTCGGTCTCGACCTGAGTGCCGAGAAGCAATTCAAGAACGGCATCTCCATCTTCTTCAAGGCAAACAATCTGCTCGATGCCAAGCGCGAGAGATACTTGAAGACCGTGAACAAGAGCAACCTGGAGTATGAGGGACAGAAGAGCGATAAGACCATCGTGGGAACTTATCAGTATGGCAGAACCTTCCTGCTCGGAGTGAGATATAAATTATAATGTTAAATGTTGAATGTTAAATGTTAAATTAGGGCTAGCGCCTTGATTACTAATTATAAAGTTCAAAGTTCAAATGTTAAAGTTCAAAGTAAAATATAGTTTGCTGTTGATGGCAGCAGCTGCAATGTTCTCCACCTCTTGCGAGAACGATAATATCAATCCATACGATTACGTGAATAATGGAAGTGGAAGCAATGAGAACCAGGGTTCCAAAGATGTCATCACAACGAAGGTGGCTGAATATCCTGTAGGTTCCGTGGTTTGGAGCAAGGATACTACCCTGAGCGAGAGCGTGGAGATTCCTGTAGGAACTTCGCTCTATATCGAGCCAGGCGTAACCGTTACCTGCAAATCAGAGGTTCAGGTGCCTGTGGAAATCGTGGTTTTGGGTAATCTCTATTGCCTGGGAACCGCCGAGAAGCCAGTTACCATTACTTCTGATACCAAGAAGCCGGAAGATTGGGGCGGCATCATCTGCGGCTACAATTCAGAAGAGGTGGTGCTCAACCACGTAGATGTAGCCTATGCCGGCGCTACTCCTACCGAGAGTTCAGCTTCTTTCCAGAACAAGCTTTTCAAGACTACCATCGATGGTGGTGTGCCAGCCTTCCACTTCTGTAATGTGAACGGTAAGTTTGTGATGGCAAACAGTTTCTTCCACGACAACTACAACGACCAGACTTACTTTACAGGTGGTAATGGCTTGATTATCAACAATATCTTTGCCGATAGCGGAAATGCAGCCGATGGTGGCGAGGCAATCAACGTGAAGTCAGGTTGCAAGCTCGAAGTAGCCAACAACATCATCTACAACGCCTGCACCAACGCCTTCAAGCTTTCTAATGCCGGCAATAGCGAGGTGATTCCTCTCACCGAGATGACCGCCTATAACAACACCATCATCAACTGCGGCTGGCGCCGTTCCAAGAACAAGAAGGGTGGTTCTGTTTGGGTAGAGAAGGCAGCGAAGCCAATCTTCGTAAACAACCTCATCTACGATTCCCGTTTCGGTCTGAAGCAGCCAAAGCAGGATGGTGCTGATATGGAGCACAGCCGTCTTACCCCAAACTACTACTTTGCCTCTACAGAGACTGGAGTAGAGCAGATGGCGAAGGATGCAGCTTTGGGCATCTGGTATGATACCGATATCAAGAGCAGCGTGGCAGGTCAGCTCAATCCACTCTTCAAGAGTTTCAAGCAGAGCGAGAAGATGAACATCAATTGCGAGATAGATGATGAAGCCCAGGGTGCTCCATTGGCATTCGACAAGAGTTGGAATTTCGATTATCAGGCAGGCAGTCCTGCCCTCTCAGGAGGTGTAACCGATTTTGCCCGCCTCTTCTCACAAGGTCTGCCATTCTTCGGCATGAAGCAGGTGAATTTCCTGGATAAGAATAACGACCAGAACTATTACTTCGCCGCCCCATTGCCAAGCGCAAGATTCGGAGCGTGGTTGTAAAATGATTAATTTTGTGTTAATCTTAGGAAAAGTTTTGGTTGTTATCAGGAAAAAATGTACTTTTGCCTAGTAGAAAGTTTCGTTCAGCGACGTTGAATGTACGTTCAACGTCGCTGAATCTGCATTCAACGTCGCTGAATGTCGGTTCAACGTCGTTGAACGGAACTTTCATCTAGGGATAAATACTTTTATCTCTAGGTTTGAGAACTATTATGATGAGGAGCAATCATCATTACTCTTGACTGTAATGGCTATCTCAATATGGAGTGATAACAATATTAATAAGAAAGGAATCGTTATGGCAAAGTACAAGTTGCAAGAGTTAACTGATATGCGTAATGAAGGCAAGCGCAGAGTTTATCCTAAGATGGTGACCAATCGGACACTATCCAGAAAAGAGTTCGTCAAGAAGATGCAGGGCTACCATCGTGGTATTTCAGAAAGTACCACGGAGGCAGTATTGATGGATGTGGCTGATATGCTGGTAGAAATGCTCTCCATGGGCTACAATGTGAATCTGGAAGGCATCGGCACCTTCTCCCTCTCCCTCGGTTTCGAGGACGATAAGCCTACGGAAATGCAGAGTGCAGATGATAAGATGACGTACCGCAAGGTGGGAGTGAAGGACATCAACTTCAAGGCATCTCCTGAATTTCTCAAGAGTGTGAAGCAGGAAACCGATCGCGGTCTGGAACGAGATATGGGTGGCGTAAAGGTGATTCGCAAGCAGCTCTATTCCAGGGAAGAGCGCATCGCCCGTGCCCTGGAGGTGATAGAAGCCAATGGTCTCATCACCCTTTCTGATTATGCCTACATCAACAACCTGAGCCGCACCGCCGCCTCCCTGGAGCTGAAGGAAATCACCGCCGATCGAACTTCGCCGATAGATTCGATGGGCAGCGGCAGCCACAAGGTTTGGGTGAAGAGAAAAGAATAAATGCAAATATCTCTGCAGTTATGTTAATATTTTGTTAAAGGTGCGTGTTAATAGTCTTATTTATAGGAAAATATGTAATTTTGCACTGTTAAATAGATGTTTAATTTAAAGTCCAAATAATTATGGAGCAGATTACTATAGATTTTAAGAACGCTTTTGATTGTTCCAAGAAGGAAAAGTCGAAGGTTTGTCGCTCTGGCTATGTACGTGTGGTTCGTTTTATGGATGATAAGAAGCATACTAGACCACAAGTGTATGAGGGCGATTTGTTGGAGGTTTTGAATGGCAGCATATAATTTTGAAAGCAAGGGATTGGTAGATGCCATTCTGACGCCAATAGCAGTCTGTGAGGCTGTAGAAATGAATGAGAGTATTGTGGTGCCTAAGATATTTCGCTCTTCTAATTGCATGTGGGATACAGGGGCGACTAATACGCTTATATCTCAAAAGGTAGTTGATGATTTGGGGCTAAAGCCTTATGGTGTATGCTTGGTTTCAGATAATACAACAACAGAGAAACGTGAAACGTTTTTGGTTCATTTAGGCTTACCGACAGGAACAACAGCGTTAAACGTAGAAGCGATGTTAACGTTGAGTGAAGATTATGATGTTGTAATAGGAATGGACATTATTAGTTTATGTGATTTCTGCTTTACAAACAAAGATAACGCAAGTTGTTTCTCGTTACGCCATCCTTCGAACGAAAAAATTATTTTAAAATGATAAATATCTTTGGGATTTGCAAGAAACTTTCCGATTTTCTTGCAAATCTCATTTCTTTCATGCGTTTGCAAATTTAGCATAAATGTCAATGCCATCATATTGTTTTGCTCTTTCGAGCATCTCCTCTTTATGTTTTAGGAGTTGTTTAAACTTTCTGATGGTTTCCTCCTTTGTATTGTTCTTTGTTGTTTGCATGATAACCTCCTTTTTAATGTTATTGTTATTAATTTGGTGGCAAAGATAAGAAAAGTAAATGAGATATGCAAGAAAAAAGACCTAAAATTTTGTGAAGCCAATTCTTTTTCGTACTTTTGCAGTTGTCTTGCTGTGGATGGCTGGCGATGAGTCGCTGGCTAAGTAAAAATCCATGGCTTGGCCTATTTTAATAAGAAAGACGTGTACTGACGTTTTCTTCTGATCTATTGGAACCTCGGAAATTTCAAAAGGGATTCAGATGAAGACAGTGGTAGACGGCTACTCATCGTGTATATACGCGAGGCATAGGTGTGCCCTTTCCATTCGTATGGAGAGGGTGTGTCCTATGCTATCAATATATGCAAGTTTGGTGTAGGGTCTATTACTTCTTATCTTTGTTCCCAAGGTCATCCGAGGACCACAATAGGCAAGGATAAAGTAATATGATTCCTACGCCTTTCTTTTTATCATAGCCATTACAAACACAAACAATCTTCTCTGCTTAGGGAATCGGTGGAGCATATTTATAGGGCTAGGAGACACCGATATGGCAAAGAAAATAGATTTGCAAGCTTTGCGCCAGCAGATAAATGAGCTTCAGATTGATAAAGATTTGAAGCACGACTTGTTGGCTGCTATCAACGATAAGCAACGTTATGGACTTGTGTGGGAGGAGAGTTCTGAGGAAGCATGGGATGAAATGCAAGACAAACTTCCAGTTTTTGTTGAGGATGCCACCAAGCGTTTGGATTCTGCGCCAGAATGTTCGCCTAATCATGTGTTGATAGAAGGTGATAACCTCAATGCTCTTGCTGCTCTTACTTATGCTTATGCAGGGAAGATTGATGTAATTTATATTGATCCTCCTTATAACACAGGTAATAAGGACTTTATCTACAATGACTCTTTTGTAGATAAAGAGGATGGCTACCGCCATTCTAAATGGTTGTCGTTTATGAATAGACGATTGAAAATTGCCAAGAAGTTGCTCTCGGAAAAGGGAGTGATATTTATCTCTATTGATGATAATCAACAGGCTGCTTTAAAGTTACTTTGTGATGAGATTTTTGGTGAAAATAACTGTTTGGTTAATATGGTTTGGGATTTAGGAGCAGGAACTTCTGCGGGGCATTTTACTAGGGCTCATGAATATGTACTTGTTTATGCACTGAACAAAAGTCTTATTCCTAATTTTAGTGGAGGAGAAGGTGTAATAGATGATAGGGCTTTAAAAAAGAAGTCAGCAAAGAATGCTGAATTTAATTATCGTTTTAAAGCCGGAACAAAATTTGAAGCTCCTGATGGTTTTGAACTTTCAGGAGAATGGGGCGGTTCTGAGAAAACTAAACTAATTAGTGGATGCTTTATTTGTGAAAATAAAAAATTGAAGGAAGATGTTGTGTTGGCAGCATGTTGGACACAAAAAAATCAGATGGATTCCTTTTTCGCTGGAAATGAAACCTTTGATTCAAAAGGGCAGAAGGTTATAGAATTCTATTTCAGAGATAACGGAAAGTTATATTGTAGGAAAGAAAGAGATACAATTAATCCTCCTTCGGTTTTGAGAAATATTGCTACCACCAAACAAGGTAGCGCTTTACTAAAGGATATGTTTGGAGGTGAAGTTGTTTTCGATTTTTCAAAGCCAATAAAGCTAATCACTTTTTTATTGTCTTTGCGTCCTAAGGACTCCACCATCCTCGACTTCTTCGCTGGCTCAGGCACCACTCTCCATGCCACAATGCAATTGAACTCAGAAGATGGAGGTCATCGCAAATGTATCTTGGTGACCAACAACGAGAATAACATCTGCGAAAAAGTAACTTATGAGCGAAACAAACGAGTCATTAATGGTTATACTAATCAGAAGGGTGAAGAAGTCCCTGGTTTGACTCATAATAATCTTCGTTATTATAAAACGGAGTTTGTGCCTCGTGACCAAAGCAACTTCAAAAGTCGTCGAGCCTTGATGGCTTCTCTCGTTGACCTCCTTTGCATCAAGAACAATATCTATAAAGAGCAAGAAACATTTGGAGGCAAGAAATTTAAGAAGAGTGTATTGCGTTATTTTAAGGATGAGGCTGGACAGATGCTTGTTGTCCTCGACGAGCGTGTAGTCAGTATCGTCATTCCGATGATAGCTGAGGTTGCGACCAAGCAGAATCCTTTGAAGGTTTATGTTTATAGTGATGGCGCATACGCATATGAGGACGAATTCCATAAAGTCATGCCTGTTATAGAACTGTGTGCCATGCCAGATGCTTTCTTACAAGCTTTAGAAGGTAGAACGGATATTCTGCCAAAGCAAAAGTATAGTGAGGCTATGATGAAAGAGTTTCAGCAAAACGAGGAACTCGCTATGCAAAACGAGGAGGTTGTGAAAGAAGCTCTCAGCGATGACTATGATTATGTGTTGAAGGAGAAAGAAGATAATGTTACTAATGACATAATAGACTAAGGAGGTAACGAAAATGATAGAACTACGAGATTACCAGAAAAAGGCGGTGCGTGAACTGAAACAGAAGATGATTGACATGCTCAATGATTCTGAAGACCGCCAAAAGTTGATATTCAAGGCTCCTACAGGAGCAGGAAAGACGGTGATGGTGAGTACCTTGCTGGATGAGCTGACTCGTGACCTACCTATGAATGGGCAGTGCCGATATTCTCGTGTAGCATGGGTTTGGATTGCTCCTAACAAGTTGCATCAGCAGAGTTATCGCTCCATGCGCAATTTCTTTAGTGAACGAAGATCGTTGCGTCCTGTTATGTTTGATGAGTGTGATCATGTGGATGGTCTGCATCCTGGCGATGTGCTCTTTTTAAACTGGGAGAGCATCAATAAGGATAATGCCGTGATGATACGTGATAATGAGCAGAACCGCACGCTCTACGAACTGATACGAAAGACCAAGATAGAGCAGCATCTGCCAGTGGTGGTTATCATAGACGAGGAACACATGTTTGCAGGACGTAATGCCAAGAAAAGCGAGATGGTATTGCAAGCTATCCAGCCACACATAGAACTTCGTGTATCAGCAACGCCAGTCACCCAAAGCTATCATGCAGTTCTTGTGAAACGCCAAGATGTAATCAATGAAGAGATGATTAAGAAGGGCATTGAACTGAATCCGAATGTAAAGAGCAGTAAGGAACAGTCGGAACTGACGGTTAACCAGCGACTCTTGAAGAAAGCACTTGACAAGCGCAAAGAGTTGGCTGAGGCTTACAAGGAATATGGCATCAATCCGCTGTTGCTCATTCAGTTGCCTAACGATAGCAGCGAATCTATGTCGTCGAAGGACAAGACCATCGCCGAGGAGATGCAAGCCTACTTAGAACAGGTTTGCGACATAAGCGTGGCAAATGGCAGGTTGGCTGTATGGCTATCAAAAGATAAATCGCCCAATCTTCAGAATATCACTCATTCTGATGATATTACCGAGGTGTTGCTTTTCAAGCAGGCCATAGCCTTGGGCTGGGATTGTCCTCGTGCATCCGTCCTCCTGATATTCCGAGAATTGCAGAGCATGACCTTTACCACGCAGACCGTGGGACGTATCTTGCGTATGCCTGAACAGCATTTCTACCAAAATGAATGTTTGAACTATGGCTATGTTTATACAGATTTGGCGGCAGATATGATTAGCATTGTTGGTGATGACATGAACTATATCAGTACACTCTATGCCAACAGAAGACGGGATCTTCAAAACATTTTGCTTCTTTCTTCTTATAAGGATAAGCATGGGGCAACGAGAAATCGATTAGGTTCTCAATTCAGAAGTGTCTTTTATAAGACCATGGAACGTGAATGGGAGCAGAATCCTCTTCTACTGTTTTCGCCAGAGGATTTCTTCGAGGATGATGGCGAAGTGGAAGACCAGGACGAGGCAGAAAAGAAAGAGGCTGGTATGGATGAAAATATCAAGTTGAACCGTTATAATGCCAAGCGTCATGGTGTGCAGACTGATGTTTCCAGAATATTGGTCGCTATACCAAAGGATACGCCGATTACGGGTGATTCTGGTATTGTAGAGATAACTGACAAGGCCAGACTAGCTCTTAACGCTTCCGAACTGCAGAGTCTTTTCACTATGTTCTGTCGCAAAAATGTAGGTAATTTTTCTAAATTTGATAGTACACCAGTATTGCAGGGAGCTATAGAAAGTGCGTTAGAGGAGTATCTGCAGGTCTTTTCGATGGATGTTCCGAAGGTGGTGCTTTATCATCAGAACCGTCCCCGTTTTGAGGAGCTGATTCGTAAGGCTTTGGTTAGCTACGAGGCAATGATGAAGCGTGAAGCCAAGGATAAGGAGACAGAATATCAAGAGTCATTATGGCAGGTGCCGGAGACAAGACTTTATAATGCCGCAGCTGTAAAGACCACGGAGGGTGAGATTTTTAATCATGCTCTGTATCCATATTTTGAACAGTTTAAGGCATCAGGACCGGAACGGGAGTTTGCCCGTTGGTTGGATGAAAAAATGGAGTATGTGGATTGGTGGTATAAGAATGGCGATGAGGGTAAGCAGCATTTCGCTGTGCCATATACTGATTCAGGAAATAGAGAACGTTGTTTCTATGTAGATTTCATCGTTAGATTAAAGTCTGGTACCATTTGTCTTTTTGATACCAAGACCCTAGGTAGCGATGAGGATGCTCCAGAAAAGAACAATGCCTTGATGCAATACATTGAAGCCTATCAGGCAAAGGGAAAGAAGATAGTGGGAGGTGTGCTTATCAAGGATGAAGGAACAGATAACTGGTATTATCCTGGAGGCATTATCGATAACACCGACAGTATAGATGGGTGGTCGGCATTGCATCTGGAAACCCTATAATATAATAAGGTAATCATATATAATAAGGTATGAAGAAAAGCTTGGACAGAACATTCCTGAACTATGGAATCAGGCAGGAAGACATGCAACTCATAGAGAGTGCATGTCAATCGGAGGGTATAGATGCGGAATGGCTCAAGGATTATATCCTCAAGCCTTTCCATGAAGAGCGTAATAACCAAAATGAGTCAAGTCTTGAGGAAAAGAAGGTGACGAAAATACTCAAGAAGGCTCTCAAAGAAATTAAGAAGTAATGAAACTGAAGCGTATCTACATAGAGAATTATAAGACCTACAGAAAGTTGGACTTAAACTTAGAGGTAACTAGCGACCGTCCTATCATCTTGATAGGTGGTGCCAATGGTTGTGGAAAAACTACGCTCTTCGATGCCATCTATTCTGCACTCTATGGATTGAAGATATCCAACAAACGACAGTTTGAGGAAATCTTCAATTCGGGGGTTAAGAACGAGAGCGGTATAGAAGGCAAGACCATCATGCTGGAGATTACTTTCTCTGGGATGGTTTTGGGGCAAGAAACGCCTTATCGGTTGCGCCGTGCCTATAAGTTTGTTGATGGCAAGATACAGGAGAGCAACGTACTCAATATGAATGGTAACAGTTATACTTATGGTACTGGTTCTACGGCTGTCAAACGCAGTACCAATGAAGCGATAGTCAACAAGATTATCTCTGCCAATCTGCCTGCTGAATTGAGCAACTATTTCCTCTTTGATGCCATGAAGACTTCCGATCTCGTGAAGGAAGAGCAAATCAACAAGCTCATCATGAAGAACATCAATTCGGTGATGGGCTTCAATAAATACACTCAGTTGCAAAATGCAGCCTCTGCTTATCTCGACGAGAAAAAGGCGGAACGCTTGGAGAACGAGAACCTGCGTGCCGAATACCTGAAACTGACCAAGCAGAAGGTGGAGATGGAAAGGGATGTGGCAAGTCTCAACGATGCTTACAACGATGCATTGAACTATGCCAACGACCACAAACAGCAATATGAGCAACTGAAAGAAGGTAGAAACTCTGACGAGGTGATACGTGACAAGATGCGCCAGATAGAGGAGAGCATCAACTGTTACTATCAGAAGGAGAAGGAATACAGACAGGATGCCGAGGCTATCTCGAAGGACTTGGAACTGAGAGTCTTCCTGCCGAAAGTAGCCAACATCATCAGTACGGAAGTGGAACTCATTCTGAATGAGAAGGAGCAGGTAGCTTCGGCAAGGGGAAACATCTTGAACGACCAACAGATAGAAAAGGTGACGCAAGAAGTGGTGGAACTATTGAAAGCAAAGTATCCACAACTTGCCGAGGTGTCTATCTCGGAGATTATAGCTGAAATCAAAAAGGCACAAGATGCGAGCGAAGACTACAACGACAAGTTTAGCTATCTGAGCGACAAGGATGTCAGCGTGCTGAAGAATCTCGTGCAGCAATCCTATTCAAATCCTTATATAGCCCTGGATGAGCGACGTGAGAATTTGGATCTTGAACTGGTGGACATGCCAAAGAAAAAAGAGCAACTCGAAGAGTATAAGCGAGCCTTGACAGGAAGCGACTATAGCATCATCGAACTCTATGAGGCCAACGACCGAAGAATAGAGGAAATAAAAGCCAAGATAGCAGAGAAGAAAGCAAGCATCAAGGAACTGGAGAAGAAAATCTCCACTTACGATTATGATATGCCGCAAGTGCCAGATCCACAGTATGACATGCTTTGCAAGTTGCCTGGTTTCTTCAAGACCCTGTCGAGAAAATTGCTGCAAGCCAAGAAGGCGAGCATTGAACGTATGATGAAGGAGCAGTTGAACATCAACTTGGTGATTTATGCTGGCTATATCGGTAGGGTAGAATTGTCAGCCGATGATTCCGAGGAAATATCCTTCAAGATATTCCACAAGAATGGTAACGAGATTTATCTGAGCCAGTTGAATGCCGGTGCCAAGCAGACTGTGATGCAAGTACTTTTGAAAGTGCTGTATGAGTTGGGTGACTACGACCCGCCTGTGATGATAGACACCGTGATGGGTGTACTCGACAAGGAGAGCCGAGAGGTAATCATCAATCGATACTTCCCAGACTTGGCTCATCAAACTATTTTGCTCAGTACGGATACGGAGATCACTACCGAGACGGATTTCAAGAAAATCGTGGCATACGTGGCAAGGACCTATACCTTGCATAGAGACCAGGAACAACAGTGTACCACGGTAAGTGAGGATTACTTTGGATTACAAATTTACGATTTCTAGAAGAAATGAATGTACAAGATATAAAACTTGAGGGAATGAGAATTCTGGAGGGAACTCATGATTTGCTTGAAGAAGTGAAATATGCTATCGAGCAGAAACTAAACCTTTCGGATTACTCAGATATGGTTCGCCCTGTAGTACTGAACTTTACTACGGTTATGCGAATCTGCCTCCTCGTTGGATTGAGTGATAAGACGCCAAGGAGCAAGGCAAAGGTAGAGGAACTTCAAACCTCAGCTGGTATGCAGCCATTGGGTGGTTCGTTCTTTACCAAGTCGAACATAAAGGAAGTTTTCGTGGCTCTTATTAAAATGCGTTATTGCGACATTGATGCCGACTGGCAGAACTCAACGTTTCTGAGCAAGGTGCTCTTTAGCGAGATGATGAGAGGCAAGAACATCTTGATGGAAGAAGGTGGCATAGATGAGTGGTTGCACTACAGTCCGTTGCGAGGTGGCAAGTCGTTGATGGATATTCCTGAGCTGAATCTCTATGTCGGACAATACGAGAATGGCATGGATGCTGCCCTCGATATTAATAGTACAGCCATCGCCAATACGCAGATATTGGTGGCAGGAACTACTGGCTCTGGAAAGTCAAATTTGCTGGCTGTCCTTATCAACCAAATCAGAATGGCATCGGCTGATACCTACTATCCTGTCAACTTTCTCTTGTTCGATTACAAGGGGGAGTTCTCTGATCCAGCCCATGCCGATTGGCTGTCGAAGTTTGAGACCGATTCCTCTGCCATCTTGAATCCGATGGAGAAACCTTTGCCGTTTACTCCGTTCAAGGACTTTACTGGCAGACCTGTCAATGAAATCCACCTGTATTCCACGACCTTAGCAAATGCCATCTGTGCTATATCTTCCGCTAAGATTGGTGCTTTGATGGATAACAGACTGAGCGAAGCTATCATCAAAGCCTACAAGGCGAAGAACCAGAAACCAATCACCTTTCAGGAAGTTTTTGACCATTATACGATGTTGATGCCCGAGAAGAAACAGGGTGATATGGATAGTGTAAAATCAGTCTTAAACCAGTTGATTCTGAATAATATTTTTGCAGAGGAAGACAAGGTAGATTTGGTGAAAGGTTGTTATATTATCAATTTAGGAAAGTTTGACAAGGAAGGTATCATGGCAAAGGCTATCGTATATTTCGTGACATCTAAGTTGAACAATATCTATGAGCAACTGCCTCCACAGGCAAAGAATGAGGACAGGGTGGAACTACGCCATTTCACCATCATTGATGAGGCTCACTATATGCTTGGTTTCGAAAACAAGCCTTTACAGAACTTGATAGCTGTGGGTAGAAACAAGGGTATGAGCATCATCCTTGCTACACAGAATATGGATTCGTTTAAGAAAGCCTCTTTTGATTTCTATGCCAATGCCCAATATCCTCTCATTATGAAGCAACAGCAACAGAATGATGGAGTGTTGAAGGATTTGTTTGGTGTGAGTGGCATGGCTCTGCAGGAGCTGAAGCAAGCCATTGCTGGTTTACAGAAGGGTGAACTGATAACCAAGGATGCCCAGGCTATGACTCTCGGCATCGGCAAACATTGGAAGAAAATTAAGGTTACTCATCTTATTTGATAATGGATAAAGATATAGACTATTATCTGTCTGCATTTGAAAAGATGAAAAGGGCGATTATGCGGGGGGTGAAAGCTCCGCATAAACCCCTTTTGCTCTTGGCTATTTTAAATCTCTGCCAGCGAGGTGTCATAAAAGATAATCATATCGTTCTTTCAAGAGAGTTGGTTGCGGAGTTTAAAAGGTTATGGAGATTGTATATTGGTGAACAGAATACAGGGGGTAGTATTTTGGTTGCAGAGGGATTGGCTATGGATATTCCTCATAGTTATCCTTTTAAATGTAGCATAGAGAACCCTTATTATCATTTGCAGCATGAACCCTTTTGTCGATTGGTAAAAAATGAGAAAGGCAAAGAAAGGAAGTTTTATTCTAGCTTAAAGTCTTTGCGTGATGGTTTTGCTTATGCAGAAATAGACCAGGAATTATATGATTTAATGGTTAATAGAGAGTCTGCTGTAATACTGGAGTGTAAGCTTCGGGAACTCGTATAAATCAATCCCGAAGTATTTATGAATGCTTGTTGGTGATAAAAATATTATGCAAAGCTTTTGCCCTTACAGGGCGCATTGCTGATTGCTAGCATACCCAGGGTGCTGCCCTGGGCTAAGAGCTTTTGGGCCTTCAGCCCGTTTCAATCATACAGTTAGAGCTCTTTCCTTTATAGTTTTCTTTTGAATTGCCTTATCAGATATCTGGGACTTCTTCTCATATCCCATAAATCTACGAAAATGACGAGGTCGTTGGCTTCGTCGTAGCGATAGATAATCTTCCAATTCTCCTTGATAATCGCACTATGGTAAGGGCGGAGGTAAAGTGTTAATCTTATGCTAGCCATGGATATTGTGCAATTAGTTCTTTTTCAAATTCTTCTGCATCAATATATTGCCCATTCTCATACTCCGCCTCAATAGCTTCAATCCTAGCCACGGCTTCTTC
>OJJU01000596.1_pt1 | contig 13135 bp, 10 predicted proteins | sample 1596141 | NCBI WGS metagenome assembly OJJU01 (sample SAMEA4350150, study PRJEB24818) | metagenome | biome: human; feature: gut; material: faeces | place: Denmark | collected 2013-09
CCCCTCCATATACTTTTGCCCAGTCGACGCGGAATCCGGAGCCCGTAACCTCGCTGACTTTGGGTTCCGGAGTCTTAAGCATTGCACCGGAATTGTCGTCCTTGGTTTCCGGACTGCATCCGTATGTCAGGGATAGAACCGATGTTGCGACCGCGAATGCGGCGGCTTTTATCATTTTTGAAGTCATAATCATTCAACAGTCACATTTATTGTTCTGACGGACTGGTTGCCGTCGGTGATCCTGATTACAGTCTTGCCTTTGGACACTCCCTTGATTGTCAGGACGCTGTCCTTAAGGCTGACTTCCACTATCCCTTGCGCCGCCACTGAATATGTCAGCACATCGGTCTTGTAGAAATATTCCGAAAGGTTCACGGTCACCTCGCCACCGCGGCTTACGGTGACATCCGGGATCATGGCCACTTTCTTCACCGCCAGCAGAAGCTGGTAGGTGTCCAGCGAGCCGGCTCCCATATTCCCGAAATAAGGTGCGTCGCAGAACGGATCGACCGGGGTGACGCTTGAAAGAAGCGCCTCCTTCAGCATCTCGTTGGTCAGGCCTTTTTTCTTCTCGGCTCCGTAGTACCAGCTGACCGCGAGGGCGCAGGCTCCGGAGACGTGCGGGCAGGCCATTGAGGTTCCGTTGATTCCCTCGTAGGCAGAGCCGCCGTCCCCGGCCACGCTGGTGCTGTAGACTCCACCGTAGGTCGAGTTGAGGGAAAGATCACCGCCCGGGGCGGAAAGGCTTACCCATTTGCCGTAGTTTGTGAAATAGGACGGTGTTCCGAGCCATGAGGTGGCTGACACGCTGACCACGGCCTCGTCCGAGGCAGGGTAGCAGAGCTCGTTGGAAGCGTCGTTACCCGCCGCGAAGATCACGATTCCGCCGGCCATAGGCCCTTCCTGCTCACCGTTCTCGTCCAGTCCCGCATACTTGATGAAATAGTGGATGGCATCGGCGAGAGCTGAGTAATTGCCTCTGGTCCAGTCATTCTTGGACAGAGCGCCGGCCGTGTAGCCCCAACTGTTCTGGCAGATCACCGCACCGTTGTCGGCGGCGTACTTGATCGCGCGCACCTGTGCTCCGAGACCGCCGCCAGAGTTGCCGGATTCGGACGCGCCGAGAGTCTCGCAGGACATGATCCTGACTCCGTCACCATTTCCAGATCCGCCGGCTATTCCGTTGACTCCCACGCCATTGTTGTTGACGGCGGCGATGGTTCCAGCGACGTGCGTCCCGTGCATGTTCTCCGCCGAGAATGTCAGCTTGCCCTTGTTGTCAGTGAAGTTGAATCCATAGACATCGTCGATGTAGCCGTTGCCGTCGTCATCGATGCCGTTGTCCGGAATCTCTCCCTTGTTCACCCACATGTTGGCGGCGAGATCCTCATGGTCGTATTTCACGCCCTGGTCCACCACGGCGACGATGACATCCGGATTTCCCGTGCAAAGCTGCCATGCGGCATAGACATCAGCGTCAGCCCCAACGACAGTGGAGTTTGCATAGACATTGCCAGTGTTGTTGTAGTGCCACTGCATCCTCTGCGAGCGGACACTCTCGTTGAAAGGGAAAGGAGTATTCCTTGCCGATGAATATGCCCTCGTGGCGACCGGTTCCTCATTTTCCGCCGCCGTTGCTTTTGAATATGCCGACACGGCCGTCGGGATGGAATATTCAATGACCTCCACCCCGTCGCATCCTGAGAGCATTTCCGCCACTTCCTTCGCTGGAACAGTCTCATCATACTTGGCTATGAACCATCTGTCCAGTCCTTCCTTTCTGGTTCGCGCCTCGAACCGTCCGCATGAAGGGAACAGGCGTTCGAAGCTGACAGAGCCGACTGTCATCAGAACCCTGTCGATCTGTGTGTTGCCGGAGGTCACGCCTCCCGCCCTTGTGATAGTCTCGTCCGCGGCTCCGGCCTTCATCTTCACGATGATCTCGCCTTGGATGGCCGCTTCCGGCGAAAAGACAACGATAGGCCCGCTGTCTTCCGACCCAGGCCCATTGTTCTCATTTCCACCGATTCCGTTGCACCCCGCCAACGTGATGAGCAGCGGAGCGATTGTCAAGAATCTGTTTTTCATTATTGATTGTTAAAAGTTTATTCCTTCACGCATCTTACCTGACCGGTATAGACTTGCGCCCTTGTCTCGTATGATGCCCAATAGCCATTGAACGCCGCCACATAGTGGGCACAGTTCTGGTTTTTGCCCGCGTCAGTGTCAAACACCTTCTCCTGGCTTGTCAGGTAGAATGTCTGTCCGCTGGCGTAGTTGTAAGGCGTTGTTCCCGGGAGCGAGTATGCTGATGGATAGATGTTGCCGGCCATCGGGTAGAAGTCCCCGGTCTGCCTCCAGACACGGCCGCAGTCTTTCTCGGCGTTCCAAAGGAAATCACTGCTGATTCCCGTCTCGTCATATTCATTGTGCCTGCCGCCTGTCTTGATGCTTTCATTGCCGACCGCGGTTCCCCACATGTTCTTTCCCGGCACCTTGTAGCCTGGAGGACACGGATCGAAAATGGTCTTCTCCTCACCCCAGAGTCCAGGTTGTACGCTGTCCTTGTCAGATGAGCTGATGTACCATGAGTAACCGCTTGAGTAGTAACTTACAAGAAATCTCATCGGATGCTCAGCCGAGAACGGAATGTTGCCGGGAGCCGAGAACATTGCCTTTGACTTGAATTTGGAGTCGATCTCCCACTCTCCGGTGCCGTCACCGACTTCTTTGTTCTGCTTGTTCCATTCCGGTTTGTTATCGCAATAGTCCTTTGAGTTCTCGTAGTCGGTGATTCCGCTGTAATCCGCATAAGGTGAACGTGAAGGGATGAACGGATCCTTTCTGCCCATCTGGTAGATCATGCCTCTGTTGTCTATGTCCATCGGAGTGTTGTTGAGCGCACCAAGGTTTCTGTCCATGATCTGCGCGATGACATTGCCTTCCGGACCTATGTGGTCATGTGTGGTGACCTCGTTGTCAGTCACCCAGATGTGCCAGCTCCATAGTACCTTGCCCTTGGCGTTCTTTACGGCGATGAGGGCGTTACCCTCGCTTCTGCCGGTCGAGAATGAGATGTAGCCCGCGCCATAAGCCGGTGTTCCATCAATGATCTCGTAGGACATCGTGCGGTCACCGTCGTTTCTGGCTTCCCAGAGCAGTTCGGCATAGGCGACATCCTTGATCCCAAGTCCTTCGCTTTCGATGTACTTGCTCTTGCCGTCCTTGCCGCCGTTGCCTTTGATGTCAGCGCGGAATTTGTAAGCGCTGTTTGTGTGAGCGATGTAGCAGTTCGCCGTGCCGGCCGCACTGAGGTCTATGGCGTCATCGGCCCTTTGGGTGATTTTCAGTGAAACCTCCTTGGACTTATCGCCTCTCACGGCTGTAACCTTTATGTCATCGGTCTTCACGGAACCGTTGTTTGCCTGAGCCTCCACAACGAGACAACTGTCCGCATCGACACTGACCGCGAACCAGTCTCCAGACTGCGCTGTGTAATTCCAGCTCGTGGCGTTGGTCGCCATTGTGACAAGAGCCTTGCCACCTTCCTTGTCAAACACGATCTTGGAATCTGAAGGCTGGAGGAAAAGCGGGGCCTCGTAGGAGTCCGGGCCGACCTTTGTGGTCTCCGTGCAGCCGGCAGCCATTCCGGCCGCCAGAATCATCGGTATGATATATTTGAGTTTCATATTCTAAAATGATTAAAGATTAATTACCCTTGCAGATGTCCGGAATCTGACCATAGTCCGTCAGTTTTGTGCATCCCCTGAAAGCGTTTTGGAGGTATGACAAGGCAACGAACCCTGATGCTTCCAGGTTCTCGTTAGTCCTGTCGTAGAGATGGTACTTGACTCCGTTCACTACCGTGTAAGGTGATTCCCCGCTCAATGAGACGCAACCGTCGAACAAATAGTTGATGTTGGTCGCGGCCTTGAAATTGTCGAATGTCCCGACAGGAATGGTCTCAAGTGCCGAACAGCCTTGGAACACGTAGGTGAGAAGCTTGACTTTTTCCGGGTTGATGAAGACGTTATCTCCGACTTCCCTAAGTGATGTGCATCCGGAGAAAATATAACTTATGTTGGCGTTGCCGAATTTACAGTTAATGACCTCCGATCCTATTTTCTCAATCCCTGTGCACCCGTTGAACGCATAGGTGTAGTTGATGATCTTCTCGTTGTTCTTGAACAGTCCGGAAGGCACCTCCTTGAGACTCGTGCAGTTCTGGAATATCTTCATCACGGTTCCGGAAGCCGCGTTGACACCGCTGAACGCGTCAGGCGCGATCGTTGCCAGCGATGAGCAGTCTGCGAACATCGAGGTCAAGGTCTTTGTCTTTGTTGTCGTGCCGAACAGACCTGCGGGCACGGCCTGAAGAGCGGTGCAGTTCTGGAAACAGCTTTGAACCGTGGTAGCATTGGTGTTTTTGGCGAACAATCTTTCAGGGATTGTCTTCAATGAGGTGCATCCGTAGAATGTCTTGTTGAATGAATCCGCACCGGTAAGTCCGTCAAAGAATCCGGCTGGAATGCTCATGAGAGCCGTACAGCCCTCAAAGGTGGACTCAAAGTTGGTTTTGCTAGTGCCGGCCCCGAAAATCTTGCCTACAGTAGCGAGCGATGTGCAGCCCTTGAACGCGGTCTTGTAGGTGGTCACCTTTTTGTTCTTCGCGAACAGACCGTCAGGGACGCTGGCCAAAGACGCGCATCCAGAAAACGCTCCCTCGAAAGAGGTGGTATTGACGATTGCCTCAAACAATCCTGCGGGTACCGACTGGATTCCGGAGTTGGAGAAAACCTCCTTGGCATTTGTAACCCCGGCAAGTTCCGCCAACGCTCCCTCCGGAATAGCCTTGAGATTCGTGCATCCGTAGAACAGACCGGAGATGTTCGTCACTTTCCCGCAACCTTTGAAAGCGTTTTCCGCAACTTTTGCCAGACTGACACAACCTTTGAACAGATTGGAGATGTTTTTGTTTGCGTCACAACCTTCAAAGAGGTTGTCTCCGATTTCTGTGATTCCTGTGCAGCCTTGGAAAACTCCAGCGAAGGATGTCACTTTGGCCAATCCCTTGAAAACTCCGGCTGGGATTGACTTAAGTGCGGTGCATCCGCTGAACGCGCTTGAGAAGGAAGTTACCGCCGCGGCGTCCTTGAACAGGTCTGACGGAATGCTCTCAAGAGAGGAGCAGCCGTTGAATATACTGTTGAGCGCTGTGATTCTTGTGAATCCGTCCAGAATTCCGGCCGGGATTTCCTTCAGCGACGAGCAGCCTTGGAAAATCATGTTCATTCCGGCACCCCTCTTGCCATAGACGACACCCTGGGCGCCAGAGTTCTTGAACAGATCCGCAGGGATGCTCTCCAGTTCAGAGCATCCGTTGAAGCATGACATGAATGAGTTCACGGATGAGCAGCCTTTGAAGACATCGGCGGGAATGCTCTTGATTTTTGTTTTGGAGAACGTTTGCTCGAAAGTCTCGCATTTTGTGTTGTTCGCGAACAGCCCTGCCGGTATCTCAACAAGCCCTGAGCCTGTGAAGGCCATACGGAATGACTCGCAGTCAGGTTGGTTTCTGAATATTCCCGCCGGAACAGAAGTCAGGCTGCTGTCGGCGTTGAACACAGCGTTGAACGTGGTTATCTTAGGGTTGTTGGCAAACAAATCCTCGCTGACGGACTGAAGCTTATGCATTCTTGAGAATGTCGAGCTGCAGTCTGTGATTTCTGGATTCTTAGAGAAGATGTTCTTGTCAACATGGGTCACTGACTTGCACATGTCGAAGGCCGATCCGACATCTGTCAATTTTGGACAGTTGTAAAGCAGATCCGCAGGGATTTCCTTAATGGAATGACAGTATATGAACATTGAGTTGATGGACTCACATTCAACAGCCTTGCTCAGAAGCCCGGATGGAATCGCTTCAAGGTGCTGGCAGTTGCTGAAAGTCTCCTCGAATGTCTTTACCTTGGTGAACGAGCCGATGACATCGGTAGGAATCCTCTTGAGACTGTCGCAGTTGTAGAAAGCGCGGTTCATCGTTTCCACCTCCAGATTTCCCCAGCAGAATACCTCGCTGATCTGTATTCTTTGGTCAGTGGTCAGTTTTGAGTATGCGTCGATTCCTGTGGCCTTGCCTTTGAACGAAGCGATGTAGTAGCCAGGATCCGTGTAGGTGTGGGCAGGGTAGTCTGACTCCACGGTCTCGGTCGTGCCGTCTCCCCAGTCAACAGTGGCGCCGGCTGTCACCCCGCTGACCGGAATCGCGGATTTGTATGGAGACTTGGTGACATTGAGTCCGATGATGAACGCCTGTGTGTCGATGCCAGGCTGGGAGACAGTGATCTCTTTTGTGTCGATGTTCTCTTTTCCGTCGCCGGTTGTGATTTTGATCTTTACAGTTCTTGAGTCAGACCCGGGATTCGCGGTAGGAATGAATTTGAGTCCCTTTTCGGTTCTCTCGATTGTAAGCCAGCCGCTTTCGTTGCCTGAGATGGAATATTCCCAATCGAAGTTCGCACTGACTTCCACCTCCTTGGCCTCACTGGAGAACGGTGTGATAGGAACAGTTGAGGCAGACGGCTCGATGAGGGCCGCCCTGTCCTGAAGCACGTCGATGGTCTCGGTGACGAGATTGTCGCCGCTTCCGGCCTTGAGTGTGAACTTCACCTCCCTGTCGGTATATTCCTCATTCTGATATGCGCTGAGGTTGATGGTGTTGCCGTCCTTGGTGACGAGCATCCATTCGCAGCCTGAGGTCTCGAATGTCCAATCCGGATCGGTTGAGGTGACTTCAAAGGATGCCGTGAGCTCACCTGCGGCCGCGAGGTGGAAATTGTTCTCTGAAGCGACGATCTCCACGGTCCCGTAGGCGTTCTGTGTCGCTGAGACTGTCGCTGTCTTGTCTCCGGCCTTGATGGTCACGGTAGCCGTGAGTGTCCTGTCGATCTTGTTCTGGTCGCAGGACAGGGTCAGAAGGCTGGATTCGTCATCCTTTTCGGCTTTGACGAAGTTGTCTCCACCAATCTCGTAGGTCCATTCTTTGTTGGTGTTCACGTCCAATACGACCTTTCCGCCAAGGCTTTTGAAAGCTATGCTGGCGTTGACATCATCCTTAGCTGTGAACAAGGTGTTTCTGGAGGCTATCGCCAAGGTGGCGTTGGTCTCGCTCCCGTTCTCTCCCGGAACCGGATTCTGGTAGTTGATCGTCTCCTTTGTGCAGGCGCAGAATGAGACGGCCAGCAATGTTGAATATATTATCTTCTTCATTGTCTATAGTCTTGAAATGATTAATCCTGTGTTCCTTTCTCGGCTCTCACAAAGTACATTTTGCCATCGGCATAGTACACGTCGCTGAGCATGGCCATATTCGAGCCGGTACCGATTCTGACTATGAGTCCGAGCGAACCGTATGCCTCATCAAAGCCATCAAGCAGGATTGCCTGGCAATTCTCGCTCTTTCCGTCAGTGGCGGTCCCTACAGTTCCATAGATGATCCCTGTCTCGAATTTCCTTTCCATGATGTTAGGCTGGACCATATAATAATAGTAGGTCTGTTGTGATTGCACCAATGTCTTGGCCAGGCACAGTGAGCCAAGCGTCAGCACCATTCTCTTTGTCTCTTTGTCGTAGGAAGCCTCATATTCAGTGCCCTCAACGAAAAGGTTCTTGATGGTGAAGGTCTTGCCGTACTCTTTCTGCTCGATAGTGCAGTATGATCCTATTCCTGGAACATTTATCGCGTTGCCGCCATAGTACCAGCGTTCGGCGTAAAGTCCGTAGCTGCCCAGCATCTGGAAGTACGGGTTCTCCTCGCGTGAGATCTGCGAGACCTTGATCTCCTTGATTTCTGACTTCCCGCCCACAGTCGCGGTGATTGTGACCGCGGCGTCGCGATGTGCCTCGCTGTTGGCTGCCGCCGTGACGCTTACAAGATTCTCTTCTGAACTTGTTGTCAGCCATGCCGCGCTTGACTCAACCTTCCACTCGGCGTTTGTCTCCACGGAGAACTTGAAACTGTCTCCCTCGGAATCAAGCTCGACATTTTCCGGACCGTTGACTTTCAGAGTCAACACGGCTCCTGACCATGACTGGGAAACCTTGATTTCCTTCCTGTCCGTCGCCGATTCCAAGGTTACTGAAGTCTTTCTTGAGTCTCCGGTCTCATTGGCGGTGACGGTGATCGTCACCTTGCCCTCGCCGTCAGTGGCGGTGATCCAAGTGCCGTCTGACACTATCGAGTGCCACTGTGACGGACATGCCACGGAAATGGTGGCCGTGCCTCCCTCCTTCGGGAAGGCCACATTGTCTTGAGAGATGAGGAGGACATCCGCGATCTCCTCCTTCGTTGTCTCGCCGCAGGCCGAAAGGACCAGCAGCGGGATTGCGAACATTACAAGCAATCTTCTCATTGTGAAATTATTTAGTTAGATAGTGATAAATATTCTTTATTAAACGTTTTGTATGGTTTGTTATGTAACTATCGCAAAGGAGCACCTGACGGATGTTAAGATATTCGATAGTCCAAGCTTCCATTTTGTAACCAGAATCTACTAACCAACAATTCAAAGTTACGTAGTATTGTTGATGAATATTCTTTTCCCTTAGATAAAAGTTTGTCAAAAAGATTGAATAGTTGTTCTAAAGGTTGAATAGTGAATGTTTATACCGATATCGTGTGAATAATTATTGCTCACAATGCGTAAGTTATCATTTGGTAAGCCAGCCTTTCGGATCCGTCAGGGAGATTGATCACTCCGCAGTAGGAGAATCCAGCCCTTTCTATGACGTGCCGCATGATCCGGTTGTCCCGGTGGGTGTCAATCCGCAGATTGCCGGAGACTGAGAGGGCATATTCAATGATCTCCCGGAAAACGCCGTGGCTTTCGGGGGAACTGGCGATGCGGTGGATCACGAAGTATGGCGCCGTGTCATCCAGCCACTTGCCGTTGATTGATGAATATGTCGGCTCGGGTGAGGGGAGGAGGGCGAAGTAGCCGACCGGCTTTCTGTCGTGATCGACTATGTGGGCTCCGCCTTTGCTTATGTCAGATCGGACTATTACCTCGTTTGGGTAGTTTCCCTCCCACTGGGTCATGTTGCCGTCCGAGCGCATAATACTTTTAGCGGCGGTGAATAGCTCCATCGCCGCCGGAATATCTTTCTCGGTTGCTTTTCGGATCATTACTGCACTCCGAGCAGTTCGATCTCGAAGATCAGCGTCGAGTTGGCCGGAATCCCTGGTTGGGAGAAACTCCCGTAACCGAGTTCGGACGGGATGTAGATTTCCCATTTGTCCCCGACCCGCATCTGTTGCAGGGCGATGACCCAGCCTTCGATCAGATCCCTGAGCCTGATGGCCAGCGGGTAGCCTCCGAGGCTGGTGTCGAAGCACTTGCCGTCTATGGTCCGGCCGAGATAATGGCAGCTGACCACGCTGTTCGGAGTCGGCTGCTTACCGCCTTCCGGACCGGACTGGAGTACCTTGTAGCAGACTCCTTTAGCCAGCTGTGTCACGCCATCCTCTTTCGCCTTCCCGGCCAACCACTCCTTGTTGGAGCGGGCATATTCATTCTTGTTCATTACTGGTTGAACCTTTTGGCCTGCTCCTCGATGAGAGCCTTGTCGTTGAAGTAGTCGATCTTCATCGCCTTCTTCACATCGTCGAGAGTGGCGGCGGCGACCTCCTCGGCGGCCTCGCTGCCCTTCTTGAGGATCTCGTACACGGCAGGGATGTCCTTCTCATATTCCTTTCTCCTCGCCCTGATAGGCTCAAGCTCCTCGTTGAGGATCTTCTCAAGGAATCTCTTGACCTTCACGTCGCCGAGGCCGCCTCTTCTATAGTGATCCTTCAGCTCGTCGAGGTTGGCATATTCAGGAAGATAGAGGCCGAAGTGCTCGTCGCGGCAGAACGCGTCGAGGTAGGTGAAGACGGTGTTGCCCTCCACGTGTCCAGGGTCGCTGACATTGATGTGCTGAGGGTCGGTGTACATCGACATCACCTTCTTGTGCATCTCGTCAGCTGATTCCGCCAGGTAGATGCAGTTGCCAAGGGATTTGCTCATCTTCGCCTTGCCGTCGGTTCCAGGGAGGCGGAGGCACGCCGCGTTGGAAGGCAGCACAGCCTTCGGCTCGACGAGGGTCTCGCCGTAGATGCGGTTGAAGCTGCGCACGATCTCGACCGCCTGCTCAAGCATCGGCTTCTGATCCTCGCCCACAGGCACATCGGTGGCCTTGAACGCCGTGATGTCCGCGGCCTGGGAGATCGGGTAGCAGAAGAAGCCCACAGGAAGGCCACTTCCGAACGCCTGCTCCTCGCCGTCCTGGCTGAAGCCGCGCATCTGGATCTCCGCCTTGACGGTCGGATTGCGCTGGAGCCGCGCCACCGTGACAAGGTTCATGTAGTAGAATGTAAGCTCGGTGAGCTCAGGAATCATGCTCTGGATGAATATTGTCACTTTGTCAGGGTCGAGGCCGACTGACAGGTAGTCGAGCGCCACCTCGATGATGTTCTGACGAACCTTTTCCGGGTTGTCGAAGTTGTCGGTAAGCGCCTGCGCGTCAGCGATGAAGACAAACATCTTCTTGTAGTCGCCGGCATTCTGGATGGCCACCCTGTTCCTCAGGGAGCCGACGTAGTGGCCAATGTGGAGGCGTCCGGTCGGACGGTCGCCTGTGAGTATTATCTTGTTTGACATACCGTTGTGTTTTTTAGTTCGTATTATAATCTTTGTCTTATCTTTTCGCCTGTTTTGAAATCTGATCCTAATAATTCATTGTCTCTTTTTGTCTTTTTCAGCCAAATCATATGTATTGTTCTATTTAATCAGGTTCAGAAACTCATTCCTCGTCCGTGCCGAGGTCAGGAAAGCCCCTGAGAATGCGGAGGTTGTGGTCGTTGCGTTGGCCTTCTGCACCCCTCTGATCGACATACACGTGTGCATCGCCTCGATGACCACCGCCACTCCCAACGGATGCAGCGCGTTGTCGATGCAGTCCCTGATCTGGACCGTCAGCCTCTCCTGCACCTGAAGCCGCCGCGCGAAAGTCTCCACGACCCTTGCCACCTTGCTCAACCCCGTGATCTTCCCATTAGGAATATACGCCACGTGGCACTTTCCCAGGAACGGCATCATGTGGTGCTCGCAGGTGGAGTAAAGCTCTATGTCTTTCACCAGCACCATCTGGCGGTACTCTTCATCGAATATGGCGGACTGGATGATCTTCGCCCCGTCCTGTGAATATCCCTGCGTGAGGAACTGCAACGCCTTGGCGACCCTTTCCGGCGTCTTCACAAGCCCCTCTCTGTCAGGATTCTCGCCTAACAGCCGGAGGATTTCCTTGACGTGGACAGCGATCTCCGCGGTCGTCTTTTCCTCGTATATTTCCTTTTTCTCGTATGACATATTCCTAAGCTCTTCTTTTGGTACGGTTGTTGAAACAGCTTCCAAGCCTACAAAATTAGGCAAAAAATACTTATTGTTATGATTTTTTGCATATCTTTGGGGCAAATAGAGCCGCTTTTTGCGACATTTTGATTTATATTAATGATTATTAACAATTTAATTGTTCGAGAATATGTATTGGACACTTGAACTTGCCAGTAGCCTGGACGATGCTCCATGGCCAGCTTCAAAAGATGAACTTATAGATTACGCCCACCGCTCAGGCGCTCCGGAAGAGGTAATCGAGAACCTCCAGGAACTCGAAGACGACGGCGAAGTATATGAAAGCATAGAAGATATTTGGCCGGACTACCCTACCAAGGAAGATTTTTTCTTTAACGAGGAGGAGTATTAAAGGTTTTAATGCGCTGAATATCAGTTAATTGCAAAATGACGCTAAGCAGATTTTCTTCTCTTAGTGTCATTTTTTTATATGCCTTACAGGCCTCTGAGGGCGTATGGTGGAGTGAAAATCTACCTTAAAATCTACCTTAAAATCTGCCTAAAGAAAAAAAAGACACTTTTCAAGAATATGCCTTGCAGCATAGTGAGGGGCGGAAAATTGGCGTTTTTGGGAATATAATGGCGCATAGCAAAAGAAAACTCATTGAAGCGTGCTGCAAAATTAGGCAGATTATTGGCATTTCGTGGTATCTCGCGGTATCTCATGGCTTTGCTTCTTTATGCAAAATTAATATATTAACTTTGTGATAATAAGATAGTTATGAGTAACATTGTGATGAAAATTCCGAAGGTTAAGCTTGCAATGCTTAACTCTCCAAACCCTAATGGTGAGAAATGCATCTACATTAGGGTACCATTTTCCGATAGGTACTTGAAAAAGTCTACAAATCTATGGATACTTCCCAAGGATTGGGATGAAAAACAACAAATCGTACTTCCATCAAACGAGAATTATGAAGTAATCAATAATAAACTATCTCTGGCGCTAGCTCCAATCCGTTCCAAGATACTAAAGTTGGAACCGCCGATTGCTATCTGTACAATCCAGGAGATTCTGGGGTTAAAGACAACCGACATGGACTCTAGAGACCCGATATTCGTGGAGTATGCGCATAAGGTGAATGACCTCCATTATAAGATGGAAAAATATGGCTATACGGCTTGGTACAATAAAAAGAGAAGTATCATAGCATTTGAGTTCTTTCTGGCCAATTTCACAGATACGCCTTCACCACACATGAGTGAGATGAAACTTTCAATGTTCGATGAATATGTAAACTATCGTGTAAACATAAAGAAGAATACCAGCAAAGAAGGTATAAACAAGACATTGGTCCCTCTGTATCTTGCGCTAGATTACGGAGAAAAGAATGGCATTGTAAAGAAAAGTGTGGTAGCGCCAATTTTAGGTAATTTTCTGATAACCAGGAACACTAAATACCAATCAGAACCGTCTGAGGAAGAAAAGACAAGATATCTTACACCGGAACAGATGAAGTATTCCTATGATTATTGTAAGAAAGTAAAAAGCAAGAATGCAAGAATCATCCTTGACATGTTTTTCTTCTCATATTTTGCCTGCGGACTAAGATTGTCAGATGTGATTACACTTGAGTGGAAGCATATTGACTTCGAAAAAAGATTGCTATCAAAGGTACAGGTAAAGACGAAAAGAAAAGCAGCCGTAGACATACCTCTGAATAGTAGTGCTATGGAGATTCTTGAAC
>OJJU01000598.1_pt1 | contig 13100 bp, 10 predicted proteins | sample 1596141 | NCBI WGS metagenome assembly OJJU01 (sample SAMEA4350150, study PRJEB24818) | metagenome | biome: human; feature: gut; material: faeces | place: Denmark | collected 2013-09
TATACTCGTGGCAGAATCCTTTGGTCATTAGAAAAATATGAGCAATCCATAGAAGAGTGGGATGTTGTTTTAAATATGACTATTGAGGAGGTTGCGGAAAATGGCTATGGTGTCAGATGGGCAAAGTCTGTCATCAATGATTCTAGATATTATAAGGCAGATTGTCTCTATCACCTTTTTAAAGATAAGGAGGCCTTGGCTCTCATGGAAGAGCATTTGTCACACCGAGGAAAAGGTATTGAAAGCGATTTCTCCAAAAAGGAAGCTGTTCTTTTCTATAAAGTATTAAAGTATAGTCATCCAAGGACTGTTGCAAAAGCCTCAGATATAGGATATGCTTCTGAATCTCAGCGGAATCGAATCTTGAAAAAGATTGATGCTTTGGAAGAGAGTAACAATAAGGAGAAACTAGTGCGTTATCTTCGTGTCATTTGCAAGCGTTATTCCAAAGAGTATTATTTGAAGACGATCCTTTCCGAGACCTATAAGGTTATTGGGGATAAGGCTGGTTGCTTAACTTATGCAAAAGCAGCTTTTGAGCAAGAACCCAATGACCCTCTTGTTAAGTATGACTATGCTGTTGCGTTGATGTTTAACGGCTTATCTGAAGATGCTCTTTTGCAGTTTGAAGAATTAGTTGCGTTAGGGTTAGATTATATCGCATTCTCTGAACATGGTGAAGGAGTAAGATGGGCAAAGAAACTTTTGCGGAATACGCAAAAACAAATAGACCAAATTCAAGCAAACTTGCAATGAAAAAAGCAGTTAAGCTATTTCTGCTTAACTGCTTGATATTCAAAGTGGACCAGCTAGGGCTTGAACCTAGGACCTCCAGATTATGAGTCTGTGCCGAGCCTTACTAACTCCTGCGGACTTAGCAAGGTGTAACCAACTGAGCGACAAGCCCTTTTATGCTATTTGTCAACCTGTTAATGAACACTGAAAGAATGAAATTAGTCAACAATGAGTCAACAATCATCCTTTTTGCAGGTGCAACGATAGATTGCACGATGCAAAGTTTTTAGGGATTCATTTTATAGAGAGAACCCCCATGTCTCTTATAATTCATCAAGAAGACTATCTAAGGATTGGAGTCGCTTCTTACCCTTGATATGGTCTTTCACTTCTTGAAGTGCTCCACGAAGTTCTGTCGTGATGTCTTGTCTCTTGTATTCTGTCATATTGATATATGTTGGTGTATGGCTGCAAAGATAATGTTTTTATTTGATTTGGCAACCATTTTTTTGTTTTTATGGAATATTAGCTAAAAAATAAAGCCAACCTCCACATGATGGTAGAAGTTGGCTTGTGTTTAATGTAGAATTTCTTCATGCTGTATTACCCATGCAATAAAGTTTCCTAATTTAGAGTCAATATAGTTTATAGCTTTCTTTTCTGCATCTTTTTTGCGAGAATTATAAGTTGTAAATAATCCAGATGGTACAGTTATATGAAAACTAAATTCGACTTCACGTAGTTTACCCAAAAAATGACCTGCGACCTTATTTTCATAATCGTCTTTTTCAATAAACTTCCAATCAATTTTCTTTTTTAGGGCAAGTTCGGCAGTTTTTAAAGAAAGGTTTACTATATTTTCTAGTGTAGGCTTTATAGTGATGTCAAAAACATCTCTATCAGGAAGCCCTTCAATAAAAATATTCCATCCTTGATGGTCTCCTAGGCACTCCATAATTTATAGTTTTGAATAATATTTATAGCTTAATATAACTCTATTTTGCCGAGATTGTTATTTGTCTAAATTTTCGGCAGCAGTAATAATAGATGCAAGTAATCCAGATAAATCCATAAGGCTTATTTTCTTACCCTTAAAATAATAAGGTGCAAGAATTACAGAACGACTAGAATTGCTTGCAATGCTCATGATTTCATCCATTAGAACAGAAATTGTGCCACATTCTACTTGTAGTCGTGCTCTGTTGGCTGTTTGTGGATATTGGATTTCACCATAAATGTAATCAAATTTAGGCTCAATCTGCTTTATAAGAGTATTGATTTTGCCTATAGAACCAAAATTAGAAAAGAATCCCATATTGTACTATATGCCTTTATATCCCCACCAGACAGGCTTTTATTGATAGTTGTTTTTTACACATAAAGAGAGGAGCATGGGGACTATTGATGTTTACTAACATAAAGCTCTGGACTGCTTGCGACATATAAACAGACAATAGCCCATGCTCCATGTGTTATATATATGAGTATATATATGCAACATGAAAGCATGAGCACCTTGACCTGTTACCTATGTCGTTAGAATTGTCCAGATTCTATGTTAAGATAACTTCAAACGCTCATTCTAAATATGTACTTCTACTCCTTGTAGAATTGGTGCAAATTTAGCAATAATTGTTTGATTGACCAAGGATTTGTCTGTCTTTCTTCTAATATATGTTGAGATTTAACATTTCAGCTTAGTTTCTCTCATAGCTACATATATCAATGAAGCGTCTTTTGCTTATTAGTTAGTAACTAAAGGACACCTACCATTTCTGATAGATGTCCTGTCTGTGGTTAGTCGATAAACCATTTATATCGCTCGTCACCATGCAAGGCTGCATTGATGCCAAGTGCAAGTTGGGTGGTGTTGAGGCTTCTATCCAAGAATGAGTCTATATAGCTAGACTTGTTAGCTCCTGTTAACAGGTTGTAGAACTTCCACATGTTGATGTCCTCTCCAAAACTACTAAAGTTCTCATCATTGATGTATGCTTTGGCTACGCTGTTAATCTGTGTATCAGTTAGCAACATCTTAGGAATGTTTCTCTGATAGTAATTAGGTAAGCACTGATAGAGTCTCATCTTGCCAAGTATCTGGCAAAACTGATGTTCGTTCATGGTGGTATTCCCTAACGAGTGGAGTAGTTGAAGTTGTCTAGCAGGATTGAAACTGTTGAATAGCTCCAAGGCTGCACGATAGAGTTCATTAGTAGATGTCACTCTCAAATCCTCCTTGTAACCATCTGTAAAAATGCACATGTTGCAGCAAACTTGGTTCTTGAAACCTATTGCTAGACGGAATAGCTCTGGAGATTTCTTTGAATATAAGTTCATCTGATTGTATGCTCTAACTCCTACGATGGAAAGATTCAACTTGTTACCCATTATAGTCTCGAAAACTGTAGGGATGTCGATGCTGAATGCTGCACGCTCATAGTAGATGGTTTTATCTGAATCCAAGAGTTGACTAGCAGGCTTTCTCACAGCTTCCGGTATTCTGCCTTTGATTACGTGGGAAACTCGAATGTTTGGAGTTCCAACCTTTTGACCATGGAAGAAAGTTCTGGTTGCATCCTCGATGGTCTCAATAAAGTCAGCGTGGTTGATGGTCAACTCGTTGTCTTTAGCAAAAACAGGAGTGATGCAATCGTTCTTCAAGTGCTCGAAGGTTACCTCTTGGGTATTAGCCTCAATAAAGTGATTCTCTGCTTTAAACTCGTCCAAGATAACTGCATCCTCGATGTGATTTGTTCTCTGTGCCTGTGGCAATAAAATAATGTTGTTCATAATCTCAATAAATTAGAAGTGAATAATGTTGTTTATAATCTCTAAATAAATATAGTTGTTATTACATGACTATTTTCTATATCTATTTTTCTTTCTAAGTGTGAGGAGGGGACTAAAGTGATGTACACCGTCTTTCGTAGAACACAAGGGGGATATAAAGTGGGTGTATATATAATAATGTGTAAAGTCCTTATTTTTAGTTTTCCTCTCTCTGCTCTGAACTTCTGTATTTTTGAGATATGATATTTCCTAACTAAATATGCAGGTGAAAAAGTTGAGGCTGTTTATTGGTGCTGTAGGATGGTTTTGGAATGGATTGGTCTATGTGGGCAAATAAGTGTGTCTTGTCCTGGGCTCTCTTGTCTATGGATGGTATAAAAACGAAAAAAGCCGCAAGCGTTGAGGCTCACGGCTTAGTTTGATTAATCAGATAATTATTAAATATTTTATGCCAAAAAGTGAAAACTAGTTCCATCTTCTTAGACGATGATATGTATATTCTTGAAAAATCCAAGTGATTTCTGATATTTTCTAGGGGGTATTTTTCTTACATTTTTTTACTCTATATGGCTGCGTTGTATTTTCCTACCCCTCATTAGTATTTGAATTTTATCAGCTTAAATGAGTTTATCTTACCAGATTCCTTATACTCGAAGTAACTTTTTATTGTATTTTGTGTTACTTTACTCATGATGCCATTCTGATAATAGATATCCATAATCTTTTGCTTTATGATGTTTTTATTGAGGTATTCATTCAGAGGAAAGGCTTCTTTGATTAAGTTCTTGATTTCAGAGCTGTTTCTTTTTTGGTAGTCCTCTGATTTGTCAAACTCACGGACTTTCCTGTCAATGATTTTTTTCTTGTATTCAGCTGAAACAATAGCATCTTTGCCGATTTTATCATAGGCGTTGATGGTATATTGAAACTCCGGTATCTTTCTCAGTAGTGTTCTGTATTTCTCTTTTTCTTCGAAGCTGATTCTCCCATTTGTAAACCATTTGTCTATATTCGCAAGATTCTCCACTATGAGTTTTCTTTGCTCTATAGCAAGTTTGGCTTGATTTAGTCTCTCAATATCGTCTTCGCCAACACATTCTGTAACATTGTTAAGTGTTACTTTGAAGATTCCTGCACGTTGGTAGGCTTGGTATAAGTTTTCTGCTGATTTGTAATAAGCATGTACTCTCTCTTCATTTTGCAGATTATCAATAGCGAAAGGATTGATTTCACCTTTATCGTCTAGCAAATCTTCATATTTCAGATTCTTCAAATCTTCTGAGATAGCTTCTTTCTTCATGTCATTATTTGCATTGTTATGCTGCTTTTGTAATGTTTCGTGATTTTTTATAAATTGTTCCACCTTAATGCCAATTTCTTCTTTACTTCTTACTTTAATGTCTGGATTGATGGTGGAGATATGTGTGAGACTATTGTAAGTAGCTTCTTCATCCTCTCTCTTTCTGAATCGACCTTGTATTTGGATGGCTTCTGTGAAAGGGTCAATCATCGTCCAATTTGCTGTACGTAAATCAGTAAGCATGATGATGTCTGGTTTGACTCCATCATAATTGGTTATATCTAATGCAGAATAGAATCTGCAAGTAAAGAAATTCACTCTGGCAAGTGGGTACGTGATTTCAGAGTAAGCATTATTGATTCCTCTTTTAATCAACTTCTTGGCACTCTTTTCAGAACAGAAAACTTTGTAATCTGTTATGTCTAAATTGTCAATTAAGTCAGCTATGCCATCTGTGACATTGAAGAAAATGCAGATTTTCTTGCTATCTTTCAGTCCATCTAAAGTTTGCTTTATCCTCTTGTAGTAACTATTAGTTACGATAAGTGTTAGCGGCTTACGATAATCGTAGTTTGGTACAATCTTGATTTTTGTGAAACCTTGCTCTTCAAACTTAGTGTGTGACATATCCAAAGGGGTAGCAGAAACCATGGCTTTATCCTTAAATGCAAAGAAATCATGGATAGGCTTAGTAATGCTCCTACGATAGTCAATATCCTGTGTCGTTTTTTCGCATTCGTCATAGAGACAAAAGAACTCTTCATATATGTTAATGCCTAGCTCTTTAGCGGCTTTGCGAATTTTCTCAAAACTTTCTGGAGTAGTCATGATTTTCTTGTACTTCTTATCTAACTTCAAGTATGCCTTGATGTTGTAAGGAGTACATTTCTGATAAACTGCTTCGATGTTATCGTAGCTATTCAACTTGCCTAAGATTACCGGTACATTAGGCTCTATGATTATAGAGTTTCTCTTTGCCTCGATTTCACACGATGTTGCACCTAGACCTGTTAGAGTCTTGTCAAGAATGCAGTTAGATGGAATCATATCATAGCCAAGACGCTTTAGGGCTTTTGGAAGCCATTCGCCTTTATTTAACATTGCTTTAATTGTTTGCATATTGTTTTCTTTTATTGCTTTTTTATTAGATAATAGAAATCTATGGGGGTAGAATTTTCAGATAAATTGCCTTTATATAGCCATATCAAATATTTCTACCCCTTTTGAAATGTTCTATTATTAGCTCCTAACTTTAATTATGCTGCCACTTGGGTACTTTGAGATTTATTAGATAGGCGTGATTCTGTTAAGAGTTCTGTTATTTTGAATTCTTTATAGTCACTACCTGCACTTTCTATTTTCTCAATAGCCTCCTGCGTAAACTTATTTATAGCCTGTATAATATCGTCTAATGTTGGACTGTCATTTGAGGCAAGAATGGCATTTACAGCATGTATGAAATAACGCTTTTTTGCTTCTTTTTTAGATAGGTTCGCTATGCTGTCATATAGAGATTGGGCTTCTTCTACAGTTCGTCCACATGTCAAATCCTCAGTTTTGTTTCCTGTAGTCATTGAAAGTAATGTTAGGTTACGAAGTTTTATGTCAAGGTACAATTTGGCTGTGTTCAGAGTTAACTGATTCTTTTTAGCAAAATCATTCACCTGTTGACATGCTTTGTCACCTGTTGCCAAAGCTGCATAGCCAACTTTTTCAACATTGCTCATAGCTCTACTTGCAAGCATAGTGTTACCTATTGCTTGAGCATATTCTTGTACAGTCTTAAAGTCATGTACTTCTACATTTTTGAGGGTTTCATCAGAGAAAACTCTCCAATAGGTATCTGCTGTATCGCAAAGAACGAGAACGTTCTCTGTATCTTTTGCAATGATATTCTCATTTCTGTCAAAAAGTTCAATTTCCTCATTCCAGAAAATTTCTGGCTTTGCAAAATGGAAAATAACTTCCATCCTCTTGTCCTTGTCACCAAGTTCAACTATCTTGCCTTTTGGTTGACTCATGCTGTACTTTGTGAAAGCTACAGTGATTGTCTCTTGTTTGCCATCAATGTTTGCCGTCACAGTTGTAGAAAGTGATTGCTCTTTCTCTTTGATGCCTTCATTTACTTCTTCTGTAGTTACAGAAATGTTACCATCCTTATTTATGTCTTGTTGAGTCATGTTAGCCCCATTGATTGTTGATTCGTTACTTGCCACCGATTCAGTTGCGTTGTCTAACTCTTGAACGTTTGAGGTCGTCGCCTTTATCTTATCTTCCATGTTTGTTCTATTTGAAGATTTTACTTACACCTACCCACATCAAAGCTATGTACATCTTGCTTCTCAGTTTCGGAATGCGGTTGCAAAGGTACAGACAAAAATCAATATGAACAAAAAAATAAACGACTTGGTTTGCTTACCTTTTAGGCGCAAAAGTACGCAAAAAAAAATGCGTACTAATCTTGAGAAAAGTACGCATGATAATTAGTTATAAAGAAGATTCCTAAATTTCCATAAATTGATTCCTTCTCGTGTTCTATAATGTTTCCTTATTAAACTGTCGTAAGGTCTTGAATGTTTGCCAAAATGGTCTTCTTCATTGAATTTGATGTCTCCGTAGCCTAGGGTGTACCAAACTCTAGAAGCAAGTACTTCTTTTCCTGTTGCAATTGGGTTATATCCTGTGGCTTTATATTTTTTTTGAGAAAGAAAACACTTGTAGAAAATGTTGTCAAATAGTAAAAGCTTTGTACTTCCTGTAAGTTTTTGACGACACAATCCAAACTCATTTAAGGCATTTTTTAATCGGTTAGAAGTTTCTGGTGAGATTAAATTATTTGTTGCCGCTTGTGTATAGAGTATGTCTAAATTTTTAAAGATAAATTTAAAATGTTGTAATGCGGATGGGGTGTCAATAACCTTCTTTTCTTTATTTTCCATTTCGATTGTAATTTTATTAGAATTAATTATCGAATATAAAATGCTTTGTCCAATATCTATTTGGGTGTTTTCAATATAGTCATATATAAAAATTAGTAAAAACCAAAATTGAATAGTATCAAAATCGTAAGTTCCTATAGTTTGTGCTAAAAAAGTATTGCTTCTATATTTTTCCCAGATTTCTCTGATTTTTAAACTATTTCCTATTCCCTTGATATAGCTTTTTGTCGCCTCAACAGTTGTTTTATGTAATGAAATGTAGCTAGATTCTGATAATCTTATTTCTTCTTTTGTAATGGCATAATTATATCGCAATGCGAATATAATAGTGGGATGAATTGATGATTTCTGCCCTATGCCAAATGAATTAACAATTTCCTTGACGTATTCCAATTGTGGCAAATTGCAGATTTCATCAAAAGTCATATTTTTTATTTCTGACAGCATCGGTATGCTGTTAAGCTTATTATTTTCTTGTTCCATATAAAAATGTATCTTTTTTGCCACAAATTTAAAAAAAAATCCCCACTTACGCAAATGTAAGTGAGGAAATTTTTGTTATTTAGTCCCCAAAACGTATTTTACGACCTTAGCGTTGGCTTTATTCTCGTTCTGAAAGTCTCGCTCGATATAAATGTCGGTCACTCTCATAGACTCATCAACGTGGTTGAGTGCTGCATGGACTGTGAATTTGTCTATGCCAACCTTGTTTATGGCTAGGGTAGCCCATGAATGTCTTGCAGCGTAAAACTCCAAATCATCTATAGCTAATTCTGAGCCAATTTCTTTCAAGCCTCGATTTATCGCCTTATTGAAGCCTTTGTCGTTTGCATAATATTGATAGAAGTTGAAGACTCGTTTGCCCGACTTGTCTCTGTACTTCTCTATCAATGGTTTCAGCATTGGAGGAACATCAACCACCATCTTCGCCTTGTCATTTCTACGTGCTTTGGTCTTGGTTCTGAAGTATGTCAGCTTACCATCTTTGTAATCTGTCACGTTATAAAGGTCAACAGAGTTCATGCCGATTAGTCCAAAGGATAAGATAAAGCAATCTTTAGCTAGGTCGTATCTGCACGTCCCCTTGATGCCTTTGCTTGTATTCCTATATGGAAGAGCATAAATCTTCTTGATGGTGGCTTTATCAAGTGCTCTCTTTCGGGTTGCCTCCTGTTTCGGAATCTTGAAATTGTCGAAAGGGGATGATGGAATAAGTATCAAACCATTGTCGTAGTTGTTGTATTCCTTCTGTGCCTCCTTAAACAGGTGTCGTAAACTGCCTAAATATAAAGACATCATTCTGTTAGATGGAACACGCTTCCCTGCTTTCTCCAACTTCTCTATTTTTGCTTCTCTACATTTCTTTATATAATCAGCATATCTTGTGATAAAGGATAAATTGATTTCTGAAATGTTGAGGCTGTCACGTCCAATAAATGAAGTGAGTGAGTTGAGAACGGTCTTGTAATTGTTTGCTCCTTTTATGGTAGCCTTAGCTATCCACTTTCTGGAAAAGTCGATAAAGTCAATCTCCTTGTCTTTCATATCCTCAAACTTTAGGTGCTTGAAAATATCATCAAGGGAATAGCTGTTTAAATCAACCTGCATTTCATTACACTTGTTCTTGTACCCTTGTACTAAGTTCTCAATCTCCTTGTAAATCTTGGTTGTTTTCTTGAAATCTCCAGATTTAGTTAAGTCCTTTGGAGAAACGAAAAGACTAGATGATAGTCTCTTCACCTTACGATTGAGCGTAAAGCGTATCTTTACATTGTAAGTACCATTTGCTTTAAGCTCTCCTTTTTTAATTTCTGCTTTGATTGTCAGCATGTTACGTTTAATTTAATTAGTCAACAATCAGTCAACAATGTAGCAAATAAAGAGGAAAAGCTCTGGTGGTTGTATTTCTTAATCCAGAAAGGTCTAGAAACAAAAATAGGTTAAGTATCTAATATTCAGATGCTTAACCTTGTGGACCAGCTAGGGCTTGAACCTAGGACCTCCAGATTATGAGTCTGTTGCTCTAACCAACTGAGCTACAAGTCCATTGAATTTTTATCAAATTCGAGTGCAAAGATACTAGATTTTAGGCAAATAACCAAATAAAATCTTAAAAATTTTCCTTGAATCAGAAAAATAGCGTATCTTTGCACCAAATTATGTGCGCACATGTGCGTATGTACTTATTAATCGTACAAAAGAAAAGTATTTCTATTCAGAAATGGACATAGACAAAAACAAAAGAATCGGTCTTACCGACGAACAAGTAAAAAAGAGCAGGGAACAGTATGGCAAGAACGTGCTCACCCCTCCTCAACGTACCTCATTATGGAAACTGTATTTGGATAAGTATCGCGATCCGATTATCCAGATACTTCTTGTGGCGGCTTTCGTATCCCTCATCCTCGCTTTTATCGAAAAGAATTTCATGGAGACCATCGGTATCTTCGTGGCTGTTTTCCTTGCTACCACCGTGGGCTTCTACTTTGAACGCGATGCTGCCAAGAAGTTTAATCTGCTCACGGCGCTCAGCGAAGAGCAGCCGGTTAAGGTGCGCCGCAATGGTAAGGTGATGGAGATTCCACGCCACGATGTGGTGGTGGGAGATGTGGTACTCGTGGAAGTGGGCGACGAGGTGCCTGCCGATGGCGAACTCATCGTCTGCAACGACCTGCAGATTAATGAATCAACCCTTACGGGCGAACCCGTTACCGAGAAATCTCTGGAAGGCGGTGGCGATGGAGCCTATCCTCGCAACGTCATCCTCCGTTCTACCATGGTGATGAATGGTAGGGGCGAGTTCGTGGTTACTGCCGTGGGCGATGCTACCGAGATTGGTAAGGTGGCGAAGAAATCTACTGAGCAGACTTCGGTGGAGACACCGCTTCACATGCAGCTCGATAAGTTGGCGAAGATGATTTCCAAGGTAGGCTCTGTAGTATCTGTGGCAGCCTTCTTCATCTTCCTGATTCACGATATCCTCACCAATCCGGCATGGGGCGGCAAGGATTATTTCTATATGGCAGAAATCGTGCTGAAATACTTCATGATGGCTGTTACCCTGATTGTGATGGCGGTGCCGGAGGGATTGCCGATGGCGATTACCCTCTCTCTGGCGCTCAACATGCGAAGAATGCTGAAGTCGAACAATCTGGTGCGCAAGCTCCATGCCTGCGAAACCATGGGTGCCGTTACCGTAATCTGTACCGATAAAACCGGTACGCTTACCCAAAACAAGATGCAGGTGAGCGCCCTGGAACTCAAGCGGGGCGATGAGGCACTGCTCGATACAGCCATTGCCCTCAACTCTACAGCTGAGTTGAATGGCGGCAAACCTATCGGAAACCCTACCGAGTCGGCTCTCCTGCTCTGGCTCGATGCTCAGGGCAAGGATTATGAAGAACTCCGCAAGCAGGTGAACGTGCTCAAGCAGTTGCCTTTCTCTACTGAGAGAAAGATGATGGCAACCTTGGCAGAAGTTGATGGCGAGACCTATCTCTTCGTGAAGGGTGCGCCTGAAATCGTGATGAAGAAATGCGTCATCGAAGATAGAATGCAGAAACAGACTGCCGAAGAACTCGATGAGTGGCAGCATAAGGCTATGAGAACCCTGGCGTTCGCCTATAAGAAGATAGAAGCTTCTATCATGAGAACTTCCAGAACCTCTATTGCCGAAGTGGTAGCACTTCTCGATGCCAACGACCTTCAGTTGCAAGCCATTGCAGCTATTGCCGACCCTATCCGTCCGGATGTTCCTGCCGCCGTGCAGGAGTGCCGCCATGCGGGTATTGAGGTAAAGGTGGTTACGGGTGATACGGCTGCCACCGCCTTGGAGATAGGCAAGCAGATAGGTGTCTTCGAAGATGAACCTGAGAATATCGGAGCTGATGGCTCCATGACCTCGCTCGACCAGCAGATGATTACGGGTGAACAGTGGGAGGCGCTTTCAGACGAAGAGGCTTACGAACGGGCGAAGGATATCCGTGTGATGAGCCGTGCCCGTCCTACCGATAAGCAGCGACTGGTGGACATGCTCCAGAAGCGTGGCGAGGTGGTTGCCGTTACAGGTGATGGTACCAACGATGCTCCGGCACTTCACTATGCCCACGTAGGCTTGTCGCTGGGTTCGGGAACTTCCGTGGCTAAGGAGGCTTCGGATATGACCCTGCTCGATGATTCCTTCAAGTCTATCGCCAACGCCGTGATGTGGGGACGCTCGCTCTATCGCAACCTGCAGCGCTTCCTCTTCTTCCAGTTGGTAGTAAACGTGGCAGCCCTCCTGCTGGTGCTTGGCGGCTCAGTTATCGGAACTGAAATGCCGTTGACGGTAACCCAGATTCTTTGGGTGAACCTTATCATGGATACCTTCGCAGCCTTGGCACTTGCCTCATTGCCTCCATCTCACGAGGTGATGAAGGATAAACCACGCAAGGCATCCGATTTCATCATCAACAAGAGCATCGGTTTCGGTATCCTGTTCTGCGGCATCGTCTTCTTCCTCGTGATGTTTGCCCTGCTGGTTTACTGCGAGCGCAGAGGCAAGGGTGGAGTAGATGTGCATGAGTTGACTATGTTCTTCACCACCTTCGTGATGATTCAGTTCTGGAACCTCTTCAATGCCAAGGCGCTGATGAGTCATCACACCGCTTTCCGCCATTTCCTGAAGGATAAGGGAATGATTCTGGTGCTTGTACTGGTATTGGTGGGTCAGTGGATCATCGTAACCTTCGGTGGCGAAATGTTCCGCACCACACCATTGTCGCTCCACGAGTGGCTGCTCATTATCGGCTCAACCTCCGTTGTTCTTTGGGCGGGCGAGCTGTGGAGAACTTTTAAGAGAATGATAGCAAAGAGAAGATAATCCATCGAAATTCTTCTTATATGAATGATAAAGACAGTATGAATACAATACATTATAACGATACCGTGCAGTTGCAGCCTTGTGTGGCAACCATCGGTTTCTTCGACGGGGTGCATCGGGGACATCAGTTCCTGATTCATCATCTCGTAGAGACGGCACGAAAGGATGGCTTGCAATCCACCGTCATCACCTTTGATGCGCATCCCCGCAAGGTATTGCAGGCGGATTACCAGCCAGAGATGCTGAGTACGCTCGATTCCAAGTTGCTGCTGCTTTCGAAGACGGAAGTGGATAATGCCGTGGTGCTGCATTTCGACAAGGCGATGGCTGCGATGTCGGCAAGAGAGTTTATGCAGCAGGTGCTCCACGACCATCTCAACGTAAGGAAACTCTTCATCGGCTACGACCATCGCTTCGGTCACAACCGCGAGGAGACTTTCGAAGATTACGTGCGCTATGGCAAGGAGATGGGCAT
>OJJU01000605.1_pt1 | contig 12992 bp, 19 predicted proteins | sample 1596141 | NCBI WGS metagenome assembly OJJU01 (sample SAMEA4350150, study PRJEB24818) | metagenome | biome: human; feature: gut; material: faeces | place: Denmark | collected 2013-09
GAATTACTCCAAATTCCGGATGAACCATAAATTATTATTATCACTCCATATTATGGATGAACCAAAATTCAAAATTCACAAAATTCACAATCGCAGGCGCAGCCGAGAACAATTCAAAACTCAAAATTCAAAATTCAAAAAGGAGTCCTTTTACACTCCAAAACGAGTCCTTTTGAAAGCCAAAAGGAGCCCTTTTGAAAAATCCCCCATATCTTTAGGGGAAACCATACTGCGCTTTATGGTTTTTCCCTTGTCTCGCAATCGGGAAAGCACTATCTTTGCAGCATAAACAATAAAACAGTAATAACCCTTAAACTATTTGGATTATGAAACGTACATTATTGGCAATTGTAGCCGCATTCGTGATGATAACATCAGCCAATGCACAGCGACTCACAGATATTCAGGCGGAGGCACGCTTCATCACCGACAAGATGATTGTGGAACTGGGACTGAGCAACGTTCAGCGCAACAGCCTCTTGAACATCAATCTCAACTATCTCGACGGCATACGCAGCTATCGCGACATCGATGCCTACGGATGGCACTATCGCAACAAGCAGCTCAAGCGCATGCTCAACGCCCGACAGTGGAAGCGCTTCAAGGAGGCTTACTACTTCTACCACCCCATCGGTTGGAACAACAACACTTACATATACAACATATACAACAAGTATCCCAAGCACAACTATCGTCCCAACCACCATCACCCGCACTATTACGGCAAACCAGGCAAGCCGTACAAGTACGACAAGAAGTGGAAGCACGACAAGAAGTACTACGACAAGAAGCGGAAGCACGACAAGAAATACTACGACAAGCACTACAAGCACGACAAGAAACACTATGACAAGCACTACAAGCCAGGCAAACGCGAGTTTGACAACAACCCACGCAAGTCCAAGACATGGCGAGAGGCAGTAAGAAGAGATATTATGGGTGGTGCAAGGTAAAATAATAATCAAAAATGTAGAATAGGAGATAAACAAACCAGCATTGGCGTTTATCTCCTATTTTTTCTTGTTTGCATTACTTACTGTATCAGATTAAAATGGACTTGTGATTTTTTATAACAATAGGCTTTTAATTCGAGATTTTTGCCTACTTTTGTAAAAATAAAAAACCTGAACGTTATGATAATACATGTTGCCAATCCAATTTACGACTCCGTATTCAAATATATTATGGAGGACGAACGCATAGCCAAGACCATGCTGTCGGCATTGCTTAAGAAAGAAGTGGTTCATGTTACGGTGCGTCCGCATGAATATAGCAACACTACACGTGACACGCTGTCAATGTTTCGCATTGACTTTGCGGCAACTGTGCGTGAACGCGAAGGCCACGCAACAAAAGACCGCATTGTGCTGATTGAGCTACAAAAGACATGGCTCAACACCGAAACTCTGCGATTTCGTCAATATCTCGGTGCGCAATACAGCAACAAACACAACATACGCGAAACAGACGAAAAAGGATTTGCCTACCCAATGGTGGCTGTCTACCTTCTGGGACACAAAGTGGGCAATATAAAGGAACCTATAGTATATGTCAATCACGACGTATTCGACTATAACGGAAACATTGTGAAAGACGGCAATGAAGAACCGTTCGTAGAAAGCCTTACCCACAATAGCATCATTGTACAGATTCCACTGCTGCATGGCAATGTAAACAATCGGCTTGAAAAGGTACTAAGCGTATTCGACCAAACACAAATTGAGGGCGACACACAACAAGTGCTGAAAATAGACGAAGACAAATATGCTGATGACAATGATATGTTGTACGTGCTTCATAAACTCACTGCTGCTGCCGCAAACTCTGAAATGCGACAGGATATGAATGTTGAGGACGAATACTATAAGGCTATTGAAGACCGTGACACTGCAATTATGCAGCGTGACAAAATACTGAAAGAACAAGAGAAACAACTGTCGCAACAAAGCGAGCAACTGTCAAAGAAAGACGAACAACTGTCAAAGAAAGACGAACAACTGTCAAAGAAAGACGAGCAATTGCGCAATATGGCTAAAATATTGTTTGCAAAAGGAATGACAGAAGAACAAATTGCGACAATGACCGGTATAGGGATTGAAAATATCATTAAGCTTCTAAAATAGAAAAAGAGGGTGTGCATTCTATGTTTTCACGCAAGAAAAACATAGAATGCACACCCTCATCGAAAATCAGAGACTTAACTCTAAGAGTCTCTATACTCAAAGATAAATGTGTTACTCAACCGCAATATTACAACAATAAAGAATTGTGTAAAGTGCTTGGTGTTGAAGAACGGCTTATACAAAAATACAGAGAGCAAGGATTGCTCGCCTATTCAAAAATTGGTGATAAGTACTGGTACAGCCAACAGGATGTCTTAGACTTTTTAGAAAAGACTCGACATCCGGCTTTTAGAAGATCTTGAAATCCTTGTCAAACAAGTTGGATATTGGTTTAAATAGTCTACACAGGATAAGTCCGACCACTATCAAGCATATACGCACAACTATAGATCCGCTCATCGTAAATCCGAGCCAAATTAGGCACAGCGGTGAACACATAGCGGTTATGGTTATCAGCATCATTAGTGATGCAAGGAATGTTTTAATGCCCATGTCTCTATTTTTTATCTTTTTCAATGGTTTAAGGAACAACAATGTAGTCGCTCGGCAAGCCATGGAAATACTTGCGGTAGGCATCGTTGGTGGTGTAGATGTCGTCTTCATTGTCTTCCGTGATGAAATATACTTTCAGGTCTTTATAGTGATTTTCAACCAGAATCTTGAAATCTGTGATGAATGCGACTTCCTCAGCTTCCATTTCGAGAACTCCATCTTTAAGGTCACAATGGAGAATGTTACCACAAAGATTGCGGTCGCCATAGTCTATACCGAGTGCTAAAATAATGTTGCCTTCCCAACCTGGCTCCTCGTCATCTTCCATAGTGGGGCGTTTCTTGTCGGCAAATTCCTTGTAGAGATTGTATATTTCTTGAAGGTTCTCTTGTCTGCCCTCTATTTTATATACCACTCTTATCCAATGCAACTGTGACTTGACAAAAGTCTCTCAATCTATTGTTGTATATTCTTCCATATATATTGTCTTAATCAATGTTATAGCTATACAATGGTCGCAGACTGTCACCGGCTATCTCGAAAGCTACAATGTCGTGAGCGTACTCGTTGCTTCCCACTTTAGCAGAGAGGAAGAATACGTAGGAGCGATTGCCGTATTCATCGTCAAGACTCACTATCTTCTGCACTTCATGGTGGCTGTAATCATCATTAGGATGAGCAAGTCGAAGCAGAGGGCGATGCTCCTCGTGCAATTTGCCATCTTCTGATTTGAATTTCACCACACAATCTATGTCGGGTGCAGTTCCGCCTTCGCCAGTGTCATGCCAGATGGCTGTCACGAGACTGTCGTCAGAGACTATTGTATGGTAAGTATCGATAGAATCAGACATACTTGAACTCTTATCGAGACTTGTATCGGAAGACTTGTTCAAACATGAAGAGCATACAGACAATGCCAACAAGGCTATGCTACAAAACTGGAGTATCCTTTTCCCATTCCTCATAGTTTCCATTAGACATATATGCCCGTTTCAGTTTTTCATCTTCAAAATCACTCGTAAACATACATTCTGCCAAAACCTCACCATCCTCTGCGTATTCGGGGTCGAACACAAGTCCTGGGAGAGTAAGCGGTTCTTCTTGTTCATATATGTACGAACCGATATAGACGTATTCCTTGGAAGGTTCTACCTTATCTTTATCTAAAAATACATCTCTTTCGCGTGCAAAATCAGAGTACTCGTCTTCGTATCCTTCGAAATCGTTTAATTCCCACACAAAGCAAAGCTCGTACATCAAGCATTCGAAGAAGAAACGTTCGTTGTTTGCTTCAACAAAGTGGCTATGCGTATCCTCTTGATAAAACATAGGATATAACTTCGGCTCAAACATCCAATTCTGACTTACTTCTTTGACAGTTTCCAGAATTTGCTCTTTGATGAACTTGCTCCAAAGGCTGGTAACCTGATAGGCATAGTCTTTCTTTACTTTCAGATATATTTTCATTTTCTTTTCGTTTAGACCTTTTATTCTGATGGAGGAAAAATTTGGTTGATAACAACTTTATTGCTGTCGTCAAAATATATTCCGTCCATATCACGAGAAAAAGAGACAAAACCATCTCCGTCGCATGTGTCGCAGCACAATCTTTCAGCTAAGTCTTCATAGAAGGCTTTCATTATCTTCTCGTATAGGTCGGGAGCCTTCTCCTGCAACCAAGGGTCGAACTTCTCCCAATAGTCCTCTTCCTCCACATCATGAAGAATGGTGTCTTGGGCTTCTTTCCATAATGCCAGCAACTTCTCAGCTTCCTCGTCAGAGAATTTGACAGTAGCACCGTCATTATCCCAATTTATATATATTTCTGCGTTAATCTCTTTCATTGTCTGTGATATAGTTTAACTTTATGATTGATGACTTGCCAGCCACTCCTTGGCAAGAGTGGTGGCAAATGTATAGAAGTCTTTCACGTGAGCATCTGACCATAGCTCTTCGTTGTTTTGAAGAAACTCCAGCAGTTGTTCTCTCAACTCTTGGTCCTCAGTCCTTTCAAGAACCACTTTGATGAGTGTAAGTGCACCGTCGTCACCCCAATTTTTGCGTATCATATTCTTCGTCGTTTAGTTGTTTTCTTTTTTACGAATCTCTTGCAGAATAGCTTCGCGCATCCACCACACGGCATACGAAGCAAACTTGAAGCCACGCGACTTGTCGAACTTATGGCTGGCACGTAACATTCCGTAACGACTGGCAGCAATGAGTGCTTCGTCAGAGAGTCCCTTGCCCACATACTGCTTTGCCACAGCCTTGACAAAGACAGAACCGAGCTCTGCCAACTCGTTCTCCGCATTGGAGTCGCCCTGCTGGATGAGGTCGATAAGACGCAAAGCCTCATCGTTGTCGATGATAGGCTTCTTTTCACAGTTTGTTGTAGAATTGTTGTTCATCATGTCTTTAATGTTTTTAGTTGTCGCGCGAAATTTACCCTGTTTTTCTGAAATAAAAAAATCAGACCTTGCAAAATCTGCTTAAGACTGGTTTTTATTGATTTCCTACTCGAAAAAACTGAATATGGCTTGGATAATCCAGCCAATAATCATAAAGACGAGTTGTATGACACTTATCAGTATGTAGCCGCCAAACACAACTATCAAGATACCACATAGAAAGAGAAACATGTCTCATGTCTTTTAAAAGTTTTGCCTACTCCCTTTCCAGCGTTTCGGCAGTCTCTGTTGTCACTTGTTATTCTGTTACTTGTTTGCCTGTTTTGTCAATGGTAATCCATTCACCATTCAGTTTAACCTCTGCTGTTTCTGCTCCGAACCAAAAATAATCAGCATCTTCGTATTTGCAAGAGATTATTTCTTCACCATCTTTATTCACGAAGCCCCAACCTTCTTTAGATTGTACCCGTGCTAATCCGTAAGAAAAAGCTTCAGCATATTTATATTTGCAAGGGATTATTTCTTCACCATCTTTATTAATGAAGCCCCAACCTTCTTTAGAGTGTACTCGTGCTAATCCGTCAGAAAAAGCATCAGCATCTTCGTATTTGCAAGGGATTATTTCTTCACCGTCTTTATTGATAAAACCATACTTTCCGTCAAGTCTTACTTTTATCAAACCATTACAGATACAATCATCATGCCAGTCATACTTGCCATAGTCGCAACCATTTCCATTCCAATATTTATCTGCCAGTTCGTCGGCTTCTTCCTTTGTCATTGCCTTTTCAATGTTGTTGGCTACGAATCTATAGAAGGCACAATAGTTTGGCTCATAAAGTTCTGTGGCTTTGGTCCATTCCTGTGGAAAATCGTCAGGGCCATGACCATTGCCAATATTGTCAACAACTGCAGCAATACAAATCTCATCATCGTCATCCAGTCCAATGCCGAATATTGACAATTCTAATCCGTCACCATCATCGCCTTCACATTCGTCTTCCCAATCGGGCACGGCTATGTAGCGTTTGTCGCCCTGTTTATTCAGCAAGTCGATAACGGCATCTTTGGCTTTATCGTTGATAGCATTCATTTCGTTCAAGAATGCATCTGGGCTTATTTTTTCTGCTGTTTTGTTAGCCATATTATTTAAAAAATTAAATTGATTATTAGTTGTCGCTCTCTTTTATGAATCCGCATAGAAAGAGAAACATGTCTCACGTCTTTTAAAAAGTCTTGCCTACTCCCTTTGCAGCGTTTCGGCTGTCTCTGTTATTATCTCGACAACTGCATCATCGTAAATCAACCTCATACTCATTGAAATAGATGAAGCCGTCCTTCCAATGCTCACAGTTCCACTTGTGGATGTCATCAACAGTAAGAGTGTCACGTTTCAAGACACGTGCGAAATAGGCTAATGCCTCATCCATACTGTTGAACCGCTCGTAACCACACAAAACCGGCTCTTTCAAATGAAAGTCCACACTGACGCGTGTCGGAAAATATTTCCCCTCTGCATCATTTGTTACATAAGTCTCATCGCAATAACTTTCCACCATATAGTATATGGTCATACCTTCATAGTGGCTTTCAAGCGGATGTCGGAAGTCTGCCGTCACCCGATCTTCCTCGGCTTCAATACTCAATGAATTATCTACGAACTCACATTTTATAATGTTGCCCCGAAGATATTGTTCTTTGGTATCTACTCCGAGACTATACACCATACTTGCGTAAGATACAGACTTGTCTTTACCCTCTTCAAGCAGTTTCTTGTTTAGAAGCGTCCTATACTGGTCATATATATCTTGAAGGTCATTTGGTTTGCCTTCAATGCGATAGTATACTGTGGTCAAATACTCCATAAAGCATGATTCTTTTTCAAATGTGACTTTCTTTTGTAGCGCATAGTCAGAACAGCATATCCCTTTCCAGCGTTTCGGCTTCCTCTGTTGTTACTTGTTATTTTGTCACTTGCTTACCAGTTTTGTCAATGGTAATCCAATCACCTCTTAGAGGCAAGACTTTCACAAATCCTTTTACAGTAAATTTCTTTACATCAACATACTGACAAGGAATTACTTCTTCTCCTTCTTCATTCACGAAGCCCCAAAGATTGTTTAACCTGACACCTGCATATCCATTCTTAAATATCCTTGCGTCTTCATACTTGTTGCAAGGAACGACAACTTTGCCAGTCATACTGACTAATCCCCATGTGTCATCCTTGTTTTCCTTGACGTGGGCGTATCCATTTTCCATGTCAGACACATCACTATACTTACAAGGAATTATCTCTTCTGAATTCATGTTAATCCATCCATATTTGAAATTCCGCTTAGCTCGAGCTATTCCGCCCTCTTCAAAGGACCAGAGAAAATTATATACGCACGGACCCAATAATTTTGTTACGCTATTATATATTCCGTATTTTATATCGCATATCTCGCCTTTTGCGTATCGGGTAATCCTGTACAAGAAAATTCCGTGTCCTATACATTTTGGATAGAAATCTCCTACAAAGTCATACTTTGCCTGTAGTTCTGCAGCAATCAGTTCCTTTTCATCTTTTGTAAGCGCGTTGAATTCACCAATAGGACCTGTCAATGACGGATTCTCAAACTCAATCGCCATTAGTGAAGTGCAGCCAGCAAACGCCATTCGCTCCACAATCTTCACATTCTTGTTTAGATATACAGACTCCAGATGCTTGCAACTTGCAAAGGCTTTGTCATAAATACAGCATTCGCAGTCATCACTTATCACGATGTTGAGACTTTTCAGTCCGGAATTTCTGAACGCAGACTTGTCGATAATCTTCAGGTGACTTGGAATATTTATCTCTTCCAAAGCTTTGCAGTCAGCAAAGGCTGCTTTCCAAATCTTACCCAAAGTTTCTGGCAAGGCAATTTCCTTCAGATTTTCACAATGAGCGAAACTCTCTATTCCGATGAAATCTACTCCAGGCATTGTTATCTTGAAGAGCTTTATGCAGCTTGCGAAAGCTCTTGTGCCCAAGTCGGTAACTGATGCTGGCAATACCACATCATGAAGATTGTCAAGTCCTTGGCATGCGTCATCGCAAATAGCCTTCACACCGTCTTTCACTTCAAGGTACTCTGGATTGCCGAGTACTTTCAACAAGCGAAGTCCGTCCTCGCTGTAGATTGGTCCGGAAATCTTGTTTCCTTTGACTTCCTTGATCATTGCCTGATCTTCTTTTGTCAATCTTGTATTCATATTTATTATTTTTTTAGTTGTATCCATAAAAGAATAGCATGTCTTGAACTTACATCTCTTCTGTATTATTCATTACCTTCACTTGATCGAAACTCATTGGCTCATACTCTAATATTTCGCCAGTCTCCTTAATCATGCGATAACGCAGATGGGTGCGGATATGCGAAATCCCTTCAGGACGATTCAAGTCGTTAACAGTAGGCTGAATGGTGCTCACCTGATGATATTCCACCTGACGATTGTCCTTATCGCTACTTTCTTCCAACACAATGTCTTCGTAAGTGGTGAGATTCTGCTTTGCCTCCTCCAGCAAGTCTGTCAAGGTGTCTGCCCAATTCTCGTTGCCCTCTATGCTATCGTATATTCTGTCCATATATCCCTTTCCTTTGATGGCATGGAATAGTTCAATGAGGTAAGCGAAACGCTTCTCAATATCATCGGCTATGAATATATGTGCACGTTGGTTCCAAGAGTTGAAAGTAGACAAGGCGAGCGACTTCAACACCACTCGTCCATTTGGCAGCGTGGGAATATGAATAGGGTCAAGACATAGCAACACGACGTGCTTTCCCGACTCCTGGGACAGTCTTTCGGCAATGAGTACATGGGAGTTATAGTCTCTTGCCATAGTGCATTTTATCACGACTACCTTCTGCGGCATTTTGGCGAGCGACATCACGCCAAGCTCAAAATGCATCAGTTCTGCTGGTTCGAGCCTTATTTTTCGCACCAGGCCTTTGCCATATATCTCCTCGCCCTTTTTGCATACAAGACGGGGCAGGTTGCGACTGCGTGCCCCACTGTAGAACACTACGAGTGGCTTTTTGCGCGGCATCAGAAGATATTCTTCCACCACATCCATTGTTTGGCTTGGCAATACTGTATGTAGTTTATCTTCTGGCAAGAGTAGCGAGATGCTGTTTTCTGCCGTCTGCTTGTCTACTACCGCTACTTCTCCGTTCAGACATTTCTCTGAGAATTCATGGAAGAAGTCTCTATTGAGCAGCTTCGATACTTTCAGCAGCAAGTCGGTGTCGAGACTCGTCTTTCCGAATATCTCGTATGTGGCAGAGCTCGACTTGCACAGTTCTCTGGCAAAGGCTGCCACCGAAGGATACTTGGCCTTTACCTCTTTCAGAATCTCTTGCCCTATATGATATTTCTCCATTGTAGTATTTTATTTATTCTGATGCAAAGGTATATGTTTTTATGCCTCTGTCCACTATCGTCATTATCGGACAAACCGGAATGAAGTGTCGGAAAAACAGGAAAGATGTTAAACTACGCTATACCGATGACATCTATCTGGGATATGTCGTGAAATATACAATTAGGTAGGTTGTCTGTTGGCATTTTCTTATAATAGTTATAGTGTTTCTACTTTTACTACTGCCTAAATTTCTCAATGTTTAAAGGTTAATGAGGGTGTACCTGATTGATACACCCTCTTAGCCATTAGAATATTTACTAATGACCTACATGCAAATTATACTTCTGTCCAACTATCACAGCAGATAGCTGTCCAATTAGGATGCAGGGCACGAATAGCTTCAATTTTCTTTGAACTTCCTACGGTGTCAGAAACTTCAACAACAACATCAAAGCTTTTGCCAACTATTCCATCATAATTTGCACGACCTTTGATTCTTAATCGTGGCATAAGTTTATGTTTTTATTCGTTCATGTCTACTTCCTATCGAGCGGTTCGACTTTCTCTATTGCCTACTTCCTTCAAAGCGTTTCGGTTTTCTCTTTGATGTTCTTTTCTATGCGTTATGGATTTCAGTATAGTGCGCACTCTCCCAGTTTACTTCCGGGTATCTGATGCGTGCCGTTGCCAAGATGATAGCTTCTTGTTCGCTCGCTCTACTACATAAATTCCAACGGTTTGCATCAATGATGAAGTCGTCGTAAACCAGACCGCACACATCATGAAGCGTTACCTTACATCCGTTGCGATGTCCTTCCGCATAATAAGTGATTCTAAGTCTTGACATATATTCAACTTTAAAAGGATAAAATATCGTCTTCTATAATGTCATCAATGAAGCAATCTTTGCCTTTTACCAACCATTTTAAGCCAGAGAGCACACCTAGGAGTGCTGGTATCCATGTCCAACAGCAAATGAGGTAAATCACACCATGAGTAATCTTGCCCATATAGAACTTGTGAGCACCAATACCACCCAAAAAGATGGCAAGCAGTGCTGCAACGATATGGTTCTTCTTTGCACCGATTTCTTCACGCTCCGCATTCTTCTTCTCTTCACGAACCTTCTTCTCACGTTCCCATTTGATAGAGTTGAGTTTTTTGTCTATTTTAAGGATTTCCTGTTGTATAGACCATGCCTGATTTTCTCTGACTTCTACATTTCTTGCCCAGTCTTTGGAACACAATTCTTCCAATGCATACTCTCGGTTGCGCGCTCTTGACTCTCTGTCTGTGACTCTTGTGTTAAGGTCGCTACGACCTGACGCCCCGAGATAGCCGAACAAGAAGTCATCGGCATCAATCTCATGCCAATGCCAGTCTTGCATCTCTTCTATGTCGTAGTCAGACAAAGTTTCGCGATTTCTCAGAGTCCATAATGGCTTGGACAGCCTTGCCTTAGGATTTGAGAGAAGCCCTGTATTGCTGGTATTTACCAAAGCATAGCAGGTTCCATGTGTCCACAGATACAATTCTCCATTCAACATGACAGGATTGCCGAATGCCACTTCCCAATCATGGGGAATCTCCTTCTCAATATAATACTCCCCATCCCGTTTCTTGATAAGGTATATGCCCTTTGGTGTTATTCCTATCATAAAATGGGGATAACAGACAACGGCAGTGAACTTTGACTCTATCGCTTCAAGAGTGTTCTTTTCTTTTAATAAATCTCGTTCCTCATTAGAGGTTGTCGTATTACTCGTTTCTTTTTCCATAGTCTTTATTCCTAATGATTGTTATTCTTGTGAATACTCCCATTGCTCAAACGCTGAGACATTAGCTTGTGGCTCTTCTTCCTTAGAATAGTCGTTGGCAAGATATACCACAGGGCACTTTGTCTTATACATCAAGTCGAAGACATATTTAAGATACTCTCCTCTTAACTGTTCCATATAGCGGTGGAACAGGAAGAACTTGGTGTTCTCGTTGTATGTTCCAGGAATAATGAACTGTTCATCATCTCCAGACGGAGTGAGTGTTTGGATTGCCCCAGCCTTATCTATGTAAAGTGCTTGTCCGCAAGTCGCACAACCGTTCATTTCGCTGATAGCACGTCTTGCGTTGTCAATGTCGGGATTTGAATGAAACCATATAATTACAGGGCGTATCGGTGAACTACCAACATACTCTTCGATAGTTTCAATAATGTTGTCCTTGTTAGTACTTTTCATATTCTGTCTTTTGTTTAAGTCAGGCTGTATGTTACAAAATAAAAAAAGCAGCAAAGACTCTGCGACTGCACGATTTTACTCGCACGTCGTAGTGTCTTTGCTGCTTTGTCTTATGCTGTTGCCCATAGAGCCAGACTTCAAGGTTTGTGTCCTATGGCTCCGTTCGGACTGTTTCTTGTTTAGGTCGTGTACTTTAGTGTAAGCACGAAAAAGCGTGAAGCCCCTTGTCGCTCGCTTCACATCTTGAGGTCTTCGAACTTACCCGTCAGCCGAAACGAGCAACGAGACCCCACGCCGATATGTATATGCACACTCCCATAGAGTCAGCCCTTAGGAGGCTGACCTACGAAAGGTACGTATATAACATACCCATGGCATCATCGTTGCGAGGTTTCTTAGCTGACCATGAAGTGTTCGAAGTTTCAAGATGCCAGAAAACCAAGCGCCAATAACGCTTTTCTTATGTTAGCCCTCTACCAACCGTCACTTTTTCAAGCGACTTCGGCGTAGGGCTATATGCCGTCATTGCACATAAAATGCAATTTAGCGTGCCAAAGTTACTAATTATTATTGGTATCGCAAAAAATAAGACCTAATTATTTTAAGTAGAGTTGACAAATAAAGACCTTGATGTTGTACAACATACTCTTAGACATGATCTTATTATCCGAACATTCCTTGTGCCTTTAAGTCTACATTCATCCAATTAGTATCATCGTTATCATTCACTCCACTTAATACGCCACCCAACTGATTCTTTTTCAGTTTGTTTATTTCTTCTTTGAGACTTTCTATTTCTCCATCTCGCTTGTCTATGGTTTCATGAAGTTCTTTTATGGTTGAATTTAGCACATCAATGATAGACTAAGCGTATGGACTTATCATCTTGTAAATGTCATTCTACATTAGTTTCTTTATATTCTATTCAGTCTCTTGTTCTTTGGCAACTCTATCTTCATGCTTCTTGTTGTTCGACGCCTTCAGAAGTCCGTATCGCTTCATCCAGCGTTGAGCTGTAGATATGCTTGTTTTGTAATGTCTGGCGATTATTTCTTTCTTCTCTGCCTGTGTAATCTCTTCATCATACAAGCAAGTCAGATCTTCTGCACAACGTGGCTTGTTAATACTCTTCGGAGTTATTCTCTCTGTTTGTTTGCAGTGTAGATCTATAATGAATTCTTTGTCTATTTGAGGAAGTGCAGATACTTCTGTATCGAGAACCATGTTGTAAACGGTTTCTATATCGTCTTGATCATTAAGAAAAATGTCAACAGACCAACTATTATCATAGACACATTGGGTATAGAAAGTAAAGTGTTTACATAACAAATGTATTATAGCATAC
>OJJU01000608.1_pt1 | contig 12969 bp, 8 predicted proteins | sample 1596141 | NCBI WGS metagenome assembly OJJU01 (sample SAMEA4350150, study PRJEB24818) | metagenome | biome: human; feature: gut; material: faeces | place: Denmark | collected 2013-09
ACACATATCCGTTCTCGATCAAGGAACGCATACGGCGGAAGAAGAAGGTCAAGATCAATGTGGCGATGTGGCTACCGTCCACATCGGCATCGGTCATGATAATCACACGGTGGTAGCGGAGCTTTTCGGGGTCGTAGTTGCGTGGGTCGGTGATACCGAGCGCACGGAAAATGGTGACTACCGATTCGCTTTCGTAGATTTTGTGCTCAAGCACCTTTTCCACGTTCAAAATCTTACCACGCAGTGGAAGAATGGCTTGGAACTGACGGTCGCGGCCTTGCTTTGCCGAACCACCTGCAGAGTCACCCTCGACGAGGAACAACTCCGACTTGGCTGGGTCCTTGCTTGAGCAGTCGGCAAGCTTGCCTGGCAGACCAGAGCCAGCCAATGGCGACTTGCGAATGATTTTTGCGCGAGCGTTTTGTGCCGCATGACGTGCCTGTGCAGCCAAAATCACCTTTTCGATGATGGCTTTGGCAGGTTCGGGGTGCTCTTCCAAATAACTTTCGAGCGCAGCCTTCACGGCGGAGTTTACTGCGGTGATAGCCTCGGTGTTGCCGAGCTTGGTCTTGGTCTGACCCTCAAACTGAGGTTCAAGCACCTTCACCGACACCACAGCAGTCAAGCCTTGCAGGAAGTCTTCCTTCGAGAGTTCCACCTTAGCCTTTTCAAGCGCTTTCGACTTTTCGGCGTATTTCTTGAGCGAAGTGCCCAAACCCATGCGGAAGCCCTGGAGGTGGGTACCACCCTCAATGGTGTTGATATTGTTGACAAACGAATAGATGTTTTCCTTGAAAGTCTTGTTGTAGGTCATAGCCACTTCCACAGGAATTTCGCCTTCGTTGTTGGTGATATGAATCACATCGCTGATGAGCGGTTCCTTGCCTTCGTCGAGGTAGCGCACGAAGTCGTCCAAACCGGTTTCGGAGTGGTAAACCTCGGTGCGTGGCACACCGTGCTCGTCCTTGTCGCGCAGGTCGGTGAGCGAGAGGGTCACGCCAGCGTTAAGGTAAGCAAGGTCGCGGAGACGGTTGCTCAAAATGCTGAACTGATATACTGTGGTTTGGAAAATGGTGGCATCGGGGTGGAAGATAACGGTGGTGCCGTGATCTTCTTCAGCACATTCTCCAATTATTTTCACTTCGCTTGTGGGCTTGCCAAAAGCGTATTCTTGCATATATACTTTGCCTTCACGGCGCACTTCGGCGCGAAGGTAGTCGCTAAGTGCGTTCACACAACTCACGCCCACACCGTGCAGACCGCCCGACACTTTATAGGAGCCTTTGTCGAACTTACCGCCGGCGTGCAGCACAGTCATCACCACCTCAAGTGCCGACTTGTGGAGTTTTTCATGCTCGTCCACAGGAATGCCACGGCCGTTGTCGCTCACGGTGATGGAATTGTCTTCGCCAATGGTCACAGTGACCTTGTCGCAGAAACCTGCAAGGGCTTCGTCGATAGAGTTATCTACAACTTCTGATACCAGATGGTGGAGTCCTTTCACGTGTGTGTCGCCAATATACATTGACGGACGCTTGCGCACAGCTTCAAGGCCCTCGAGCACTTGAATGTTAGACGCTGAATACTGTTCTTCTTGCTGTTCGATTAATTCTTCTGACATATATTTCACACTTTTCGCAAGGGTCAAAACATCTGTTTCTGGGCCTTTTTAGAGGGTTCGTAGCGCACGTTTTGATGCTTGCGTCATAAAACATACAAATTTACGAAAAAATCCCTCAATCACCAAATTTAAAGCCCTAAAATCCACAAATTTTTCCCCCACCACATCACCCCAAATTCACCCCGCAAATTCCTTACCAAATCCCCACCCAAATCCTATCCCCAAAAAATACTATCAAAGGTACGGTTCTTTTGATGGTGTTGTGGCTTAAATAACTGCGTGTGAGGTGGTTTCGGATATAAAATAAAGAAAAAAATTGTGTTGGGAATAAAAATGTGTGAGGTTTCGTTTTTTTTGGTGTTTATTTGTTATATTTGCAGTTGAAAAACCTATAGATTATGGATAAAAGGCATTTGTTTTCTCGTGCGTTGCTATTTGTGGCAATGGTGCTCTTGCTTGGCGTGGCTCAGGCTCGTGCGAATGTGTTCAGTGATTTTAACGAAAAGGAGCAACAACTGTATCAGAATGCTATCCACTTTATGGATAATGGAATGGTGGATACTGGCATTGACTTGCTCAAGGGCTTGGATAAAGCGCATCCTTCCAACTGGGCGGTTGTCCATGAAATTGTGTATGGATATATTGTTAAGCAAGATTATGAAGAAGCATATCAGTGGGCGAAAAAGCTGTTGAAGCTAAAAGATGCAGGTGCTGACTCATACTTTATGGCAGGTAATGCTTTTGATTATGTGGGGAAGCGCAAAGAGGCTATTGAAATTTATGAAAAGGGTTTGAAGAAGTTCCCTAACAGTGTCCGCCTGTGGGTGGAAAAGGGCAATATGGCATATATGATGAAGAACTACGATGAGTCTGTGGAATGTTATGAACATGCCATTGATATTGATCCGAATTACGACGCGTCGTATTATCGTCTTGCCAACTTATATGCTATGTCAACCGACCCTGTTTGGGCTGTGATGTATGCTCAGAATTACCAATTGCAAGCGAGCAAATATGAGCGACTGATGGAAATGGGGAAACTCATCTATAATTTGTATCGCGAAAATGTGACTCGCAAAGATGGCAAATGGGAGGTGACTTTCACTAAAAAAGTGAATTTGTCGGCGTATGCTTCGCTTGATTGTGATTTGCCTTACAATGGATTTTTTTATTATACGCATAAGGTTGTGCTTGATGAGGGAGGTTTCGCAGGTGATACACTCACGCTTGCAGATGTGGCGAGGCTGCATCGCAAATATGTGGAGATAGCCGACACAACGGCACACGACTATTACAATGTGCCGGTGCTGGATATGGAACGAGCAGCGCTGCACGAAGGACATTTAGAGGGCTATATTATGTGGATGCTTCGTGGAGCCGACGTGGGATTTGGAAACAAGTATTTTGGAACCGCGCAGTGTGATTCGGTGGTAGACGCATTTGTGGAATGGTATAATAATGATTATAACAAAAGAGGTTACAGAATGGGCGAGACTCGCCCCAAAACCACGGTTACTGCACTTGTGCCAGTGCCTCTCTTCGACGACCTGAAGGATGATAAGGCTTGCAGGGTGCATCGTGATGAAATTCGCGCTATTGCTAAGTGGGTGCTTGACGCTAAGCCAGATACAACCAGTTTGTTGCAAAAAAAGATGTCGGGTGCAATGTTTGCATGGGTAATGAATACCGAAGAGGTGTCTTTGGTTATGGATATGAATCCATTGCAACTTCAAATGCATATTCTGCCATATTTTATTGCTGCGACTATTGAGCATTTGCTCGGTCAAAATAAGAGTAAATTAGACTGCTCTGATTTTGTGAAAGTGATGATGAAGGTGGTTTACTATGCTCGCAAGTATAAGGATTTGCTTGGCTTGACCGAAAAAGAACTGAAAGTGATTAATCAAGACGATGAAACGCTCAATGCCTTATTCAAGGCTGATTTCGAGAAAGTGAGCAAAAAGAGAAATATGAAGAGTTCAAGAAGTTAGGTTCTTGTTTCCCCTCAACAATCATCTGAGAAATAATTAGGCATTTTTCGCAAAAAACACCATCAAAAGAACCGTCCCTTTGATGGTGTTAGGTGGTAAGATGTTGTTAGATAGTGGTTTGTGGTGCGGTTTTTTGGTTGGATTGTTAGATTCCTTTTGTGAGGAATTGGCGGAGGTGTAGGTGTGTCACGCCTTCGTAGTCGCTGCTTTTGAGTAGTGGCGATGCCGAGATAACGTATTTTGGATAGTTGTCGGGGATAAGGCAGAGATTTCCGAATTCCCTTTCTTTTGTTTCTTGATTGGCGATTAGATAAGCCACTTGCACATACGCTTTTTTGCCAGGTTTTGTGCACACGAAGTCGATTTCACCAGCCCTTAGTTGCCCCACTTTCACGGTGTAGCCCAGATGCAGCAAATGCAGATACACCACATTTTCAATCACTTTTTCAATGTCGGTGTCGCGCTCACCGCCAGCAATGAAGTTGCGCAAACCGATGTCGCCGAAATAGCATTTGCTGTTCGACTCCAGTAGTTTTTTGCCGTGAATGTCGTAGCGGTCCACTTTGTGGGTGAGATACGCCTCGCAGAAATACGACATGTAGTTTAGCACAATGTTGGTGGAGACTTCTACGTTTTGCGACCTCATGTATTTCACTATACTGTTGGCAGAGTTAAGTTTGCCTATGGTGTCGGCCATAAACACGACGAGGTTGCGAATGAAAGGAATGTTGCGAATGGTGTGTCGCTCAATGATGTCTTTCAGCATAATGGTGTTGAACACCCCCGAAAGGTATTCGCTCACCATGCCTTCATTGTCAATGCCAATGTCTTTAAGTGCAGGAAGTCCACCAAAATTGAGGTATTTCCAAAGTGCTTCGTCGCTATCTGTTAGGTTATGGAACTCAAGAAATTCGGTATAACTAAGGCTTTGAACATGAATTTCTTCATAGCGTCCGGCAAGCAGTGTGCTCAGTTCGCCCGAAAGCATGTTTGAGTTAGAACCAGTGATGATGATGTCGGTGGAGTCTTCCGTGCGGAAACTTCTTACCGAGTGTTCCCAACCGGCGATGTCTTGCACTTCGTCGATAAGAATATAGTTGTGCTTGCCAGCGGCGAAATGCTCGTCGATGTAGCCGTTGAGCTGCTCGTGATTTTGTATGTAATTAAAGTCTTTCTTTTCCTTGTCGATATAGATGATGTTGGCATTTGGCTCTGTTTTGTGACGAATCACAAAATCCTTTAATACAAAACTTTTGCCCACACGACGCTGACCTACAAGGACAATGATTTGCCCTTTTCCAAGCCAAGCATCCACTCGCTTCGCATAATATGTTCTTGAAATAATTTCCATAACTAAATTCCTTTCTCACCGCAAATATATAAATTTTATCATTTATAGACAACAAAATTAGCACAAAATGTGATTTTATCATTTATGGACAACAAAATTGCAAAAATTGTGGTTTTGTTGTTTACGGACAATGAAATTGCGTGTGGGGTGTGGTTTTGTTGGGAGGAGAAATGAATAGCGAGGCTGTGTCGATGGTGACACGGCCTCGCTTGTATGTTTCGCCTTGTGGGGGGCGGTTAGAGGGCGGATTTTAGGCGGGTGATGAATTCGTCGGCTTGGGCGATGGTGAGGGTGAGTGGGGGGAGCAGGCGGATCATGTTGGTGCCGCTTGCGCCTGTGAACACGTGCTGCTCGTGAATGAGGCGGCTACGCAGTTCTTTCACCGGATAGTCAAACTCCATGCCTATCATCAAGCCCCGGCCTCGCACTTCCTTGATGCCAGGAATCTTTTTCAGTTCCGAGAGCAGGTGTTCGCCCACTTTTCGTGCATTCTCCACCAGTTGCTCTTTCTCAAAGATTTCGAGCACGGCTATTGCTCCGGCGCAGCCGAGGTGGTTGCCGCCGAATGTGGTGCCAAGCATTCCATACACAGGTTTGAACTCTGGGCTACAGATGAGTGCGCCCATGGGGTAGCCGTTGCAGATGCCCTTCGCCATCGTCACGATGTCGGCTTTGATGCCGCTCCACTGGTGGGCGAAGAATTTGCCCGTACGGCCGTAGCCGCTCTGAATCTCGTCGAGGATAAGCACCACGCCACTTTCTTGGGTGAGGGTGCGGAGTTGGTGCATAAATTCGTCGGATGGAATCTGAATGCCGCCCACGCCCTGAATGCCCTCGATAATTACCGCTGCCACATCGCCTTTGGCGATTTCAGCCTTCACGGCATCGATGTCGCAGAACGGCACGATGGTCACGTTAGGCGTGGCATTGACAGGGGCTTGGATTTTGGGATTGTCGGTGGCTTCCACGGCAAGCGAGGTGCGACCGTGGAACGCCTTGCTGAAAGCAATCACGCGCGGCTTGCCAGTGTGGAACGATGCCAACTTCATCGCGTTTTCGTTGGCTTCCGCACCAGAATTGATAAGGAAAAGTTGGTAATCGTCGTAGCCGCACGCCTTGCCCAGTTTTTCAGCCAAGCGCACTTGCAGACTGTTGATTACGGAATTGCTGTAGAACACCAGGTTTTCGGCTTGCTTCTTCAGCGCGTCGATATAGTGGGGGTGGCTGTGGCCGACCGAAATCACGGCATGGCCACCGTAAAGGTCGAGATATTCGGTGCCGCTGGCATCGTAGGTGTGGCAGCCCACGCCCTTCACAATCTCGATATCGAATAATGGATATACGTCGAATAATTTCATGACTTTCTTCTTTTGGATTATCACACAGATTCAACAGATTCAACGGATTTTTTAATTCAACAGATTGCTTTTTTCTGTTTAATCTGTTGAATCTGTGTGAGATTGTTAAAATGCTGAGGCTTTGAGGGCGAGGCCGGTGCGCTCTGGCAAGCCGAAGAGCAGATTCATGTTGTGTACGGCGGTGCCAACTGCGCCTTTCAGCAAATTGTCGATAGCAGATGTGATGAGGATTTTGCCGTCTATTTTATCAACGTGAATCAGGCATTTGTTGGTGTTCACCACATCTTTGAGGTCGATTTCCTTGTCGGTCACGAAAGTGAACGCGTGAGGAGCGTAATATTCCTCGTAGGCGCGCTTCACATCTTCCAACTCGGCATCGCTACGCAGGTAGAGCGTGGCGAAGATGCCGCGCGAAAAGCATCCACGCATCGGAATGAAGTCGAGTTCGCTATCAAAACCAGGCTGGAGCAGCGTGAGCGACTGGCGGATTTCGAGCAAATGCTGATGCTTGAACGGCTTGTAAATGCTCACATTGTCGTTACGCCATGAGTAGTGCTTCGTGGGCCCTGGTTTCACGCCAGCACCGGTGCTGCCCGTCACGGCATGGATATGCACATCGGCGTTGAGCCAGCCGTTTTTCGCCAGTGGGAGCAATGCCAACTGAATGGCGGTGGCAAAGCAGCCGGGGTTGGCGATATGCTTGGTGGCGGTGGTGATGCGCTCGCGGTTCAGTTCAGGCAAACCGTACACGAAATCGTGCGCACCGTCGGCGATGCGGAAATCTTGCGCAAGGTCGATGATACGGAGCGATTCTGGAATCTCGCCCTTATGCTCTTCGAGGAAAGGTTTCGAGAATCCGTGAGGCGTGCATAGAAACAGCACGTCGATTTCGCTCAACGGCGTGTCGGCCACGAACACAAGGTCGGTTTCGCCGATGAGTCCTTGGTGCACGCTGTCCACGCGGTTTCCGGCGTTGCTGGTGCTGCTTATCCATTTCAGTTCCACCTCAGGGTGGCAAATGAGAAGTCGGGTGAGTTCGCCAGCGGTGTAGCCGGCTCCACCTATGATACCTGCTTTAATCATCGCTCTACAAATCCTCCTCTTTGCCGTTCTTGATTTGATTATAGTGGTACACCTTCAGCGGATTGGCGTAGATTTTGGTGAAGCCCTTCACATCGTCGGCGCTCCAAGCCTTGTTCATTTCGCCATATTCGCCAAAGTTGGTCTTGCTCAAGTCGTAGTCGCTCTCCACGCCCACCAGTTCATAGCGGTAAGGCTTCAGGTCGATAATCACACGGCCGGTGACATTGCGTTGCGACTCCACCAAGTAAGCCTCGATGTCGCGCATCACAGGCTCCAGATAGTAACTTTCGTGGAAGAACATGCCGTACCAGTTGCCCAGTTGCTCCTTCCAGTATTGCTGCCACTTGGTGGTGGTGTATTTTTCGAGCAACTTGTGGGCGGCGATAATCAGCAATGGAGCCGCAGCCTCGAAGCCCACACGGCCCTTGATGCCGATAATGGTGTCGCCGAGGTTGATGTCGCGGCCTATGCCGTAAGGAGCCACCATCTCTTCAAGGTCTTGAATAGCCTTCACCTTGTTGGGGTAGGCGGTGCCATTGATGGCAGCGATTTCGCCCTTTTCAAAGTCGATGGTGATGCGCTTGTCCTCCTTGGCTGTCATCTGACGCAGGAATGCGCTTTCGGGCAGGTTTTCGTTGCTGTGCAGCGTTTCCTTGCCACAGATGCTTGTGCCCCACAAGCCTTCGTTGTAGCTGTATTCGAGTTTCTTGAAATCGCCTTCGAAACCGTGGTCCTTCAAGTAGTTGATTTCATAATCGCGAGTGAGCGAGAGGTCGCGCGTAGGGGTGATGACCTCGATTTCGGGAGCCAGCACTTGGAAAGTGAGGTCGAAACGGATTTGGTCGTTGCCTGCGCCTGTGCTACCGTGTGCCACGCAATCGGCACCAATCTCCTTGGCGTAGTTGATGATAGCGATGGCTTGGAACATACGCTCCGAACTTACAGAAATAGGGTAGGTGCCATTGCGCAGCACATTGCCCATCACCATATATTTGATGCTCTTTTCGTAATATTCTTGCGTCACGTCGAGGTTCACGTGCTTCACCGCACCCAGTGCCAGCGCATTTTTCTCGATGGTTTCCAGTTCTTCGGCGCTGAAGCCGCCAGTGTTGGCAGTGGCAGTGTAAACGGCGTAGCCGCAGTCTTCTGAAAGATATTTCACGGCGAAAGAAGTGTCGAGGCCGCCGCTATAGGCGAGCACCACTTTCTTACGCTCTTTGTTTTTGCCTTTTGTATTCATGTCGGTGTCGTATGTGATTTCTTCGTTGATATGTTCGGCGGGGTCGTAGAGCAGTGCAGTGCACAGGCATTTAGCTCCGCCATTGCGTTGTAGAATGTCGAAATTCACGCAACTTTCGCAACCTTTCCAGAATTGCTCGTCGCGGGTGAGAACTTCAAAAGTCACGGGCTTGAAGCCGAGCTTCGTGTTCATGTTGAGCACGGCAGCGCCAGTGGTGAGGCTGAACACCTTAGCAAGCGGATAGCGTTCGCGAGCTAAGGCGAAAACTCGTCGTTTGATCATAGTAGCCACGCCGATACCTCTAAAATCGGGGTGAACAATAAGTCCTGAGTTGGTTACAAACAATTGGTGGTCCCAGCTTTCGATGTAGCTGAACCCTGCAAATCGGCCGTGGTAGAGCGCTAAAACTGCTTTGTTTTGTCGCATCACTTTTTCCAGATACTCGTGTGTACGGCGAGCGATACCAGTGCCACGAACCTTGGCGGCTGCCGCCATCGTGTCGATAATCTCATCTATGTATTTGAGATGCGACTCTCCAGCCACCACAATTTCAATGTCTTTGATGTCAATCATTTTTTTGTTACTACGAATCAAATTTCTAAATTCCGTTATTATCTAAAGTCGCAGCCTGCACATAAATATATGTGAGGCGTGTCGAGAAAAAATCAAATTAGTGTGTAGTTTCGTGTGTGAAAGCGTGTCACCTTTCAGAGAAAGGCAGTGAATGGGGCTTAGCCGATGATGTCGGCAGGCAGGAATCGGGCAAAAAACTCGTTCGATTCCTTGCGCGAGATGCCCTCTCTGAGCAACACGAACACCGTGTCGGCACCAGCGATAGTGCCCAGCACCATGTGGGCGTGGCTCATGTCGATGTCGTATGCCAGGCCGGTGGCATAGCCGTTTCGGGTCTTGATTACCGCAATGTTGCCAGAATAGTCAAGCGACACAAACCCGATTTGCGCACCGCCTGTAAGTCCCTTCTGCCCTTTCATGAGCATGGAGTCTTGCAGTTCGTTGCTGTCGGGGATGATATACATGTATTCGCCCGCATCGTTAGCCACTTTCGTCACCTTTAGTGTCTTCAAGTCGCGCGACAGGGTGGCTTGCGTCACCTCGATACCATGCTGCTTCAGCAGTTCGGCAAGCTCGTTTTGGCTTCCGATGCAGTTCTTTTTTACTAACTCTATAATTACTTGGAGTCGATTTCTTTTATTCTTCACGATAGCAATGATTTGTGAGTTGGTGGATAAATGAAATTTTTTGGCTCAGTAGCGTATTTAAATTAATTATTGGGGGCTAAACAGTGCTGTAAGTACCTGACTTTCTTTCCCACATCAATCAGACAAAGGTAGTAATAAAAATTGTAAATAGAAGAATTTTGCCAATATTTTAATGAATTTTTATACAAATCCCCACTCCAACTTCACATTCAAAACAAAACTCCGCCAAAAAATGAAGAACGAACCACGCAGTCCCCATAGCATACGGGGACTGTCAAAAAAGCAAGTAATTGATTTTAAGCATGGATAATGTTGTGCCCTATATCAGAAAGGACATACTTCTGGTTCTTGCTGGTAGGTTTGTTGGGTATGGTCATTGAGATTGCCCCCATTGCAAGTAATTTTTCAAGATACTTTCGCTTCTTTTGCTTGTAAGATATTTTGTCTATTCCCTCCAACATCTCTTGAGCAGAGACCTCTTTCTTTGCTCTTATAAGGCAAATAGCCAAGAAGCCTAATTCGCTCATAGACATATCTTGGACATATCTTGGACATATCTTGGACAAATTAATTCTAATTTGCTCTATATCAGAGTCTCTAATACTGTTCGCATCTTGGACAAAATCTATTCTGGCTGGTATGTCAATCAAGAAATAGGAACGTGACTCATCTGTTTCAATCGTTGCTTTAGGCGAACCGTTCTCTCTGAGTTTCTTCTGTATAGTGGGAATCCCTGTGGCTCTACCTTCGGTAAGGTCCAATTCTTTAAGAAACTCTCCTAATCTGCGATTACGGTATCTGCGCGACCGAAGAATGTTTGCCTCTTTAAGCGACTCCATACTTATAGACCGGTCAGGTCCAGAATAGCTCAGTATGCTGATTCTATTGGGTTCGATGGTGATTTCTACCGGTTCACGTTCTTTGTAGTCTCTGTGGTATAGGGCATTTACAACCGCTTCTTCTAATGCTTGAAACGGATAATTGAACACCTTTACTGAATGCTCGTCATCAGTAGGCTTGGTGATTCGCTCCTTTATAATATTGGTACGCAAATAATCCAATGTGCGGCGTATCATCATGGGTACTGGGCCTAAAATCGATGGCACCTCAATGAAATTTTCGGGATTTTTCTCTTGCCCTTCAGGAAATACAACAATATCTACCTGTGTTGTTGGAAAGAATTTTTCGGGATGTTCTGCAAACATCATTGCTGCCACATTCTTAATGCTCTTTTTTTCTTTAGGTCCATCATATAGTTGCATTTGATCCAAAATCCTCTCCATATCGGTAGCAAAGTTGGCTTTTGCTAACCGACTGTCAATCTTTGTTAGATAGTCTTTCAATAATAAAGGCGAGATGTCTTCTATGCCGATGGAGAGGCGCACAAGGTCGGGGGCGATGCCAGCTTCGCGCAACTGCTCGTCGGAGAGTTGGCGGTGGGTGTGGCTGGCAGGGTGAAGCACACAGGTTTTCACATCAGCCACGTGGGTGACGATGTTGATCATCTTCAGCGAATCCATGAATTTCACAGCTTCTTCACGCGTACCTTTCAGTCCGAACGCAATCACGCCACAACCGCCTTTTGGCAAATATTTCTTATACAGCGGATAATATTTGTCGGTTGGCAGCCCGGCAAAGTGAATCCACCCCACTTCGGGGCGCGTCTGGAGCCATTCAGCCACCTTCTGTGCATTCTCGCAGTGCTGACGCATTCTCACATGCAGGCTCTCCAAACCAATGTTGAGCACATAGGCATCTTGTGGACTTTGGCAGCTGCCGAGGTCGCGCATAAGTTGGGCTGTGGCTTTGGTGATGTAGGCAAATTTGCCGAAATCCTTGGCGTAGGTCAAGCCGTGGTAGCTCTCGTCGGGCAGACAAAGTCCAGGGAACTTGTCGGCGTGCGCCAACCAGTCGAAATTGCCGCTGTCCACTATCACACCACCCACACACGAAGCGTGGCCGTCCATATATTTGGTGGTGGAGTGCACCACTATGTCGGCACCCCACTCTATCGGGCGGCAGTTGACCGGCGTGGCAAAAGTGTTGTCGATTATCAGCGGCACCCCTGCCTCGTGGGCAATCTTCGCATATCGCTCAATGTCGAACACCGCACCACCAGGGTTGGAGAAGGTTTCGCCAAAAATGAATTTGGTATTGGGTTGAATCAACGCCTTCACCTCATCGTCGGTGAGTTTGTCGGGGTCGAAAAACGTGCAGTCCACTCCCATTTTCTTCATCGTCACGCCAAACAGATTGTAGGCACCTCCATAGATATTGCAAGCCGAGAGAAAGTGTCCGCCAGCCTCGCAGATGTTGAACGCCGCGAAAAACACCGCCGCCATGCCGCTCGATGTGAGCATAGCCGCCACACCGCCTTCAAGCGCAGCGATTTTCGCCGCCACGGCATCGTTGGTGGGATTTTGCAACCTGCTGTAGAAATAGCCCGACTCCTCCAAGTCGAACAAACGAGCCATCTGATCCGAGTTTTCATACTTAAAAGTGGTTGATTGATATATTGGCAATGCGCGAGGTTCACCTTTCGCTGGAGTCCATCCCGCCTGAACACATTCTGTAGCTTTCTTCATAATTTTCCTTGATTTTTAAATTTCACACCGCAAATTTACGACAATTTTCCATTTCTACAAATTATTATTCTTCCAAAACAACATTTACAAAGAATGTTTTAACCATAAAAACCATTAATTACAGAAAAAAACACAAGATTCAGCGTTTTCATTCATCTATCTTTATTCGGTTTGGTGGTTTGGGCGAAATGGTGTAATTTTGTGGGCGAAAAACTTAAAATAATTACAAAATGAAACTTAAATCAACTCTTGCGGTTGTATTATGTGCGTTTGTGGCGTATTTCTGCCAGGCACAAAAGGCAACTGTCAGCACCTTGGAAAGCGGGAAACTCCGCGTGGAGGTGACATCAAACGCAGCCAATGGGCTGAAGGCTCTCGTCGATACCGCTCTTGTGAAATACAATGCCGCCAATGGCTCCACATTCACCTCTGCCGACATTGAGGAACTGAAGGTGGGTGGCAACATCGTGGCGTTTAATGCCGATTTCACGAAAGGGACAGTTAAAAATATCGTCGACTT
>OJJU01000613.1_pt1 | contig 12913 bp, 6 predicted proteins | sample 1596141 | NCBI WGS metagenome assembly OJJU01 (sample SAMEA4350150, study PRJEB24818) | metagenome | biome: human; feature: gut; material: faeces | place: Denmark | collected 2013-09
AATTTGGTGGAACGAAATAAAAACGCTACCTTTGCACTCGCAAATGAGTAATCCTCGTTTGTTTCATATAGTTGGTGCCATAGCTCAGTTGGTAGAGCAAAGGACTGAAAATCCTTGTGTCCCCGGTTCGATTCCTGGTGGTACCACTTATCTTCTAAGAAAGCCAATCCTTCGTAACAAGGTTTGGCTTTTTTTCATTTTCTGCCTCTTCCGTATCAGTTGTTTACTATATCGCTGCAAAGCCTCTGTATGCGAAAACGTTTACGTGAGAAAGTCAACAGAAATGTAGCCGACTTATTGATTATTTCCTTACCTTTGCAAACGAAGATAAAATAAACAATCGCAACTACGAATCAATCTAGAATATAAATCTACTAAACACTTAACAAAAAAATGAACAAATTCTACTTTTTACTGTTAGCGGGATTGCTTTCTGTCAATGCGTTCGCTGAGAACAAGCAGACCGTTACGATTGATGGTCAAGCCGTAGGCAAGACTGTCAAGGAGATCACCTTTGATGGTGATAATGTCATCCTGAGTTATAGTGACAATACCTCTGATACAAAGGATATGTCACTCGTTTCCCTCGCTTTCACATACGATGGCACCACTGGCATCGACCAGGTGGAGACCACCGAGAAAGCTTTGCAGGGTAAGGTATTCAACCTCAATGGTCAATACGTCGGCACTTCTACCGAGGGCTTGGCTAAGGGCGTGTATATCGTCAACGGAAAGAAAGTAATCATCAAGTAAAAGGAGGGACAAGACATGAAGAAACTTATTTTTAGTTTGGCACTCCTCTTGATGAGTGTCAGTGCAGCTTTGGCACAGACATGGGCGTTCAATGAACGTGACCCATTCATCGGTGACGCTGATGAGGATTTGATTAATGCGGATGCAACCAATTGGTACAACGATGCAACCAAGTCTCGTTACAATTTCTTTTCTGCTTTGGACAATGCTGCTTTGACAGCTAATGGTACAGAACTTAATTTCGCTAAAGGCTTGCTCTTCAAGTGTAATGCGGGTACACCATCTCAATCAAGTGGAACACCAGCAGAACAAAATGGTAAGATTCGCTTGAACTATGGTGGTGAGTACTTGGAGTTGAATGGTACAGGTATTATCGTTACTATCCCTAATGTTAAGCAAGGTTGGGTGGTAACTGTAGTATGCAAGTCTGCTAAGTCTAAGACAGCTCGTGGCTTGTATGTCAGCAGCAATGTCGGTGGTACAACCAACTTCAATACAGCGTCTGCCAATCAGATGACTTGTACTGGTACAGTTTCTGAGGCAGGTGACGTAACCTTGACAACTAACGATGGTGGTATGTTGATTTACAGCATTTCTGTCAAGGACCCAAGTGCAGTAGAGCCAGAGCCAGTTGACCCAGATGCAGGTAACAAGGTAAACAATGCCGTATCTCGTGATATTTACAAGAACCAAATGTTTGTCACAACCAACAGCGGTTCTGTCAAATACTACAATACAGAGGACTTGTCTAAGGTATCTTTCGAGGGTGACAAGACCGTCGTTACACCTCTCAAGTCTGGTGCTGAGAATGATGAATACGATGCTACTGTCAAGGAAATCAGTTTCGCCAAGAAAGCTGAGCAAGGTCAAGACGGTACTTTCGACAAACAAGATGGTGTAGTTGAGATTACTGAGGCTAAGGGCTGGCAGGAATCTGCTTATTTGAAATGGAAAGCCTTTGACGGAGCAACCTCTTATAATGTGTATGTAGATGGCAAGAAGATAGATGCTCAGTTGGTGCGTAAATATACCAACTATTATCGTGCTGATGTTTTGGGCTTGAAAGTTGGCGATTATTCAGTAAAAGTCGTTCCAGTAAAAGCTGATGGTACAGAGATTGAGTCAGCAGCCAATACTGCAACCGGTTTGGCAGTGAAAAGCTATGACCGTTCAGGCTTTGCTCACTTCAACTATACAGGTGGTATCGGTGCTTACAACAATGATGGTACTCTGAAGGCTGGCGCTAAGGTGCTTTACATCACAGCCCAGACAGCTAAGACGGTTTCTACCGATGTTATTTTGGATAAGGGAAAGGCTGCAACCAAGACAACAGGTCTTCAAGCAATCATTGATGCTTATCAAAAGGGTAATGATCCAACTCCTATCGCATTCCGTTTCATCGGTAAGGTAAGCCTTTCTGATTTGGATAAGATTTCTAGTTCCTCTGAGGGTATTCAGGTAAAAGGTAAGAGTGGATATACAGGGATGAGCCTTACTTTTGAGGGCGTCGGTGAGGATGCTACTGTTCATGGCTTTGGATTCTTGGTTAGAAATGCTAAGGGCATTGAGTTCCGTAATTTTGCCATTATGAACTGTCTCGATGACGCTTTGTCTCTTGATACACAAAACCAGCACGTGTGGATTCACAACATGGACTTCTTCTATGGTCAAGCTGGTGGCGATAAAGACCAGGCAAAGGGTGATGGTACTGTTGACTTGAAGGGTAACAGCCAGTATATTACTATCGCATACAACCGCTTTTGGGATAGTGGTAAGTCTTCTTTGTGTGGTATGAAGAGTGAATCTAACGAGAACTGGATTACTTATCACCACAACTGGTTCGATCACTCCGATTCACGTCATCCACGTATCCGTACGATGAGTGTACACGTTTATAATAATTACTTTGATGGTAACTCAAAGTATGGTGTAGGTGCCACATCTGGTTCAAGTGCTTTCGTTGAGAGTAACTACTTCCGTAATGCAAAAGACCCTATGATGATTTCGGGACAGGGTACAGATGCCAAGGGCGATGGTACTTTCTCTGGTGAGACAGGTGGTATGATCAAGGAATATGGTAACATCTTTGCAGAGAAGAGTAGAAAGTTCCAGTATGTACCTTATTCTTCCAATAACAAGGATTTCGATTGCTATGATGTAGCTAACCGTAATGACAAGGTGCCTGCTGATGTAAAGACTGTAAAGGGTAGTACTTCTTACAACAATTTTGATACAGACCCTAGCTTGATGTATGAATATACACCTGATGCAGCAGTTGATGTTCCTGCCAAGGTGACAGGCTTCTACGGCGCTGGTCGTTTGAACCATGGTGATTTGCAGTGGACATTCGATAACTCAGTAGATGATGATTCTTATGCTGTCAATAGTGGCTTGAAGACTGCTGTTGTCAACTACAAGAATACCGACTTGCTCGAAATTGGCGGTAATGGTAATTCTGCTGGCGAAGGTGGTGGCGCTACTGTAGATCCAGGTACAGACCCTACACCTACACCAGATCCTGGCACTGATCCAACTCCAACACCAGATCCTGGTACTGATACTCCTAGTACTCCAGAAATCGAGGGTACAGTGACTTGTACATTTGTTGGCGGTGTGGCTTCTAACTCTAGCTTTACAGTAAAGGGTAGCCAGACAAATAAGAAGTCTGCTACTATCGATGGCACAACTTATGAAAGTGGTCTCAAGTTCGATTCTAATGGTAGTGTTTCTTTCTCTATCAAGAAGAAGATGACTATGACTATGTACTTTGCGAGTGATGATAAAAACTGTACGGCGTTGATCAATGGTAAGAAGACTAGTGAGACTGGTGCTGTTGTCGATACAACAAAACACACGCTTACTGTTGTCTTGGAGGCAGATGATTACACATTGACAAAGCAGGATACTGGTAACTTGTTTATGATCAAGCTTGTCCCAGTAACAGAGTAAACCAAAACTGATAGAATCAATCAATAAGAGAGATAGACTCTCAAAAAAGTAACTATCATAATCATAACTTTAAAAAGGGCTGTTATCTTCGTGAGAAACAGCCCTTTTGCTTAGAGGCTTTCTTAGCGTGAAAGCAAAACTTAGAAACTATATCTACTTATCAAACAAACAGAATCAATGAAAACATTTCTACTAAACAAGGTATCTCGCAAGGCGCTCCTTGCATCATTTCTCCTCGCTTCTTCTGTCTTTACCATCACGGCAATGGCGCAGACACAGGATGGTCGTGACTTCTCCATCGATGGCTTTGCCGCTTACGAAGGTACACCAGGTACCAACTGGTATCGTGCTGGCGGTACTACCGGAGGCGCAGGTGGCAAGGTAGTAAAAGCCAATACTTTCTCAGAGCTTCAAGCCTATCTCCAGGCAGAAAATCCATACGTGGTGATTGTTGACCACGACATCTCAACTGGTATCAAGTGCTATGTCGATGGTATTAATACGGGTAAGTTGCTTGATGACCAGAGCGGAGCCAGCGGTGTCGAAACCACCTACGGCGAGCGCATCTTGGTAGCTTCCAACAAGACTCTCATCGGAGTCGTTGACCCTGCCACAGGCAAAGCTCCTCTCTTCACCCACATCACCTTTGTGATGCAGTCGGTGGATAACATCATCATCCGCAACTGCCGCTTTACGATGAAGGGAGTGCCAGTGCTCAAGACGGGTGAGAACAAGATTGTCGCTCTTCGCAATGGGGCGCAAGTGGAGGTCGGCGACCCTGATTGCATTGGCATCCAAGCTGACAAGACAAGCGCCAAGACAGATTGGGGCGGTCACATTTGGATAGATCACTGCGAGTTCTTCAATGGTGGTGCAGCCAACAAGGATCGCTATGACGGTTTGCTCGATTGCAAGAACAATGTGCAGTGGCTCACTTTCAGCTACAACTATTTCCACGACCACGACAAGAGTTGCCTGTGGGGAAAGGGTGATAGCGACGTGTTTGACAACTGCCGTACCATTTCTTTCCATCATAATTTCTTCGATAATATCCAAGGTTCTCGCCTTCCTCTTCAGCGTGGCGGTCACGTACATTATTATAATAACTATATGAAAGGCTGCGAGGATGGATGGGATGTAAGAGAACAGGCCATCGGCTATGTGGAGGCTTGTTACTTCGAGAACACGAAAGCACCCATCCGATCTGATCGTGAGGGTAACTTGAATATCAATACGGCTGAAGGTTATGATGTGATCTATAAAGGATGTGATCGATTGATGTCTGGTTATACCAACATTGATGGTGCGAAGGTCAGCAAGTCTTTGCCTGTGAAGCCTACCGATTGGGTTCCTACTCAAACCGTAGCAAATTACTCCATTCATTGCCTCGACAAGACGGTGGATGTGCCATCCCTCTGCGAGAAATACTCAGGTGCAGGCAAGGTGGAGATATGGAAGGCATACACCGATGCCATCCCTACGGTGGACATCGACGAGTTCGACCATGCCATCAAGAACTATAGCACGGCGAAGACCTACGATGCGAAGGGCAACGAACTGAAAGGTGCTACCACTGGTATCTCCATCGCCGAGACATCTTCGGTTTCTTCCGCCATCATCCGCACAGAGTATTATGACTTAGCAGGCTCTCGCCTCTCATCCCCTCAGCGTGGTGTCAACATCGTGAAGAGTATCCATGCCAATGGGCAGTCAACAACAAAAAAGGTCGTTTTCTAAACGACCTTTTTTGTTGTTGCTTGTACCGATTTCCGTTGTTTCCTTTCGAGACAAAAATCTATTCTTTCTCTTTCAGGCTTTGCTCCAGAAACTTGTCGCATAGCGAGAAGTTGCCTTCGATAATGAAAGGATTCGTTTCTACCATAACTATTCTATTATGAGTTTTACGTAACGTGAAATCAATAATGCTGCAAAATTACGAAAAATATTCAATAATTACGTTGTATTGAATAAAAAAGTATGGTTTTTATTCAATACGGCGATTGAAATGAATAAAATGGCAGTGCTCCCTTATCGCTTCATGGGTCTAAGATAGAAGGGATTTCTCACGTTTTGTTGCTATATTTGCCCTATTTGTAAGAGGGGCTTTACAACTTATTCTTGCAAACGTTTGCGTAATTATTTGCCTCTATTTTCGTCCTATTTAAATAATTTTTTCTAACTTTGCAGCACTAAACCAAAATTCTTAAATATAAACGAGAATACGGAACAAGATCATTACGATAGATCCAAAACAACTATTTAAAAAATAAATAATCAAACCTAAAGTGTATGTCTGGTAAATTTAAAAATCTGAGATTTGCGCTTGTTGCAGCCACATTGACAATGTCTGCCAATGGCTTTGCGCAAACAGTGATTAAAGGTAATGTCACCGACAATACCGGCGAGCCAATTATTGGTGCATCCGTAATTGAGCAAGGTACCAATACGGGCGGTGTGACCGACCTCGATGGTAACTTCACAATCACTCTCACGGGCAACAGTAAGAAACTGAAGATTTCATACGTTGGTATGAAACCTCAATTAGTAAACGTTGCAGGTAAATCAACCATCAATGTCAAGCTCGAAGATGACTCCAACAGTCTGAACGACGTCGTTGTCATCGGTTATGGTGCAGTCAAGAAAAAGGACTTGACAGGTTCTGTAGCTACAGTTAGCAACAAGGCTCTTGAAGCTGTTCCTGTGGCCAATGCCACTGAGGCATTGCAAGGTAAGATGGCTGGTGTGCAAATCACCGCTACCGAAGGTTCTCCTGATGCGGAGATGAAGATTCGTGTACGTGGTGGTGGCTCTATCACTGGCGATAACACACCTCTTTATATCGTGGATGGTTTCCCTGTGGAAAGTATCAGCGATATTCCTGCTTCTGACATTGAAGATATCACCGTCTTGAAGGATGCTTCTTCTACCGCTATCTATGGTTCTCGTGGTGCCAATGGTGTAATCCTCGTTACTACTAAGAGTGGTAAGGAGGGTAAGGTAAGCGTATCTTACAACGCTTACTATTCTTGGAAGAAGATGGCTAAGACATTGAATACTCTTTCTGGTAGCGACTACGTGAAGTGGCAGCGTGAGTATGCCCTCTTGCGTGACAACGAGGAGAAATATACCAACCTCTTCGGTAACTGGGAAGACCGTGACCTCTATGAGAATGCCGCCGAGAATGATTGGCAGGATCAGGTGTTCGGGCGTGTAGGTCATACCTTCAACCATAACCTTTCTATCACGGGTGGTACAGACAAAACCAAGTTCAACTTTGGTTATGCTCACGTCAATGATAAGGCCATCATGCTTGGTTCTTCTTTCCGTCGTGACAACTTGAGCTTGAAGTTGAACCACAAGGTGAACAAGAAGGTGTCTCTTGATTTCTCTATGCGTTACTCTAACACCACCGTGAATGGTGCTGGTGCCAACGAGAGCAAGACTGAGGTTTCTACATCAGACTCTCGTTTGAAGAACGTGATGATTTATCCTATGTACAACTTCGCTGATTTGAGTGATGGCTACGATCCTGATCTTCAGTTGACCAACCCTATTACTTCTGTATATGATACAGACCGCAAGCAGAACCGTCAGAACTTCAATATGAATGGTAGCTTCACATGGGAAATCATCAAGAACTTGAAGTTTAAGACTGAATTAGGTTTGGATTGGTATTACAATACAGACAAGAAGTATTATGGTACTTCTACTTATAACGCTCGTACCAACAGTGTGGATAGCAAGGGTACTCACCCAATGGCTTACTTCATTGACACTCAGCGTCACACATTCCGCAACACCAATACAGTAAACTACGATTTCAAGAATCTTATCAAGAATAAGGATCATAGTTTGAATGTCCTCATTGGTGAGGAGACTATCAGTAAGAAGAGTAGTTTGAATGAGGATAGATTGAACTTCTTCCCAACTACATTTACTGCTGACCAGGCTTGGTCTATGTCTTCACAAGGTACTCCATACTTTGTAAATAAGTACAACAATGCTAATGATAACTTGTTGTCATTCTTTGGTCGTGCCAACTACAACTTCCAAGACAAGTACTTGTTGAGTGCTACCTTCCGTGCCGATGGTTCTTCTAAGTTCTCCAAGGGAAATCGTTGGGGTTACTTCCCATCAGCAGCCGTAGCTTGGCGTATTTCTTCTGAGCCATTCATGAAGAAGAGCAACAAGTGGTTGGATGATTTGAAACTCCGTCTTTCTTATGGTACAGCAGGTAACAACAACATCCCTGCAGACCAGACTACTCCTATTTGGTCATCAGGTTCATCTACATGGTTGAATCAGTTCACTTCTTACTGGACAAGTGGTATCGCTTCTGGTCAGACTGGTACATTCGCTTCAAATCCAGACTTGACTTGGGAGACAACTATCACTCGTAACGTAGGTCTTGACTTTACCTTGTTTAATAGTAAATTGACAGGTTCTGTTGAGGCTTATTGGAACACAACCAAGGACTTGCTGATTGCTTTCCCTGTATCTGGTTCAGGTTATGACTATCAGTATCGTAACCTTGGTGAGACAGAGAACAAGGGTATAGAGGTATCTCTCACTTGGAATGCTATCAACAAGAAGAACTATGGCTTGAGCATCAGCGGTAATATCGGTTTCAATAAGAATAAGGTGAAGAGCCTTGGTTCTTTGGAGCAGTATAAGGCCTCGGCAGAATGGGCTTCTACCCAGATTCAGGATGACTACATTGTAAAGCCAGGTCAGGCTATCGGTCAGATTTATGGTTATAAGGTGGCTGGTCGCTATGAGGTTAGTGACTTCGATCATTACGATGCAGACAAGAAGAAATGGGTACTTAAGGAAGGTGTATCTGATGATGGTAGTGTAATCGGAACCAACTATCTCCGTCCAGGTGCGTTGAAACTTGTCAACATGAACGAGGGTGATGGCGAAGGTCAAGATTATGTAGTCAATGATAATGACCGCGTGAAGATTGGTGATACTAACCCTGTCGCAACAGGTGGTTTCAATATCTCTGGTCGTCTCTATGGCTTCGACTTGAACGCTAACTTCACTTATAGTATTGGTAATGACGTGTATAACGCCAACAAGATTGAATATACATCAGCTTCTCAGTACTACTATCGTAATATGTTGGACATCATGGCTGATGGAAAGCGTTGGACAAACTTGAACGCTGATGGTACAATCTGCAATGATCCAGAGCTTTTGGCTTCAATGAATGCCAACACTACTATGTGGTCTCCATATACCAACTACGTATTGACAGATTGGGCAATCGAGGATGGCTCATTCCTCCGTTTGGCAACCATTACTTTGGGTTACACTTTGCCGCAGTCTCTCACCAAGCGTGTAGGTATCAACAGTTTGCGCTTCTATGCTACTGCATACAACGTATTCTGCATCACAGGTTACTCTGGCTTCGACCCAGAAGTATCATCTCGTAACAAGACCGCTCTTACTCCAGGTGTAGATTACTCTGCATATCCAAAGAGCCGTCAGTTTGTTATTGGTTTCAACTTGAACTTCTAATAAGACAACTACAATGAAACATATTATAGTTAAAACATTTGCCGCAGTGTTGATGGCAGGCGGCTTGACTTCATGTAGCGATTTCTTGGACCAAAGCTCTGACTCATCTTTGGATGGCAAGAATATCTTCAGTACTTACGAGTACGCCGAGGGTACAATCGCTAACATTTACCAAGAATTTGGTGAGCAGAACTATCGTGCTCGTTCCATTTGGTATGGATACAATACCGATGTCGAGGTGTATAGTGGCTCCAACAAGGCAGATGGCAAGGCAGACTTGGCAACATACAATGCAGGAACAGCCAATGACCAGATGAATGTAAAGACTGGTACTGACCTTTGGGCAAAGATGTATGCGGCTATCGAGCGTGCAAACCTTGCTATTTCTGGCTTGCGTGAGAATGCAGACTTGACAGATGCCAAGAATAAGCAGCTTTTGGGTGAGGCATTGACTCTCCGTGCCTTGTTCTATGTTGACCTCATCAACATGTGGGGTGATGTTCCTGCTCGTTTTGAGGGCGTGAACTCTAGCAATATGTATGCAGCTCGTGAGGATCGTGATGTCATCTACAAGCAGTTGATTGCAGATTTGCAGGAGGCACAAGATCTTTGTGCTTGGCCAAATGAGTTGTCGGAGACCCAGACAGTAGAGCGTGTCAACAAGGCTTTCGTCAAGGGATTCTTGGCAAGAGTTTGTATGCAGGCTGCTGGTTATGCACAGCGTATGGATGGTGAGAATCGTCTTAGCACCGATCCTGAGTTGACCAAGGAAAAGCTTTATCCTATCGCTTTGCAAGCTTGTAAGGATGTGATGGCACAAGAGGGTAAGTATGTTGCTTTGAAGAATAACTTCGAGGACATCTTTAACAATAATGGTGTCTCTGGTGATGTAATCACAGCTGGTAGCGAGTCTTTGTTTGAGATTGGCTATAGCAATAGCCCAGCCCGTGGTCGTATCATGTACACATTCGGAATTAGACACACTGGTGCTGATAATATGACAGGAATGGATAAGAAAGGTAGCGATGTAGGTCCTGTTCCTACTCTTTACTTCGATTATGACAAGAACGATACTCGTCGTGATGTTACTTGCTGTCCATTCCAGTGGGAAAAGGGTAAGCAGAAGTTGCAAGCTTTCAAGAGCTGGAGCTTTGGTAAACTTCGTTATGAGTGGACTAACCGTTTGATTCCTAATGGAAATGATGATGGTATCAACAAACTTTACATGCGTTATGCTGACGTAGTCTTGATGCGTGCAGAGTTGGAGAACGAATTGAATGGTCCTGCAGCAGCAGCTCCTTATTTGGAGAAGATTCGCAAGCGTGCCTTTGGTGGTGATGTAAGTTCTTATATCAATAAGGTTTCTGCTAGTAAGGAGTCTATGTTCAACGCTATCGTTGAGGAGAGAGGCTTGGAGTTCGCAGGTGAGTTGATCCGTAAGGCAGACTTGATTCGTTGGGGACTCTTGAAGTCTAAAATGGATGAGACTAAGGCTAAGATGAATGCTATCGTCAACTTGAAAGACTATGATACAGAACATCCTTACAGCCAGTTGTCTGGTCATATATATTATAAGATGGTTCCATTCTATTGGACTCGTGGTGATGTTTCTTATACAGAACCAGAGGCTAAGCTGAGCCTCTATGGTTTGAACTATGGCGAGACCGATCTTGACCCAGAGGGTTATGATGAGTACACCGATAGTGAGGGTAAGGCTTCAACATGGATTAAGCCAAACGCTCTTGACGATGTAACGGATTATCTTTATGTACAGGATCCAGACAAGCGTCAGTACTGGCCAATCTTCAATGTCAACTTGAATGACAACGCTAGTCTTAAGAACTATTCTTGGTATTAATAACTTCAAGAAGATAAAACAATGAAAAAGAATATATTATATATGAGTGCCCTCGCCGCAGCTTTATGCTTCGGCGGCACGGCATTTACTTCATGCAGTGATCCTGATGATATTCAGGACTTGGTGCTCGATAGAGTTCTTTCTCCTACAGGTATCACTGCTCGTATCACCAATAACACTGATATTGTTGTTACTTGGAACGAGATGACAGGTGCTTCTTCGTATGAAATTGAGGCTTATGCCGACAATAACGATTACGAGAATAATACACCTGCTGTGACTGCTACAACAACAAACACAACATATACCTTGACTGGTTTGATTGGTGAAACAGATTATTATGTTCGTGTAAGAGCTATTGATGGTGAGAACGAAGCTCGTAACTCTAAGTGGGTCGAGATTATGCGCACTACCAACCCTGAGCAGAATATGAACAAGGTGAAGTCTGGCGATATTCAAGGTAAGGCCGTGAAGGTAACATGGACTCCTGGTCTCCAGGTGGATAAGGTCATCTGTACTCCTTCTACAGCTGGTTCTACAGCACAGACTGTCACTTACGACTTGACTGCTGATGATATCGCAGCAGGTTCTGCAACAGTTACAGGTCTTGAGCCAGAGACTACTTACAAAGTGACATTGAAGTTGGGTGAGAAGACTCGTGGTTTCGCCACCTTCACTACTAATATCGACTTCAGCGATGCAATTGTAGTAAGTCCTACTGACGATTGGGTAAGTGCTATTCAAAACGCTGCACCTGGTACAAAGATTGCTTTGGCTCCTGGTACATACGATTTGACAGGTGCTAAGTTGCAAATCAACAGCGATGTGAAGATTGGTGCTCAGAACTCAGGTGACCTTCCAGTATTGAATACTTGCATCCATATCAATAATGAGGCATCTCTCTTGCTTTACCAGCTGGTATTGGACGGTACAGGTACTGATGGTAGTCAGACTATTGAGTACAAGACATCTGGTGCTTTTGGTGACTTGACTATCAAGGGTTGTGAGGTGAAGAACTACACCAAGGGATTCATCTACATCAACACAACCGCTGTTGCCAATATGATAAATATTGATAACTGTCTGATCCATGACATCGAGTGTAATGGTGGTGACTTCATCGATAGCCGTAAGGGTGGTTGGAACAACTTGAACCTCACTAACAGTACTATCTACAATAGTGCAGCTAAGCGTGATGTCTTCCGTGCTGATGATGCTTCTTCTGCTGTCAATGCTAAGGTTGAGACTTATGTTGACAAGTGTACCTTCTATAATGTAGGTAATGGTAAGGCTAACTATCGTTTCTTCTATACACGATTCAAGGGCAATACCAATACATTTACCAACAACGTGGTAGTAAACTTCCTGAATAAGCGTGGATTCGCTAATTCAACTTCTGTTGGCGCTCCAAGCTACAGCAACAACTACTACTTCAACTGTCTTAACTTGACATCGTTGGCAGAGGGTAATACAGAGGCATGTACTCACTTCGATACTGAAGGTATGATCTTGAGTGCAAATCCATTCAAGGATCCAGACAATGGTGACTTTACTATCACAGATGAGGAGTTGCAGAGCAAGATGTTTGGTGATCCAAGATGGTATTAATGATTGGCATCAATAAAAGATACATACATTTATTTTGGGTTTGGGGCTAATGGTGTTGTCCATTAGTTGCCATCTAACAAAAACAAATCTATAGAGGGAGCCGGGACGAGAGTCTCGGCTCCCTTGTTAGTTGTATGCTCGGCATGAGCTTATCCTAATGGGTGCAAGTCCCTAACAAGCCCTAATAGCGGGAATTGTATAGCCAATAGCAAGGGTGTCTAC
>OJJU01000614.1_pt1 | contig 12894 bp, 7 predicted proteins | sample 1596141 | NCBI WGS metagenome assembly OJJU01 (sample SAMEA4350150, study PRJEB24818) | metagenome | biome: human; feature: gut; material: faeces | place: Denmark | collected 2013-09
GAAGGGGCCGCTTGGGTCTGAAAAAAAAACACCTATTTCATCCATTAAATCCTATTTCCACCTATTTATATATAAGGTGATAATCGGATTTCGATGGATAAAATAGGTGAAAATTATTTCACAGACCCAAGCAGACCCGTCAGACCCGTCAGACAAGTCAGACAAGTCAGACAAGTCGGATTCCCCCCCCAGTAAGCCCTCCGGAGGGCTTGGGAGGGTCTTTACTTCAAAATCATATTAATCAGGGCGGTAACGTCGCTCACGTTGATTTCGCCGTCGCCGTTGATGTCGCACACAGCGTCGGAGTAGGTGCTGCTGCCGAGGATTTTGTTAATCAAGGCGGTAACATCGCTCACGTTCACTTCGCCATCGCCATTGATGTCGCCTGTGATTTGCGAGTAGAGGTCAATATTAATATGAGTAACACTGCCGGCTTGGAAGCTCGATAGTTTCAGATAGGCAGAGTATACCTCAGAATACTCGCTAATACGTGGTCGATAGAAGAATTTTTTACGGCTATCAAATACATAGCCCACGCTTTGCCTGTACACGTCCACTCTTTCACGAGGGGTGCCCACGAGCAAATTAGTGGGGGTGCTGGGTGTGGTGCTGGGGCGCTTGAGTTTGATATCCAACTTATTATCGAAGTCTTTAAGCAACAAACCAGTGCCAGCAGGAGTCGATGCCACTTGCTTGGTGTATGCCATCTGCTCCGAATTGTCGAACTGGTGTACGACATAGGCTTTCAAGCCCGATGCTTTCCAATCCACAGGATAATCAACCGAGATTGTTCGGTCGTCGCTTATTGAACTCTTCTCGATGTAGGCATTCAGTCGGTCAACGGGGAAGGTGGTTTCGCCGTCCAACTTTTCCCAATCAAGAACACCCTCCTTATACGTATTGTATTCTCTCAGCGGAACATAGCAATAGAAATCTTTGGCGTTTTGCCCGTAGAGCTGTTTACCCCATTTACGCGTCCAATTCTTGTTTCTCCAGATTACCAGTTCAGAGAGCTGCCTGCAACCAACAAATGCTTCATCTCCAAGATATACGCAAGTGTCAGGCACTTCGAAATTTTTGATGCTTGTGTTGGCAAAAGCTCTGCGCCCAATGTGCACAAATGCTTTCATCTTACCAGTTTCCACATTTTGTATCTGGGTACACATATCGAGTGCTCGGTCGCCAAAACCGGTCATCATATACTTTTTGTTTGCGCCGTGAGTGTAATCGGTCTCTGAAAAGGTTGCTGTAAATTGGTTGATGTTAGTGCGATCCTTATTTGCAGGGTGATACACATACCTCGCCTTGCCGGCATAGGTCACACCATCTATTGTAAACGGCGTATAGCTGATCACACTCATGTGATATATCGTATTGTATGGGTCGGCATCTTGGTATGTGAAGTCGTAGGCTCCTTCCATCACCTGAAGTGTGCCCCAATATTGATTTTTCTTAAATGCTTCTCCGCTGCCCGCTGGCACATAGAGCTTGCACGACGTGGGAACATCGGTCAAGTGGGTGGGTCTATTTGCAAATTGGGCATTGTTGAGAATGATTTCTTGAAGATAATTATTCTTTGCTATGCATTTCGAATCCATTTTAGTTACTGACGAGGGGATAAGGATTCGCTTAAACGAGTTGTTGTAAAATGCAAGCATCCCCAATGTCGTAAAGCCACATGGAAGAATCACATCGGTGGCAATGCGGCAGTCGTCAAAACCAGCGTCTTCAATCACTTTCAAGTTGGGGTTGAGTTTAAGCCCCACCAAATTAGTTTGATTCTGGAAAGCATATTGCCCAATCGTTTGAATGTGCTTTCCGAGCGTAAGATTGGTTTTGACGCTGAGTGTAGTTCCATTACCAAACACATAACCGCCAACCTTTGTGACGGCATACTTCTTGCCACCCGGCAAAGTGATATAATCTTGAATTACAATTTCCGACTTGCCAGTGTTGTGCGGAGCATAAACCAGCATAGCTCTGCCGTCAAATTTCTCGCCATTCACAGTTTGAGCATTGCCGTTAATGATTGTGTATTTCAAGCCGTCGGTGGCGAGATAATCATACGCACCAACCTTGTGGTTCTTCCATTTAGCCCAAGGTCCCCAATTGTAAGGAGAGCTCCAGCCAGCTCTATAGAGTGTACCTCTCTTGCAATCATCAAACTCATTTGGTCTGCTTGAAACATCTAACCCATAAACATCTCGGTTGACATACAGCACATCAAGTGCAGTGGCTCCTACGAAAGAGCCCTCGCCCCAGCCTGTATGGGAGCTTGGAAGCTGAAGCGTGGTCAATCCAGAGCAGTATCGGAATGTGCCTATACCAAAGCTGGTGAGGCCATAGGGGAAATAGATTTCCTCAACATACTTGCAGTACTCAAAGGCGTAATTGCCAACCTTCTTGAGAGTGGGAGGAAGCGAGTTGGAGTCGAGCACTTTTCTATAGGTGTAGCCCTCTGGGCATCGGTACAAATATGTGAGCCCTTTGTCGTACAAAAGTCCATTATAAGAGGTATAGTTTGTGTTTTTGGAATCAACAGAGATGTATCCAAGTTTCGTGCAACCGTCCACAAAGTATGCGCTGCAGGAGTACACATTTTCTGGCAATTTAATTGTAGTCAGAAGATTGCATCCCTTGAAAGCGTACTTTCCAATTTGTTGGAGTGAAGAAGTTGCCATCTGCACCCACTCTATCGACGAGCACCCATTGAAAGCAGAATCACCGATTCTTCTCAACTTTGAATAACTCGACAAATACACGTTCTTAATGTTGGTGTTGCCCAAACACGCACTGTCGGCAATCTCCACCACATCGAAATCGGCAATGCCATTATTATAAGCACCCGACCAGGCGTAATTGAAATTATTATCTGCATAAACCCCCACAAGCGACATTTCGCCTCTGGTTGAGCCGTCGCTTAATGGTGCTTTCGTCACGCAGAAATATCCGTGATTGCCAAGAATGAAGTCGCTGGCATACTCATGCTTCTTAATTGTTCGAAATTCGTCGAACGCGGTCACTTTTCGGGCGTTCTCCCTTGAGTTGGGGTGAGCCTTGCTCACGTATAGGGTCATGCCCGAATTCTCCGGGAAGGAACCAGGCACCACAGAAGTGGAACTTGGCGTGGCATTGGCGAAATACACCGATCTCAATGCCGTACAGCCCCCAAACGCACGATACCCCACATTAATCAATGAACTTGGCATATACACAGTGGCGAGGCTGGTGCAGTTTTCAAACGCACGTTCCCGGATTCCGGTGATGTTGTAGCGGATTTGCGCCACCGAAATGTTTGTCTGGTCTTTGAACGCATTATAGTTAATCAGCGCCACCTTATACTTGTAGCCGTTATACGACACCACGCCAGGAATGTCGAGTTTGAGCGAAGTCTTTGCTTTACCTTGTGCGCTAAGACTTTTTACCGCCACGATACCAGGCCTTCCGCTATAGGAATCCAAAGTCACCGAATAGGTGAGGTCGCCTACCGAAAACACATCGTTTGGCGCCGCCGAGGCACACAGTGCCAGCAGGGCGAAAAGCAGAAATAGTAATTGCTTTTTCATATTCATAAAATGTTTTAAAATTATCAGTTTTTGTTGATTAGTCGCAAAAGGGAATTTGGCCACTCTCTATTCATAAAAAATAGTTTTTCATCAGAGCACAGCCACCCCATTTTCCACAAAGTTACACAAAATTTCGAGAAATCAGAAAAAATGCTCACACAGATTCAACAGATTCAACAAAAAAAGTCTACGAGTCTACGAAATCTCGAAATCTCGAAAATTCGAAGAATCGAAAAATCTAATTTCTAATTTCTAACATCTAATTTCTAACATCTAATTTCTAAAAATTCATATTTTTTCTTGCGTGATTCAGATTTTGTGTATATATTTGCATCAGAATTACATTTATATTCATTTTTAAAATTTACAACTATGGACTCTTCTAAGAAATTTCTCCTTCAGGAAAAAGATATTCCCACTGCATGGTACAACGTGATGGCTGATATGAAAAATAAGCCTCGCCCTATGCTTAACCCTGCCAATAAGCAACCCATGAAGGCGGAGGACCTCTACCCTCTGTTCAATAAGGCTTGCTCCGACCAGGAATTCAACACCACCGACCAATGGATTGAAATTCCCGAGGAGGTGCGCGAAATGTATAAGATTTGGCGCCCTACCCCACTGGTGAGAGCACGCGGACTGGAGAAACTTCTTGACACGCCTGCACATATCTATTTTAAGAACGAGAGCGTGAGCCCGGTGGGGTCGCATAAGCTCAACTCGGCAATAGCACAAGCCTACTACTGCAAGCAGGAGGGCGTGACGAACATCACCACCGAAACTGGCGCTGGACAATGGGGCGCGGCGCTGTCGCTGGCGGCGAAGCACTTCGGCTTGGCACTGGCTGTGTATATGGTGAAGGTGTCGTATCACCAAAAGCCCTATCGCCGCTCTATCATGCAGACCTACGGCGCAGAGGTGATAGCCTCGCCAAGTATGTCAACTCGCGCCGGTAAGGACATTATTACCAACAATCCCAACTATCAAGGTTCGCTCGGCACCGCCATTTCGGAGGCTGTGGAACTGGCGCGCACCACGCCCAACTGCAAGTATGTGCTTGGCTCGGTGCGCAACCATGTGGGACTCCACCAAACCGTGATTGGCTTGGAGGCGGAGAAGCAGATGGAAATGGCTGGCGAATATCCCGATGTGGTGATTGGATGCTTTGGCGGTGGCAGTAATTTTTCGGGCATTTCGTTCCCATTTATGCGCCACAACCTGAGCGGTGAGCGCAACACTCGCTTCATTGCCGCCGAACCTGCATCTTGCCCAAAACTCACTCGTGGCAAATTCCAATACGACTTCGGCGACGAGGCTGGCTACACGCCGCTGATTCCGATGTACACGCTGGGCCATAAGTTTGCCCCTGCGCATATCCACGCTGGCGGTCTGCGCTACCACGGTGCTGGGTCGGTGGTGAGCCAGTTGATGCAAGATGGGCTGATGAGTGCAGTGGATATTCAACAACTCGACACGTTTAAGGCTGCCACTATGTTTGCCCAAAGCGAGGGCATCATTCCTGCCCCTGAATCGTCACACGCCATCGCCGCCACCATCAGCGAGGCGCTGAAGTGCAAGGAGGAGGGCGTGAGCCGCACAATCCTGTTCAACCTCTCCGGCCACGGCCTCATCGACATGAGTGCCTACGACCAATACCTCCGCGGCGAGCTCACCAACTTCGAATACACACCCACAGATCCCGCTATATAGGGAAGGTTCACACAGATCCCACAGATCCCACAGGATTTGCACGCCTGATGCTAAATCTCACAGGCTTCTTAGGGCTCACACAGATCCCACAGATCCCACTGATTTTGCGTTAGATAGTGTTAAATCTCACGGATGTGTGGGTGATGGTGAAAAAAACACCGATTTAATCCATTTTAATCCATTAACACCTAAAAAATAAAAATAGGTGAAAATAGGATTTAATGGATTAAATCGGTGTGATTTTTTCAGACCCATTACAGACCCAAGCAGACCCATTACAGACCCTAACAGTCCCCCAAGCAACCCCCGAAAAAGGTGTGTGGAGCATCTGTGAGATTTAACGCCAGGCGTGCAAATCCTGTGAGATCTGTGGGATCTGTGTGAGCCCTAAGCCGGTGTTAGAGTATTGCGTTGATGAGGGCGGTGACGTCGGTTACGTCGAGGATGCCGTCGGCGTTGATGTCTGCCACTTCGAGGTCGGCAGGAGTGGTGCCGAGAATCATGTTGATGAGGGCAGTCACATCGCTTACGTCAACGTTGCCGTCGCCGTTCACATCGCCAAACCTCACATTCTTGCTGAGCTGGTAGGCAGCCATTCCGTTACCAGGCACATAGAGGTAAAGCATTGCATCAGTAGCAGAAACAGGCACCGCGGTGCATTGCGCACTCCATGTGTCGCTGTTCACATTGCCCAAACCACGTTTCGGGAAGCACCACATCAGCTGATGACCGTCAAACGAAGTGTCGGTGGTGTTCTGCACGAGGTTGAAGTTGAACGATGAATTGAAATCGCCGCTTGGATAGAGCATATAGTGCGCACCGCCGAGGGTGAACGCCGTGCCGCCGTTGCCGTTGGTGCCTTCGGGTGCCATAGGCGAGCCAGTGCTGAACGCACCGTCGATTGCTCCTGTGGCGAAGTTGTAGCGAGTGAAATAGATGCCGCTACCGTTGATATACACGATATTCTCGTCTTGCGCATAGAGTTGGGGCGCGATGCCAGAAGTGGTGGCATGAGATGGCGCATAGCCCTTCATGGTCACGCTCTGCTGCGAGGCGAGTTTGCCACCACGGAACTGCCAACGGATCAACTTAGTGCTATAGCGAGGACACGCAAACACGCTGAAATCGCCGCTCTTCACATCGCCAGCCACAGCGCAGTGGTCGATACGCGACTCTTCGAGTCCGCTAAAGGTGAGCGATGCCACCTTGGTGAGCGCGCCAGTGGTCTTGTCCACACTCAGCAGCACCAGTGGCGTGGTGTCCATGCCCACATTCAGGGTGAGGTTGCTGATTACGAGGTTGCCGGCGTGGTCGGTCTGCACATCGTTGCAAGGATAGTAAGGCACGGTGGCTTCGTAGCCCAGCGACATACGCTTGATGCGCTCGCCGGTGTCGGCACTATAGAGATAGAGGTAGGCAGGAGCTGTGGACGATGCGCTCTCACGGCCCGACACATAGATGGTGTCGCCCACCACCGCGAAGCCACGGTTGAGCTGGCCCTTGTTCTCAAAGGTGATATTGCCATATTCGCTCTTCACCGAGCGCACCCACTTGTTGGTGAGTCGGTAGCCGTTCACGGCATCGTAGGCATTGGCGTCGATGTCTTGCTTCATCACATAGCCCGGCTCCATTTCGCCGATTGGCACCTTGGTGATGGTGAAGCGGCGCACCTCCGAAGCCTGATCGGAATAATATTTGCGTGAACTCACCACACGCCAGTAGAACGTGCCCTTGCCGAGCACCGACACCACACAATTTGCCGAAAGCTGGTTGCCTGCGCTGGCAAAGTCGGTGGTTTCGTAAGCCACATGGGCGAAGTCGGCGGTTTTCGACACTTGCAGTTTGAAACTGTGGGCGGTGACTGGGGTGAACTTAAACACGAAGTCGGCGTCAAACGAAGCGCCATTGGCTGGGCTGACGAGCGCAACAGCCTCGGCAGGTGTGCGGACAGGAGCCTTGAAGGTGGCAGCGTCGCTCCACATCACCAAGCGGTTGGGCTGGAGAGTAGCCACACGCCAGTAGTAGGTTTGACCAGAAGCGAGGTCGCCAAGGTCGATGGTGGTGCTGTTGGAGGTGATTTGCTTTCGCTGAATAAGCACATTGCCGAAGGTGGCATCGTCGGAAATCTGAAGCTCGTAGGTGGCATCGTCGGCAGCCGTCCAAGCAAACTGCTGATTCCAAGTGGCTGCTGCGCCAGCGATTGGCGAAACGAGCGTCACCTTGTCGGCATAATCGGTGGCGAGGTTGTAGAACGCTGGGGCAAACTCATTGTTCCAGCCATCGACCACGCACACGGCATACCAGTAGCCCGACTGGAGCGAGGCATCGAGTTTGAAACTTGGGGTGTAGGTCACGCCCACCAGATAATCGCTCTTGATGCCGTCGAACGCCTGACTCTGCGCCTCGTCGAGGGTGACGGTGAGTGGCACGGCATACACCGAATAGCGCACGAGCGCCTTGTTCACGCCCGTCCACGAGAGTGTGCCACCGCTGTAGGCGAGGTTGGCTGGCGCATCGTAGTTGGTCTTGCTGTGCCAAGGCATGGCAGGCTCCAGCGCCTTGTGGGTGAAGAGCGTTTGGCTCAGATAGTCGGCAAGTCCCTTGCAAGTGGGGCCGTCGATATATTTTGCTGAATAGAAATTCACGCCGGGGGCGTTTTGGCGGTTGTATTGTCGGCTATAGCGAATTTGTTGCAAAATCTCGTCCCAGTCGGCTTTGGTGTTGGTCTCAGCCATGAAATAGATGTTGTGGCTCGCATAGTGGTGACGGCCGAAATGCTCGGCGATGTAGCTCCACCAGTTGGTGAGCGGACCGAATGGGTTGGTGGTGTGGGTGGTTTTCCAATAGAGCTGTGGCGAGATATAGTCGATGGTGCCTTCTTCAAGCCACGCCAAAGGGTCGCTGTAGATGGAGTTGTACTGCCAGTCGCTGGCGCGGCAATATTCATCCACAGGCACCACGCCATGCTTGGTGGCAGATGTGGCACGCTGACCAGCCACACCGGCAGGACCGATTGAGAATTTCACATAAGGCTTGGTGGCTTGCACCATGTCCCACATGTCTTTCACCATCTGGTTCACGTTGGCGCGTCGCCAGTCGCCGATGCTCATGCCCGAATTGCTTTGGGTGTAGAGCTGATAGTCGGGGGCAGAGCTATCTTCGGGAGTGCCGCCGCCTGGGTAGAAATAGTCGTCGAAGATGATGCCGTCGATGTCGTAGTTCTGAATCATTTCCTTGCACACCTTCAACAAGTGGTCGCGCGAGGCTTTCAGCGCAGGGTTGAACACGATGCGGTTGCCCACCTGCATCAGTATGCCCGAATTTTTCAACTGCTTGTCGATGGCGGTGTTGCAGTCGTTGCCGCTGCTATTGCTGAAGCGATAGGGATTCACCCACGCATTGATTTCCAAACCGCGCTTGTGGCACTCCTCAACGGCAAACGCCAGAGGGTCCCAACCAGGGTCTTGACCACGAGTGCCTGTGAGATACTTCGACCATGGCTCGTAGCTCGATTTGTAGAGCGCATCAGCCATAGGGCGCACTTGCAGGCACACCGAGTTCATGTTGGCTTTCACAAAGCCGTCAAGCAAGTCGGTGAGTTGCTTTTTCTGTTTGTTGATGGTGGCGGTGCCAGTGCCAGTAGTTTGTGGCCAGTCGATGTTGCTGACTGTGGCAATCCATACCGTTCGCATTTCGCGTTTTTGTGCCTCTTGCGCCCACAGCGTCAGAGCCACAAAAGCCGTAAAGGCTAAAGCGAGTAGTCTTCTTGTCATAATTTCGTATTAAAAGGTTTTAATAGTAGTATTGTAATTTCACCACAAAGATAATGCAAAATTTAGAAGTGAGAAATTGGAGGTGAGAAATTAGAGATTAGATTTTTTCGAATTTTCGAATTTTCGAATTTTCGAGATTTCGAGATTTCAACTCGTTGACCTGTTGACCTGTTGACTCGTTGACTCAAAAAAAAAGAACTTTTTTCATCTTTGATGCAACCTTTTGGGGTATCTTTGTCGTCTAATACATGAACGCCAGCCGAAAGGCGGCTAAAAACGAATATTTTTACACGAACAATTAAAATTCGCTCAATATGAAAAAAATTCTATTAATTCTGGTGCTGACGCTCGCAGCGGCACTGCCATCGCAAGCCAGAAAGGCTAACATCAATCGCTCCGGCGATACCACCACCATTGTGATGAATGGCGACACCGTTAGGGTAACTGACGGTGAGGTGAAAAAAACTATCAGTAAGGCTATCAACGACACACTTTGGAGTGAAAAGGCTGAAACTGCCGACGACGACGAAACCTACAACTACATGGCTTTAGATAACGACGCAAGGCTCAAAGAGGCGAGCATGTGGAGTTCTACTGTAAAACAAATTTCGATTTCTATGTGCTTTTGCATCATGGTTGTGGTGTTTTTGAGCCTTTTGTTCTATCTGCTTCACCGCCGCGCAAAATATAGAGTGATAGAGAAGGCTATCGAAAACAATTATCCTCTGCCTCCATCACTGGGCGGAACTCCCACTTACAAGCAGGCACCACAACGCCCCGACGCTTGGCGAAACTACGCTCCACAACCACAGCCACAGCCTCAACAGCCTCAACCACAAGCACAGCAAGCCCCCTACCAGCAAGGCATGAACGCGCCTATGCAGCCCAATATGCCTTACCGCGTGAATTACATGGCGTATAAGAAAAGTTTTGTGCTGGTGTGCGTGGGATTTATGATGGCTATGTTCTTCGAGTCGGCTGGTGCATCGCCTATGGTATGCCTGTCGATGATTGTAGTGCTCCTGGGCTTGGGCAAGGGCTTCGTCATCTACAAGGAGCAAAAGCAAGACCAAGACTACTGGCGATGGCAAATGCAACAGCAGCAACCACAGCCTCCTTACGCTCCACAGCAGCAACCTCAGCCACAAGCGCCACAGCAGCCTCAAGCCGAGCAAAAGCCTGCCACCGAGCAGCCCCCAGTGTTCACCCCTCCCACCGACAATAAATAATCATCAGGGAATATCCCCCCACCCTACTGTAAGCAATCACAGAGCAACACAATGCTTAGCAAACTCGAAGAAATAAAACTGGTTTCACAATGCGCTTTCGGCGACAACCGTGGCGCATTTGGCAAACTCGTAGAGGCATACCAGCCCCAGTTGCGCAGATTTCTGCTCAACCTCACCATGGGCGACGAGAACCTCACCGACGACTTGGCACAGGAAACCTTTATCAAGGCCTACACTGGCATTCGTGCCTTTAAGGGGCTGTCGGGCTTTGGCACTTGGCTCTACCGCATTGCCTACAACGAATTCTACAGCGAGAAACGCCGCCGACACGAGGAACATATCGACCAAATTCCCGAATCTATGCAAGATGCCTCGACACAAGCGAGCATCAGCACCGAAGCGAAAATGGACGTGAAGGCCGCTATGCGAGTGCTCAACCCGGTAGAGCGAACGGTAATCACTCTCTTCTACATCGACGACCTTCCGCTGAAGAAAATCGCCACAATCACACAACTGTCGGAAGGCACCATAAAATCTGCAATCCACCGTGCCAAGACGAAAATGTGTGAAATAATCAAATATCAGCAATAAAAACATCAGCAAGACAATGAAACGAACCGACGACGACATAAAATTGGCAGAATTGCTAAAGAAAGACGGCTATCAAGCCGACGAAAACGAGTGGTTCACTCCGCGAGTGCTCAACCGTCTGCCCGAAAAGCCACGCTCCAGCAAATGGCTGAAAGTGGTTATCTACGCCGTGGTGATAGCTGGCGTGATTGGGTGCTGGCTGTGGTACCTGCACTCGCGCGACACGAGCGTGATCACCGTGCGCGACCTGCTCACATTCGCCGGCATGATTTGCGGCACTACGGCTGTGGCATGCATCGCCATCATCGACTTCGTGAAATCAGAATAAGCCACCCACGGCTTCCTGCTTCAATCCCCCCTGCAGCCTCCCTTTGGCAGCAGGGGGTTCGGCGTGCTCGTTTTTGACATTATTTAGGTGTGGTATGTGAATGGAATTTTGTAACTTTGCATTTTATAATTATTATCACACATCATGATTGAGACTGCATTATATCTTATCCCTGTGCAACTGAGCGATGGCGAACTGAACTGCGTGCTTCCACAAGCCAATATCGCCCTCGTGAGCCACATCAAGCACTTCATTGTGGAGAATGTGCGCTCAGCACGTCGCTTCCTGAAAAAATGCGACAGGGAAATAGACATCGACAGTCTCACTTTCTACGAGCTCAACCGCCATACCGACCCGCGACAAGTGAGCACCTACCTCGACTCGTTGGAAAAAGGCGAGCCGATGGGCGTTATTAGCGAGGCTGGCTGCCCTGCCATTGCCGACCCTGGTGCCGATGTGGTGGCTATCGCACAGCGCAAAGGGCTGAAGGTGCGTCCGCTGGTGGGCCCGTCGAGCATTTTGATGGGGCTGATGGGCAGCGGATTCAATGGACAGAGTTTTGCGTTCATTGGCTATCTGCCTATCGAGGCTGGAGCAAGAGCACGCAAACTGAAAGAAATGGAGCAGCGCATCGTGAAGGAGAATCAAACTCAGATTTTCATCGAAACTCCCTACCGCAACAATTCGCTGCTGGCGGAAATGGTGAAATCGCTACCCGCTAACTTGAAATTGTGTATCGCCACCGACATTACAGGCGAACGTGAACAAATTATCACCAGAGGGGTGAAAGAATGGGGAAAACACCCTATCGACCTGAACAAGGTGCCCACCATCTTCCTTCTCTACAAATAATTCGGCACGCTAACACACACAGAGCACTACACGAAATGAACAACAAGAACGACTATAAAACGACTAAACTTCCACAACAAGGGTCAATATTCTTCGACGACGATGAGTTTGAGCCTGTGCAGCAAGCCAAGCCTGCAGAAAAGCCATCCACTGCGAGCGGCAACGAGGAGTGGCGTATGCACTTTGCCAGTTTTGGCAGCGGCTCAAGTGGCAACTGCGCCTACATCGGCAACGAGCACGAGGGTATATTGGTGGACTGCGGTGTGGAACCCGACCATGTGTTCAAGGAACTTGAACGCAATGGCATAAAAATGGGGAAAATAAAAGGCATTGTCCTCACACACGACCATGCCGACCATGTGCGCTATGTGTACAAGATTTTGCGCAAGTATAAGAATCCGAGAATTTGCGTGTGGTGCACCAACCGCTGTCTGAACGGTATGCTCCGCAAGCACAGCATCTCTAACCGCATCAAGGAATATCACAAAGCCATTTATCACGAAATCCCTTTCACTTTGGCAGGAATGAAGATTACGGCTTTCAAGCAGTCGCACGACAGTGAGGACTGTAGCGGCTTCATGATTGAGGGCGGCGGACGCAAGTTTGTGATTTCGCCCGACCAAGGGGAAATCACCTCACGCGCCGACTTCTACATGCGCCAAGCGCAATATTTGATGATTGAGAGCAACTACGACCACGCCATGCTCGCCGCAGGCTCCTACCCTGCATATCTGAAGGCGCGCGTGGAAGGTGATAAAGGACACCTCGACAATAAGGTGACAGCACGATTTGTGGCTGATATGTGGAATCCGGAATTGAAATTCGTGTTCCTCAACCACCTGAGC
>OJJU01000616.1_pt1 | contig 12885 bp, 9 predicted proteins | sample 1596141 | NCBI WGS metagenome assembly OJJU01 (sample SAMEA4350150, study PRJEB24818) | metagenome | biome: human; feature: gut; material: faeces | place: Denmark | collected 2013-09
TCATAGGAGTGCAGAGCGGGACGGGTAATGAGATTTTTGTCCTCCGTACCGTAGAGCCAGTCGCCCGCAAGGGGGTGGCCGAGGTAGGCCATGTGGACGCGGAGCTGGTGCGTGCGCCCTGTCTCGGGCCGCAGGCGAAGGAGGGAGAACCGTTCGGTCGTTTGCAGCACTTTGTATTCTGTGCGGCTTGCAAGGCCGTCTTCGCGCACGCAGCGGCGGATGATGGAGCCCTCCGCGCGGCCGATCGGCGCGTCGATGACGCCGCACGGCGGTTCAACTCTGCCGACGGCGACAGCGCGGTACTCGCGCCGCAGATCGCTTGAGTGCAGTGCGCGGCGCAGGCGGTCGTGCACATAGCCATTTTTCGCGGCGATGAGGAGGCCAGACGTCCCTTTGTCAAGCCTGCTCACAAAATGCGGCACGCTGCCCTCGCCGAGATAACTCGTCAGCATCGCTGCAAGGCTCGGCGCGGAGGCGTCACCCGACTTCGGGTGCATGGCGACGCCCGCAGGCTTGTTGAGCACGAGCAGGTCGTCGTCCTCGTAGACGATGTCGGGCTTTGCCGCATTTGCGCAGTACAAGTCCTCGCGCGGCGTACGCTCGCTGAGGACGACGCTGACGGTGTCGCCCGCGTGGACGATTGTGTTGACATGGACGCTCTGTCCGTTCAATAAAATGGCGTTTTCGCGCCATTTGAGGCTTTTGAGCAGCGTGTAGGAAAGCTGAAGACTGCCGCGCAGGATGCCTTTGACCATGCGGCCGTCCTCCTCCGGCGTCACGGTGTATGTGAGAATGCGCATGGAAGTTCTCCTTTCCCGAAGTAAACAGCGCGTAAAATTCACACATAGTATACCATCTTCGCACGAAAAATGATATACTGAATCACACTTCGGCGCTGCCGAAAAAAAGCAACAGGAGGGCAATGGCGTGGACAAGAGAACCATCTGCCTTTTGAACGATTCCTTTCCGCCCGAGATCGATGGCGTGGCGAACGCCGTCGTGAACTACGCGAAAAACATCACGAAAAGCGGCGAAAACGCCATTGTCGTCACGCCGACAATGCCCGGCGCGGACGACAGCGCGTTCCCATTCCCCGTGCTGCGCTACCCGAGCATCGACACGCGCAAGAAGCTCGGCTACGTGGCGGGCTATCCGTTTTCACCCGAGACCGCGCGCGTGCTGACGGAGCAGAAGGTCGAACTGATGCACACGCATTGTCCCATCACGTCGTGCCTGCTGGCGCGCTCGCTGCGCGCCGTGGTCGACGCGCCGCTCGTGCTGACGTATCACACGAAGTACGATGTCGACATCGCCAAGGCTGTGCGCGGCAAGCTCTTGCAGGAGAGCGCCATTCGCGCGCTGGTACAGAACATCGCAAGCTGCGATGAGGTCTGGGTCGTGAGCCGCGGGGCGGGGGAAAATCTGCGCTCGCTCGGCTACGAGGGCGACTACATCGTGATGGAAAACGGCGTGGACGTGCCGCGCGGGCGGGTGTCTGACGAGGCCATCGCCGCGGCGACGGGCAGATATGACCTGCCGCAGAACGTGCCGGTCTTTCTCTTCGTCGGGCGGCTGATGTGGTACAAGGGTATCCGCATCATTTTAGACGCGCTGAAAACGCTGCGCGAGAAAAATGTCGACTTCCGCATGGTGTTTGTCGGCGAGGGCGCAGACGGCGCGGAGATCCGCAGCTATGCGGAAGAGCGGAAGCTCTCCGACCGCTGCTTTTTCACAGGTGCGATCTCTGACCGCGAGATCATCCGCGCGTGGTATGGCAGATCCGACCTTTTTCTCTTCCCGTCGACGTTCGACACGAACGGCCTTGTCGTGCGCGAGGCCGCAGCCAGCGGTACGGCGACTGTGATGATCCGAAATTCCTGCGCGTCCGAGGGCGTGGGCGACGGACGAAACGGCTTTTGCATCGAGGAAAACGCCGTGGCGATGGCGGCAAAGCTCGAAGAACTCTGCCGCGCGCCGGAGGTGATGCAAGTGGTCGGCGAAAACGCCCAGCGCGAGCTGTACGTTTCATGGGAGACGGCGGTGCAGCGCGCCATGGCACGCTACGAGGTCGTCATCGACAATTACCGCAGCGGAAAATATCCGAAGCGCGAGCGCTTCGGCGACGAGTTTTTCAAAACGCAGGGTGGGCTGATGGAGGCCTTTGCCAGCGTGGGCGAGCTGAGCGAGGAGATCGCCGCGGAGCTGCGCATTGAGCGCGACGAGGCGTTGCAGACCATTGTCCGTTCGCGGCAGGAGCTTCACGGGCGGTTCGGCGAGACAAAGCAGGAGCTCGCCGAGCGCTACGAGACGATTTTGCAAAAAGTGGACCGCTATTTATGAGAAAAAGACGAGCGAAAATTCGCTCGTCTTTTCTTCTTAATCTTCGTGTTTTGGCTTTTCCGCGGCGAACCACATGTTCCACTGGAAGGAGTACGCCCTACGCGACGCCTCGTCCGCGCAAATTAGACGCACGCGCGACGGCTGTGCGTGCTCATAGCCGTAGTCCATGATGGCGCGCAGGACGCGGTAGGCGGCCTTCAGGTCGCTGTCTGTGCAGGAGAGGGTCAGCGTGTCGCCATCCGTGAGCGGCAGAAGTTCGGCCGCATGGTCGGAGGAGGGGAGGGCGGAGATGTCCCCGCAGATGATCTCAACGGTCATGGCAGCCTCCTCAGCGGTTCAGATACGCGCGGCACTTCGCCTCCGCGTCGTGCGCAAGCTGTTCTTCGTCGACTGTGACAAGATGACCGTGGTCGACCGTCACACGGCCCTGAACGACTGTGTAGTCAACGGGTCCGCGCACGCCGACAGTGCCGAGCACGCTTTTGGGGTCAAAGCACGAGCCGACGAGCTCGAGCCTGCGCGAGTCGATCATGAAGAGGTCGCAGCACTTGCCGACCTCGAGCGAGCCGATGTCGTCGCTGCGGCCAAGGATGGCCGCGCTGCCGCATGTTGCCATCTTGAGCACGTCGTAACCGCTGGGGGCAGCTTTGCTGCTGTTCAAACGGTGCAGCAGGAACGCGACGCGCAGTTCCTCCATCAGCGATGAGCCGTCGTTCGAGGCTGAACCGTCAACCGCGAGGCCGACCGGCACGCCGAGCTTCAGCATCTCGGGCACGCGGGCGACGCCGGAGGCGAGCTTCATGTTCGAGATCGGGCAGTGCGCCACGCCGGTGTGCGTCTTTGCCAGCACACGCAGCTCCTCGTCGTTGAAGTGGATGCCGTGAGCGAACCAGACGTCGCTGCCCGTCCAGCCGAGGCGCTCCATGTACTCGAGCGGGCGGACGCCCTCGCGCGCGAGCGTGAAGTTTTCCTCGTCCTTCGTCTCGCACAGGTGGGTGTGCAGGCGCACGCCGTACTCTCGTGCGAGCACGGCGCTCTCGCGCAGAAGGTCGGCAGACACGGAGAACGGCGAGCACGGGGCGAGCGCAACGCGGTGCATCGCGCCGAACGACTTGTCGTGGTATTTCTCGATGACACGGGCAGAATCGGCCATGATCTCGTCGACCGTCTGCACGACGCTGTCGGGCGGCAGGCCGCCGTCCTTGACAGAGAGGTCCATACTGCCGCGCGAGGCGTACATGCGCGCGCCGATCTCGTCCGACGCGGCAAACTGCGCGCCAATGAGGTCGCCCGCGCCAGAGGGGAAGACATAGTGATGGTCGAAGCAGGTCGTGCAGCCGTGCTTCATCAGCTCGCCAAGGCCCGTGAGCGTCGAGAGGCGGATGACGTCCTCGTCGAGGTTTTTCCAGATCTCATAGAGCGTTTTGAGCCAGTCGAAGAGCTCCATGTTCTGTACTTCCGGCAGGTTGCGGGAAAAGACCTGATAGAGATGATGGTGCGTGTTGACAAGGCCGGGGTAGCAGAGCATGTGGCTCGCGTCAATCACCTTTTCCGCCTCCTGCGGCAGATTTTTACCGATCGCGCGGATGAATCCATCCTCAGCATACAGATCGACGTTTTCATAAACCGTGTCCGCGTCATCACACGACACCAGCGAACGAATGTTTTGAATGAGCAGAGTAGACATAGCAATACCTCTTAGACCCGCGCCAAACGCAGGCAGATTTAGTGAAAAATAGCAAGAAGCGCATTTTGCTGCCTCCAGCGGCAAAACAGCTCAAAAGCCTCGCAGAGTTTCACGCCGCGCACGGCGTGAAATAAATTGGAATTCGTCGCGGAGGACGACATGCGCGCTCTATTTTGCGCCGCGCACGGCGCAAATGAATTTGATCGTTTTTTGCCGCGGCGTGTACGTGGCAAAAAACACTTTGCGCGGAGCGAGTGTACGCGCCTGCGGCGTGTGCGCAGAGCGGAGTGCGATCCTACTCAAAAACGGCAACCGATTCGGTTGCCGTTTTTGAAGATTTTTTATCTCTCTTCGCGGAAGTAGCTCAGACCCAGCGATGCGGGCGGCTGATCCTCGCGCTTCTTGCGCAGCGACACGATGATCAGAACGACCAGCGTGACGACGTAGGGGAGCATCTTGTAGAGCTCCTTGATGGCAAGGTTGGTGCCGGTGGGGATGAAGATATAGAGGATGTAGAACCCGCCGAACAGGATGGAGGCCAGCACGCTGACGTTCGGACGCCAGATCGTGAAGATGACGAGCGCGATGGCGAGCCAGCCGCGGTCGCCGAAGGCGTTGTTGGACCAGACGCCGCAGGCGTAGTCCATGACGTAATACAGGCCGCCGAGACCAGCGATCATGCTGCCGATGCAGGTGGCGAGGTATTTGTACTTCGTCACGTTGATGCCGGCTGCGTCCGCCGTCGCCGCGCTCTCGCCCACGGCGCGCAGGTGAAGACCCGTGCGGGTGTGCTTGAGGAAGTACGACGCGAACAATGCGATGACGATGGCGAGGTAGGCAAGGAAGCCGTAGGACAGGAAAACCTGACCGAACCAGCCGCCGACATTCAGAGATTTGCTGAAATAGGCGCTCGTCGCGCTCAGCGCGATGGAGGGGACTTCACTGTCGGTCAGCTTGATGAGCGAGCCGCCGAAGAAGTTGCCGATGCCGACGCCGAACGTCGTGAGTGCAAGACCCGTGACGTTCTGGTTGGCGCGCAGCGTAACGGTCAGCAGGCAGTAGAGAAGGCCCATCAGAAGCGAGCCCAAAAGCGAGCAGAGCATCGGGATACCGATGGCGAGGAACGCGTTCATGTCGGCAGCCGGGGTGGACTGCTCGTAGAAGAACGCGCCGATGACGCCGCAGATACCGCCGACGTACATCACGCCCGGAATGCCGAGGTTCAGGTTGCCGGACTTTTCCGTCAGGATCTCACCGGTGCTGCCGTAGAGCAGGGGAATGCCCTGCATGACCGCACGGGGAAGAAAAGCAGTTAGATCAAATATCATTGCTTCACGCCTCCTTCTTGCTCTTGCGCAGGCTGACCTTGTAGCTGATGAAAAACTCGCTGCCGATGATGAAGAAGAGGATGATGCCCGTCAGGATATCGGCGAAGGAGTGGTTCAGGCCGAACACGCTGGAGATCTCGCTCGCGCCGCGGCTCAGGACCACGATAAGAAGGCTCGTGAAGATCATCATGATGGGGTTGAACTTGGCCATCCAGGAGACCATGACCGCTGTGAAGCCGCGTCCGCCGACGATGGTGGTGGTCAGCGTGTGGTCCGTACCGGCGGTGAGCAGCAGGCCGATGAGGCCGCAGATCGCGCCGGAGAGGATCATCGTGCGCACGATGACGCGCTCGACCTTGATGCCCGCATAGCTCGCGGTGCGCTGGCTCTCACCGACAACGGCGATCTCATAGCCGTGCTTGCTGTAATTGAGATAGATATACATAACGCCCGTGAGGATCGCCACAAGCAGGATCGGGAGGAGATAGCGCTGGCCGCCGAGAACGGGGAGCCAGCCGGCCTCGGTATTCTGGTTGATGATACCGATCTTGCCCGAGCCCTTGGGCACTTCCCACACGATGATGAAGAACGCGGCGAGCTGTGTCGCGATGTAGTTCATCATGAGCGTGAAGAGCGTTTCGTTCGTGTTCCACTTGGCCTTGAAGATACCGGGGAGGAAGCCCCACAGCGCGCCTGCCGCGACGGAGGCGACGATCATAATGACGATGAGAAGACCGTTGGGGATCTTGCCGCCAAGGCAGATCATGCAGGCCGCGGTGGCAAGGCAGCCGATGAGCACCTGACCCTCGGCACCGATGTTCCAGAAGCGCATCTTGAACGCGGGCGTGACCGCGAGCGAGATGCCGAGCAGGATCGCGAGGTTATGGAACGTGACCCAGCTCTTGCGCGACGTACCGAACGCGCCGTAGAGGATCGTGGAGTAGACCTTGATGGGATTTTCGCCCGTCAGCAGCGTTGTGACGATCGCGCAGACGATCAAAGCGAGCACGATCGCGCCGCCGCGGATCAAAACGGCCTTGTACCAGGGGAGCGTATCGCGCTTGGCGATGTGGAAGAGCGACTGTTTCTTATTCATCCTTGTTGCCTCCCCTCACGAGCGTCATCAGTGCGCCGACCTCGCGCTTGTCGGTCTTTCTGGCGTCGACCACGCCGGAGACCTGACCGCCGCAGAGAACGACGATGCGGTCGCACAGCTCAAGCAGCACGTCGAGGTCTTCGCCGACATAAACGACGGCGACGCCGTGCATCTTCTGCTCTGTCAGCAGGTTGTAAATGGTATAGGAGGTGTTGATGTCCAGGCCGCGCACGGCGTAAGCGGTCATCAGCACGGCGGGGGACTGGGCGATCTCGCGTCCGACAAGCACCTTCTGCACGTTGCCGCCGGACATGCGGCGCACGGGGAAGGACGTGCTGGGCGTGACGACGCCGAGCTCTTCCCAGATGCGGTTGGCGAGCGCTTCGGGATCCTTGCGGTCAAGGAACAGACCCTTACCCTTGCGCCAGGAGCGCAGCATCATGTTGCCCGTCATGCCCATCGAGCCGACCAGGCCCATGCCGAGTCGGTCTTCGGGGACGAACGACATCGAAATGCCGCTCTTGCGGATCTTCATCGGGTCGAGACCGACGAGTTCCTTTTCCTTGCCGCCGTCGGGCGGATAGAACGTGACATGGCCGGAGGCAACGGGGTAGAGGCCCGCAATGGACTCGAGCAGCTCGCGCTGGCCGCTGCCTGCGACGCCCGCGATGCCGAGCACCTCGCCCGCGTTGATGGTGAAGCTGACATCGTCCAGACGCTTGACGCCAAGCTCGTCGTAAGCCGTCAGGCCTTCGATGACGAGGCGCTTTTCAACGTCCTTCGGCTCGGGGCGGCTGATGTTCAGGCTCACCGTGTGGCCGACCATCATGTCGGTCAGCGATTGCTGGTCGGCGTCCTTGGTGGCGACGTCACCGACGTATTCGCCCTTGCGCAGCACGGCCACGCGGTCGGATACGTCGAGCACCTCGTGCAGCTTATGCGTGATGATAATGAGGGACTTGCCGTCGGCCTTCATGTTTCGCATGATGGCGAAGAGCTTGTCCGTCTCCTGCGGGGTGAGCACTGCGGTCGGCTCGTCCAGAATGAGGATGTCCGCCCCGCGGTAGAGCACCTTGACGATCTCGACGGTCTGCTTCTGCGAAACGGACATGTCGTAGATCTTCTGATTGGGGTCGATGTCGAACCCGTATTTGTCGCAGATCTCTTTGACCTTTTTGCTGGCTTCGGCAATGTCGAGCTTGCCTTCAAGGCCGAGGATAATATTCTCCGTTGCGGTGAAAAGATCGACGAGCTTGAAGTGCTGGTGGATCATACCGATGCCGTGTTCGAACGCATCCTTGGGGGAGGCGATCGTGACGGGTTCGCCGTGAATGTAGATTTGCCCCTCGTCGGGGAAATAGATGCCGGAGAGCATGTTCATCAGCGTCGTCTTGCCGCTGCCGTTTTCGCCGAGCAGCGACAGGATCTCGCCCTCGTGCAGCTCAAGGTTGATGGCGTTGTTCGCCACCACTTTGCCGAACCGCTTCGTGACATTCTCCATTTTAACTGCGCATGCAGTTCCCAAGGCGGTCACCCCTTTTTCCGCTGGAGGGCACAGGAAGAAAGCCCCGCAGCATTGTATTGTACAAGTCATATATTAGCATAATTGAACGGCGTTGTAAATGTAAAACAGAAAAAAACACAAAAAAAATTAGAAGCGCACAAAAATTTTTAGCAAAATAGCGAAAAGTGCCATAAAAAGAAAAAAGATATCGGGCTGCCCGAAGGCAGCCCGATATGTAGTAGCAGAAACAATTAGCCGAAATTAGTATCCAGCAGATCAATGCCGTCGATCATGAGCTGGAAGTACGGGGCGGAACGGGCGGTGGACTCAGCCAGATAACCGTCCTGGACAACCTCGGTGTCGGGCGTGTAGTCGGGATCGGTGTCGACGTCAGCCATGTAAGAGGTGACAGGCTGGCCGTCCACGGTGAAGGTGGAGCAGTCGAAGACGTGGAGCTCGCCGCTCTCGAGCTTGGCGGTCGCATCGGCAATGGCCTCAGCAGTGCCCTCGGCAGCAACGTTCTCGTTCAGGTCGGTCAGCACGACGGAGCCGGTAGCAAGGGTGCCGGTCCAGTCGGCGTCGATGGCCTCGCCGTTCATGGCAGCCTTGATGGCGTACTCATAGTAGGGAGCCCAGTCGATGCGGGAGGAGATCAGATAGGTGTTGGGGCAGGCGGCCTCGGTGGAACCGTTGTAGGAAACGTCGGGAACACCGGCGGTCTCGCAAGCGGTGGGAGCGCCCATGGAGTCGGCGTGCTGGCTGATGAGCTTGCAGCCGTTCTTGATGAGCTTCTGCGCGCCTTCCTTCTCGGCGGTCTCGTCATACCAACTGCCGGTGAAGGTGACTTCCATCGTGGCAGTGGGGCAGACGGAGCGAGCGCCCAGGAAGAAGGAGGTGTAGCCGGAGATAACCTCGGCATAGGTGAAGGCGCCGACGTAGCCGATCTTGGCCTCGTCTGCGGTGAACTCACCGTTGGCGATCATCTCGTTGAGCTTCATACCGGCAGCGATACCGGCGAGGTAACGGCCCTCATAGATGGAAGCGAAGGCGTTGTGGTAGTTGGAGAGACCCTCGGTGTGCGCCTTGGTGCCGGTGGAGTGGCAGAACTGCACGTCGGGGAAGTCCTTCGCGGCCTGGATCATGTAGTCTTCGTGACCGAAGGAGTCGGCGAAGATGATGTTGCAGCCGGCGTCGGCGAGCTCAGCGGCCTTGTCGTAGCACTCCTGACCTTCGGGAACGTTGGTCACGATGGTGTACTCGACGCCGAGCGTCTCGCAGGCCTCTTTCGCAGCGTTGATGAAGTTGAGGTCGTAGGTGGAGTTTTCGTCGTGGAGCATGATGAAGCCGACCTTGAAATCGGTGACTTCGTTGTTGTCCTGATCGTCGGTGTTGGTATCGTCCTTCTTATCGCCGCAGGCGACGAGGGCGAGGACCATCACGAGACTCAGGAGCAGTGCAAGGAACTTCTTCATTTCGGTAAATCCTCCTTAAATTTTACGGCAATCAAAAGATTTGAATACCGTTATCACCATGATACATAAAAAGGAAAAATTTAGCAACAGGAAAAAGAAAAAATGAGGGTCAAACTTGACCAAAAAAGCAGCATGAATTTTTGTCCATAGCGGAGAAAGCACGAAAAAAAGGGCCCGCTTTTTGAAACGGACCCTTTTTAGGAAGGTTTGGCGGGATTTACATCTGCACGCGGGTGCCGGTCTTGCCCTCGATGCCCTCGGCTGCCTTTTCAAGCAGCGTGATGAGCGCAACGCGGCCGGGCTTGCTCTCAGCAAACGACATGGCGGCCTGGACCTTCGGCAGCATGGAGCCGGGGGCAAACTGCTTTTCGTCGATATACTTGCGCGCCTCGTCCGGCGTCAGGGTGTCGAGACCCTTCTGATCGGGCTTGCCGAAGTTGATGGCGACCTTCTCGACCGCTGTCAGGATGACGAGCATGTCCGCGTCGAGCAGCTCTGCGAGCTTGGCGGAGGCAAAGTCCTTGTCGATGACCGCGGGCGTGCCGTAGAGCTTGCCGTCCTTGCGCACGACGGGGATACCACCGCCGCCGACCGTGATGACGACCGTACCGTTGTCGACGAGCGCCTTGACGGTGTTCTTTTCGATGACGTCGATCGGCTTGGGGGAGGGAACGACCTGACGGTAGCCGCGGCCGGCGTCCTCAACCATGGTGTAGCCCTTCTCGGCGGCGATACGATCGGCGGTCTCCTTATCGTAGAATGCGCCGACGGGCTTGGTGGGATGCTGGAAGGCGGGGTCGGCCTCGTCGACGAGCACCTGCGTGACGACGGTGGCGACGTCCTTGGCCATGCCGCGGGAGGCGAGCTCGTTGCCGATGGCGTTCTGCAGGTGGTAGCCGATGTAGCCCTGGCTCATCGCGCCGCACTCGGGGAAGGGCATGTCGGACTTGATGGCCTTGGCCTCGGCGGCGGTGGCCATGCCGAGGTTGATCATGCCGACCTGCGGGCCGTTGCCGTGGGCGATGATGACCTCGTTGCCCTGCGCGATCAGATCGACGATGGGCTTTGCGGTCTCGGTGACGAGGGCGAGCTGCTCGTAGGGGGTGTTGCCCAGCGCGTTGCCGCCCAGGGCGATGACGATTCTCTTGCTCATGATGACTATCTCTCCTTGATTTTTTAAAAACTCTCTTCTCTCAAAAGCGGCTGTGCCGCCTTTTTACATGATCGGTGCGCCTTAGAACATCTTGCGCTCTTCGTCGCTCTTGTCCATCTCCATCAGGGCGCGGACGGGGTCTTTGACCTGCGCGAGGAACATCATTGCGGCGATGATATACGGCTTGTAGGAAGCCTGCTTGTACAGGGGGACGATATAGCGGTCGAACACGCTGTTGTCGACCTCGCCCTCAGGGCAGGAAAGACCGGTGATGTCGGCGGGCAGGCAGTGGAGATAGAGCGCCTTGCCGTCCTTGGTGAGCTTCATCATCTCTTCGGTGCAGGCCCAGTCCTTGTGCTCGGCGTTCTGCGCGAGCAGCTTTTTCTCCAGCTCGTCGATGCCGTCCTTGTCGCCGGCCTGATAGAGCTTCGTGCGCTCCTCCATGGCCTTGAACGGCGCCCAGGACTTGGGATAGACGATGTCGGCGTCCTTGAAGGCTTCCTTCATGTCGTTGCACTTCTTGAAGCTGCCGCCGGTGGCCGCCGCGTTCTTCTTGGCGATCTCCTCGACCTCGGGCATGACCTCGTAGCCTTCGGGGTGAGCGAGGGTGACATCCATGCCGAAGCGGGTGAAGAGGCCGATAACGCCCTGCGGGACGGAGAGGGGCTTGCCGTAGCTCGGGGAATAGGCCCATGTCATGGCGACCTTCTTGCCCTTGAGGTTCTCCACGCCGCCGAAGTAGTGGATGATGTGGAGCATATCGGCCATGCACTGCGTCGGGTGGTCGACGTCGCACTGGAGGTTCACAAGCGTCGGGCGCTGTTCGAGGATGCCGTCGCGGTAGCCCTCTTCGAGCGCGTCCATGAAGGTCTTCTGATACTTGTGGCCCTCGCCGATGAACATATCGTCGCGAATGCCGATGACGTCGGCCATGAACGAGACCATGTTCGCCGTCTCGCGCACGGTCTCGCCGTGTGCGATCTGGGACTTCTTTTCATCGAGCACCTGCTCCTCAAGACCCAGCAGGTTGCACGCGGAGGCAAACGAGAAGCGCGTGCGCGTGGAGTTGTCGCGGAAGATCGAAATGCCGAGGCCGGAATTGAAGATCTTCGTGTTCTTGTTGCGCTCGCGCAGGTCGCGCAGCGCGTCGGCCACGGTGAAGACCGCGTCGATCTCCTCGTCGCTCTTGTCCCACGTCCAGTAGAAGTCGCTCTTGTACATGTTATTGATGTGCAGCGTCTCAAGGTGGCGTGCCAGTTCAACAGTCTTGCTCATAGATAATTTTCTCCTTTATTTTATAGTATATTAAAAATCGTTTGAAATATTTGCGCCGCGCACGGCGCAAATGATCTTGATCCGTTTTTTTGCCGCGACATGCGCGTGGCAAAAAACACTTCTCACGCAGCGCGCGTCGAGCCAAAGGCGAGGCGCGAAGCGGAGTGCAGCTTCTTAATATCAAATGACGGGCGAAGCACGTTATTTGATATTATTGCCCGTTAACTCCTGACGGAAGGAGGTGGCAGAGCCGTCCTTGTTCTCGGGCTTGTAGAGACCGGGGACAGCCGCGTACAGCGCCGCGCAGGTGACGAGGTCCTGCTTCCAGATGATCTCGTTGGGCGCGTGGGCCTGAGATTCAGCGCCGGGGCCGAAGCCGACGCAGGGGATGCCGTAGCGGCCCTGAATAGAAACGCCGTTCGTGGAGAACGTCCACTTGTCAGTTAAGGGACGGCCAGTGCGCGTGGACATGGCTTTTTCGTCCGCGCCGATGCGCTCGGTGCCCCAGAGAGCGTGGTGCGCGTCGACGAGCGCCTGCACGTGGGGCGCGGTCTCCTTGTTGATCCAGGTGGGGAAGAAAGCCTCGGTCTCGTAGACGTGGCCGGTCCAGGACGGACGGTCGTACATGTACATGGAGACCTTGATGTCGTTCGCGTACTTCTTGCACGCGGGCAGGTCTTCAATCTCCTTCAGGCAGGACTGGTAGGTCTCGCCCGCGGTCATGCGGCGGTCGATGGAGATCGAGCAGCTGTCGGCGACGGCGCAGCGGGAGGGAGAGGTGAAGAAGATCTGGCTCGTGGTGCAGGTGCCGCGGCCAAGGAAACGCGCGTCCTCCCAGTGCTCAGGATTATACTTCGGATCGAGCATCTTGACAAGGCCCTTGATCTCCTTGTCGTCGGCGGCGTCGTTCTCGTTCAGGTCGCGGACGTTGAGAATGACCTCGGCCATCTTGTGGATGGAGTGGTCGCGGCGTTCTGGCGCGGAGCCGTGACAGGAGACGCCGAGCATGTCGACGCGGGTCTCCATGCGG
>OJJU01000620.1_pt1 | contig 12845 bp, 9 predicted proteins | sample 1596141 | NCBI WGS metagenome assembly OJJU01 (sample SAMEA4350150, study PRJEB24818) | metagenome | biome: human; feature: gut; material: faeces | place: Denmark | collected 2013-09
TTGTATCATTCGTTGTCGCCAGCACTGACTTTTTTTCTGTCTCTTTATCACTCACCTCACTAACACCATCAGACTTTGAAAATGCCACCACCTTGCATGCCATAATAGTGTCATTTTTTACACAGCTAAGCCGCCCTCCGATATCTATACCTCTCTATTCGTCGGCAGCGGCAGATTTGTATAAGAGGCAGCGGGTCTACAAAACGCTCACTACGGCTATATTTCTTGGTCACGCTAAACTGTCCCTTAGCCATCCAGTAGTCGTTGATATACCAGTTGAAGCTAAGGTTGTTGACAAACTCATCATACGAACTCCAGTTGTAGTTGCCAAGTGTTGCCTCATAAAGAGGGTTGTTGACATATCTGTTGCTACTGTTTCTTGAATAGTAGAGCTTCTGTGTTAGCACACCATTCTCGTAAGGAGTATCGTATGGCATCAGTCCAGTATAATCACCGAACGAGCCATAAGGAGATTCCTTCGACTTTGTATGATTAAATGTTGATGTGTTCTTCACCTGGAATTTCTTCAAGCGATAGTCCAGCGAAACGCCTACACTATAGCGGTCACGACCTGATTCCTTCATGACACCCTGCACCTTGTTGAAAGAGCCATCGATGCCATAACGCAAGTTCTGTGTACCACCTTCAATAAATACGCTATGTTTTTGGTCGAAGCCGTTGCGCAATGGTATAGAGAGCCAATCGGTGTCTATACCTCTCTTAATAAGAGCCAGTTTGGTGTTATAAGCATTCACACCATCAGCCTCACTTGTAATGTTGTTTGTACTGGGACCATTCTTTTCAAAATATCCCGCACGACGCTCTATCTCCAACTTCTCTGAAGCGTTGGCAAGGTTGTAGTCGCGAAGGTCAGGAGTTTCCAATGTACCAGTAAAACCATAAGACACACGTACCTCACCCGGCTTTGGAGCAACGGTAGTTACTACCACAACGCCATTGGCTGCACGCGAACCATAAATGGCTGTAGCTGCAGCGTCTTTCAGGATAGTGATACTTTCAATACGTGTAGGGTCGAGGTCGTATATCTTTTCGATGCTCACCTCGAAGCCGTCCATGATAAATGTAGGAAGGTTAGGATTGTTCTTAAGGTTTGACTTTGAAAGCTGGTCGGTATCCAAAGCACGGTTGCCCACACCCGACTGACCACGAATGGTCATCTCTGGCATAGCATTAGGGTCTGAACCGAACTGTGTGTTGTCCATGATACGAAACGAAGGGTCGAAACTCTGGATAGCGTCAAGAATATTGGTCTGAGAAACCTTACGGAGGTCGTCACCTAAAATCTGTGTAGAACTACCGGTATAGCTGTTCTTGTTTACGTTGCGATAACCCGTAATGACGGTTTCGCCCAACTCATGCGACTCGTCTTCGAGAGTAACCTTAACATATGCGCTCTGCGACGTAAGAGTCACTCTCTTCTTCTTCATACCAATAAAAGAGAATTCTACGAGTGCTTTCGATGCCTGAAGGTCAAGTCCGAAAACACCCTCAACATTTGTGGTAGTGCCACGATGCTTACCAACAACAGTAATAAGAACACCAGGAATTGGACTGCCATGCACGTCAAAAACGACACCACGCACGATGTGGTCTCCTTTTTCGGGTCCATCGGAAATATTGAGAATGCGTCTTTCCCTTTTACTGACATTAATGTATTTGCCTTTAAACTTATAGTCGAACGGCAACTTGTCGAAGATGGTTTTCAGTACATGGCTCACCTCCTGCCCCTTGGCAGAAATGGTAACCTTGTAGTTCTGCACCTCATCGTAGGTAAAGAGCACCTTATAGCCCGATGCCTTCTCTACCTTTTTCAGTACACTCGCCAATGGCTCATTCTTGCATGTGACACTAATCTTCTTGTTGGGCGATTGCGCCATAACTATAGCACAATTAGACAACAAAAAGAGCATCACGAAGGCTATCTTGAAAGCCTTCATCGTTGCGGAATGAAACTGTTGATACTTCTTTCTCATAACTAATATAGATTATTTTTATTGGTTTTTCTTTCAATTATACGATTTATTAACGATTATAATAACAATATGGTCCCTATAAATTTAAACAAATTTCAACAAAATGTAAAAAAGCAAGAAAACAAAAGCGACTACCACCCGACGAAGGTGATAGTCGCTATATATAATAAGGTGTAAAAGATGTTACTTCTTCAGCAGTTCGTCGAAGATTTTTGTAATATTAGGGTCTGACGGACGCGGAGCATCTGCCTTTATAATCTTGCCCTCACGGTCGAGAAGGATGAAGCGTGGAATACCATTGATGAGATACTTCTGCATGAAGTCGCTCTTTGTGCCAAGATGCAGCTGTATGCCCTTCATGTCGCCCTTCTGTATGCGCTTCTCCCAAGCAGACTTGTTGCTGTCGCACGAGAGACCAACGAAGTGGATGTCCTTGCCTACATACTGCTCCTCAAGCTTTGTCATATAAGGCAACTCGCCACGGCACGGTCCACACCATGTTGCCCAGATGTCAATGTAAACATACTTGCCCTTGAGCGATTCGAGCGAAACCATATTGCCATTAACGTCTAGAGCATTGAACGATGGCGAAGGACTTCCTGCTCGCAATATCTCCCATTGCTTGCAGGATGCGTCAAACTTCTCCATAGCTTTCTTATCAATCACATTCTTATGATAGAAATCGACAAGATCATCATTTCCGTCAAGTCCCTTTTTCGACACGATGTCGTAAATGTAAGAGTCGGTTATGTACGACTTCACCTTTGCATCCTTGACGTTGGCATCCACAAACGACATAAACTCCTTGTTACTGTCACCACCCTGAAACGCCTGACACTGAATGGCATCCATAAGATAGTAGCCATAGTCGGCAAAGTTAAGACACTCAGCATCAACCACAGTCAACTCCTTCATCTTGTTCATAAAGAGAGATGTAGGTTTGTACGAATCCAACTTCTTGAGGAATGGATGATGCGACGGATATAACGGGAATCTCGAATACGACTTGAACAGCAGACGTTTCTTTTCCAGTCTTTTGAAGTTGGCTGGCAAATCGGCTTTCTTCAGCAGTTCAAGATTTACATTATATACACTATCACTTGTCTTGATATAGTCAGCCTCTTCCTTACATGCTGCATTGGGGTCGACTACAGCAAAGGGTGTCTGTAGCAGATACTTGTTGATTTCATCCGAAGGTCCTGTGCAACTAAGCTTACGTGTCTGGGCATCGATATTCACAGTCAGGTCCTTATCGGCTTCAAGATACATTATGAACGAGAATCTAACGCCATAGTATATTTTGACATACTGAGCGGTAAAGTCATTCTTGCTTATTATTGCTACTCCATCCTTTACTTTCACCATATCGGTCTCTCCGGTAGTGCACCATTGAATCTTCAACTTTGTATTCTCTTTGGGATTGGCAATCTTAAACGTATAAGTACCGGCAAACATCTGTGCAGATACAAGCAAAGCCAATGCTGCGCCAAGAACTCTATTTTTATTCATCATTGATTGTTTTGATTGTTGATTGATTAGTGTCTCGTTAAAAATATTCGTATCAAGGCATGAAATGGTCGTATCATGGCATGATATAATTATATCAAGGCATGATACGACCAAATCAAGGCACAGAACTGGGCTTTATATTGCGAGCCCAATATCAGTATCACGATTATAACGGGACGTATTATCGTATATCATTACGAACCGTACTTCGCCCAATTGTAATCCATATCCAATATTTCACCAAAGCCAGTAATTACATGTTCCGAACTACGATCTATTGTTCCGTTACTTTCGTTGATGTAATACATATAAACCTTACCTTCTTTGGCGCTTTCGTTGTAAGTAGACAGAATCAACACCTTATTGCTATAGGCATGTTCTAACTTTACTTTTCTGCTGAAACTTACATTTGGCTTCAGTATCTTCATTCCAGTAATCTTTTCATTAGCATTACTCAAAGTATATGCTTCTTTAGCAGTATTGGTTCCTGTGTAATCGTACAGATAAACCTTCTTGTCAGTTGCATAATAGAATACCGGTCCGCGTTCACCAATTGCATAATACTTGGCATCGTCCATTTCTGGACAATCACCTATCGGATACTTCTTTAAAATAGCCTTCTCGAGTTTCTTTTCATCGAAATTGAACTCATACAATGTCTTCTTGTGGCTATCCCAATCTTCTATAAGACCGAGATCGTGATTATTGAAACCTGTCTCCATATAGACCAACTTGCCATGCATATTATTCCAATCGAACGGATAACCAGTTGCATCAGGCATTGTAGTGAATTTGAAGCTCTTGTCTACATATAGAAATCTGCCATTCAAGTCATCGTAGATAACGATTCCCATACCATAGTACGAACCCCAAATATAGCGTGGCATATATTTAGACGCTTTATAAGTAAGGCCGTCTTTTTTGATAGGTTCTGTATAAGACGTATAATTGTTTGAGCCGAAAACGTTATAGAAATATACACGTCCGTCATTAACTATAACATCATATCCTTGAGCACGAGCCGTTCCACGATAAGAATAATAGATATAGTTTTCTGGCTTCCATGTCTTTCCGTCTACCATTAGCGTTGACATATCGAAGGCTTTTTGCATTGTAGTAGCTTCGAGCTTTGCTCCTCCCTTATCGGTTAAAATGGTTACGTATTGACGTTGCGTATCAATATAGCTTCCAATCTTTACTCCACGACCTTCAAGTTGCTCTCCATTCATGGCATATACGTTATGAAGGACTTCGTCTTTATCTACACGGCTTGAGAAGAAAGGAGTCTTTATCAGGTCGAAATCGGTCACTCCATTTTTCTCGTGAAGCACCATCCAACCTTCAGTTATACTGCCTTGTACAGTAAGAACCATGTTTTTATAGGTATCTACATTTGTCTTCTTATTATGACATGTAAATAGAAGTGTATAAGAACCTGCCAGTTCATCAACAGAGAAAGAGAGATTCTTTTGATTGCTGATTACTTTCTTGTAGTCACTTCTTTTGATTTCGTTCGACCAAAGTCGCCAAGTATATTCATAATCAGCTTCAGAATCACCAGCAAAGTCTATGTTAACCGGAATTTCCAATGTCTGGAACTGGGTTGCAACATAAGTGTCCTTGTCTGTTGTTATCTTTACATCTGGCAAAGATATGTAATCATAGTTTCCATTGTCATTATAACAAGAACCTAAGCATATCAAAGCCCCAATAAAGAAAGCAATATATATCAGTTTCTTTTTCATAATTTCTGTCATTTTTTATTGTTAAGCAAAAGTTATCAACATGCCATCTTCATCTTTCAACGGGTCGTTGGGATGTGCCTTGTTGTACTCATATAAAGCCTGAGTCAATATGCCCTGATAACGGATTCTGTCTGAAGTACTCCATTTTTCATAACCCGTGGCAATTCCTATAGTCTGGATAACAAACTTGTGCTTTATTACACTATAGTCGCCAAAAGGCCATCCAGTAGGCTCGGCCAATTTAGATGTAAGTATGATTCTGAAAGATTCAGCGTCAATAGGAGCAGCAGCAAACTGGTCGTTTCCGCATAGACGCAGCTTTACTACCAAGTCCTTGTTCTCCACTTCAGCCGATTTCTTTATCTTAACAATCAGGCTGTCCTTGTATGCATTGGCTTCCATTAACTTCTGTTCAATGACAAAGTCAACGCCCTCTTTGGCTGTCGATTCGCTTTCTATCACTTCCACTCCTACCTCACGGTCTTGAGTGGCAGCATAGCCAAAAAGTCTCATCGGCACCTTCACAATGTCTTCTTCCACATTTGGATGCAATGCAAAAGAATATACAATACTGTCATTTCCATATGAAGGATAGGCAAAACCTACATAAGCCTGATTCTCGTCATACTGCAAATAGTCGTTTTGATCGCAGCTGTTTAGCATTACTGATGTCAGACACGCCAGTAACAGAATATATAAAGTCTTTATTTTCATATTGCCTTGTTTTTAACGGTTTCCATATTCTTTCTCCTGATCAGACAATGGGAATACATAGTATGCCTTGCTGAAAGGAACTGTAGTATTGGGCAATTCAGCCAAATCCTTACGCTTGCAGTAGAAGAACCATTGGCCCTCGCCAATAAATTCCTTACGATATTCCTTACCTATGGTAGTCTGCAACTGTTCGTCGGTAAGATTATCTTCCTTCAAATCCAAGCTGGCATCGAATCCACGATGCTGACGTAAAGTGTTCAAATAGTTTACCGCATCTGTTTTGGATGTAGCGCATTCTGAAGCGATAAGCCACATTTCGCTTGCTCTAATCAGAGGTTGGTGGTTGTTGTATTCATTATTAGAGCCCTGCCACAGCTTTGTACTTCCATAGTAGTTTCCGTCCAACTGCTCAAAATAGTAGTTGTCGCGCCAATCGTATCCTCCATAAGTAGCAGCTTCAAATATATCGTCTTTTACTTCAGGCGAAACATGCAGTATATTGCCAGAACCGTAACTTGTGCCTTCCTTCATATACTTCTCGGTAAGAGTCTTGAGCGAACGGTTGTTAAGCATGAATATACACTCGCTCTTGAACAGTCCATCACGTGTGTCGCGGCTTGTTGTAGTAACCTTGTCATTAGACACCCACGGGAATTTCTCAGAGCCGATAACTTCCTTAGCACACGCCAGAGCATTTTCCTTATCATTCTTATACATATAGACACGTGCCATCAACGCACGTACTGCATAATAATTAAGGTGCCATTTGCGTGTACCTATAAAATCGGTAGTGGTGCTACCCGTTTTAATAGGATCATTCTCCAACAGTCTTGACGCTTCCTTCAAGTCGGCTATGATTTTGTCCAACACGTCAGATACGGTATACAATGGAGTTACATTTTTCGAAATCGAAGTTACGTAAGGGATAGACTTCTCGTTTGCACCACTCACGTAGCTCTTGCCATACATGCGAAGCAAGTCGAAATGCAAGAAAGCTCTCAAGGCATAAGCCTCTCCACGATATATGTTTTCCTCATTTGTAGAAAGTACGCTTCCGTATTCGTCCAGACCCTTCAGCAATATGTTGGTGTTGGCAATGGCGTTGTACATCTGTGCCCAGATGTTTGCCATAATGCTTTCACATGTAGAGTTCTTGTATTCGAAACGCCAGAAGTGGTAATAGTTACCCATTTCCTGCGTCCATACATATTGCTGGCCAAGTGCGTCTACCATACCGTAAGTGAGATGTGCGCCATAGAGTCCTTCATCACACATCTTGGTATAAACGCCTGTAAGCTGGTCTTTGAAACCGTTTTTAGTACTGAACAAGTCATCGTACTTCACTTCCGACTCAGGGCTGACATCCAGCCAGTTTTGGCAAGATGTGGTGCCAAGAACCAAGCAGATTGCCATTCCGCAGAATCTGGTTATAATGCTTTTATATTTCATTGATATCTACTTTTTTAGGGTTAGAATGTTGCTTGTAAAGAAAAAGAATAGGTGCGTGCGAACGGATATGTAAGACCTCGTTCTGCCTTTACTGTAGAAAGGCGGAACACATCGTCCATATAGAAGCTTGCCTTCAAGCGTTCCAATCCGATCTTCTTCACGAAATCGTGATGACGGAAGTCGTATCCGATATTCAATGTAGAAAGGCGCAATTCGTCCAGATCCTGTACGAAACGCGAACTTGGCTTGGTAGTCTTATTTGCGCTATAAGCGAAGTTTACCTTATCGCCAGGCTGACGCCATACAGAATCGTATATGCGTTTGTCGACATTCAATGCTATGTATGCATTTTCAACACGGTCCACAAGTGTCTGGTTGTATGTCTGTCCGCCAAACTGATAGTAGAACGATACGTTGCAGAAGATGCCGCGATAGTCCATATTCAATCCGAAGCTACCCGAGCATTTAGGCATGGCATCGCCACAAACCACCTGGTCTTCTGTACGCCATTCGGTTGTTGTCTTTCCGTCTTTAGTAAGATAAAGCTCGTTTCCTGTAGCAGGATCGATACCCAATGAGCGCACAGCCCAAATGGCATTCATCGACTGTCCCTCGATAAAGCGTGTGCGTGGCTTGTTGGTCTTTCCGTCCATGATATCCTTGTCTTGTGCATCGTTCTGAGCCTTAAGGGCGTTAGATATCTTCTTCAACTTGTTCTTGTTATGGGCAATAGAGAAGTTGGCTGTGATGTAACGGTCGCGCTTAGGATCGAGCAATATGTTCACACTTGTTCTCAACTCCATACCCTTGTTCTCGGTACTACCCAAGTTCTCGCGATAAGAAGTGAATCCCATAGAAGGAGGAATGGTAAGCGACAGCAACTGGTCGGATGTGCGTTGTATATAATAATCGTAGCGCACGGTGAGACGGTTGAATATGTTCAAGTCGAATCCTACGTTGTAGTCCTTTGTCTTCTGCCATTTCAAGTCGTCATTAGGCAGAGCTATCAGATACGATCCCACCCAATTGTCGTAAGCCTTGTCTTGATAGTAATTGAATGTGGCAAGAGCCTGATAAGGATTAAAGTTCTGCGAACCGGTATAACCAGTAGATGCACGCAACTTGAACTGTCTCAACCAACGAGCGTCTTTCATAAAATGCTCTTTATGTAAGTTCCAACCGATACCTGCCGACCAGAATCCTCCCCAACGCTTGTCTTTACCGAAACGTGAAGAAGCGTTGGCACGATAAGTTGCATCAAGCAAATAGCGATCGTCGTAAGAATAGTTCAAAGCGGTAAGCAAGCCTAATTCGCGACTGATGCTTTCACCACCCGATGGACGATAGTTCTCGGCAAAGCCCAATCCGGAAGTGATAAAGCCAGTACGTTCATTGGGGAAACCTATCACCTGAAAATAAGTACTCTGTGACTGTTCCTGCTTTATGCTATATCCAGCATTCAGATAAAGCTGATGTTTGTTGAGCAGCAATGAATAGTTGGCTGTAAGGTCGGCGCTGTACGAACTGCTTTCGCCATTGCCCATACCATATTCACCCTTTTCAAAGAAGCGCTCCTCACTATAGTTAAGGAACTTGGTGTGTGAAGCCGGATAGAATGTCTCGCTCTTGCTAATGGTCTTTGCCAAACTAAAGCGGCCTATGAATTTAAGAGTCTTGAGTGCCTGCCATTCTATATAGAAGTTATTGCTCAATCCAGTGTACTTGCTGAAATCTTTTGTTCCAATAGTTGCATTCCACATAGGGTTGCCTACAGTAACACCAATAAGTCCTCCACATCCGGTAGAACCGGCTATCTGCTTTAATGCTCCGGTCTCATCGTATGGGCTCCAATATGGATTCAATGTAGCATATTCAGAAAAACTTCCGTAAGGAGAGTTGTCAGCATGGTTGAGCGTAACATTAAACTGGTTACGGAACAACAGGTTCTTATAGCGGTAAGAAAGAGAGAATCCACCTGTAAAGGTCTTACGGTCAGATCCCTTCATAACACCCTTAAGGTCGTTATACAACAAGTCTACACCATAACGCAAGCGCTTGTCGCCACCTTCCAAATATACAGAATGACGATGGCCGATGCCTGTACGCAACGGTTGTGCAAGCCAATCGGTGTCAACACCACTTGCTATAGACTTCATAATATTATTAAGATACTGTTCCTTTGACCAGTCGTCGCTAAAAGTACCGAATGCCTTATCTACATCGTACTTCTCACGAGCGTTACAAAGGTTATAACCAGTCAAGTCTGGAACAGTAATGTTCAAGTCGCCCTTGTAAGTCACCTTAAGCTTTCCAGGATTAGGCTTACGGGTCTCAATTACAACAACACCATTAGCAGCTTTCGAGCCATAGATAGCCTTGGCAGCTGCGTCTTTCAAGAGCACGACTGTCTCTACACGGTTCATATCAAGGTCATATACGGTAGTAAGGTCAGTCTCAAATCCGTCAAGAATGAAGAGCGGCTGATTGGGATTGCCAGTATAGGTACCGTTTACATCAGTAAGCGACTGCTGACCACGCATCTGGATTTCCGGCATTTTATTTGGGTCGGAACCTAATTCAATATTGTCAACAATCTTAAAAGAAGGATCTATGTTCTTCAAGTTCTGCAACAAGTTCTGGCTACCATTACGCATAAGCTCTTCTTTCTGCACAACTGTAGCAGCTCCAGTAAAGCTTTCTTTCTTGCGCTCATAGATACCATTCACCACAACATCGTCAAGCTGAACGCCATCATGCATGATGATTTTGCGAGTAATATTCTTTGTGCCTTTAGGAAATTCGGCAATCTCTGCCTTCATTCCTACATACGAAAATCTAAGTGTTGTCTGCTCGGTAGAGATGCTGAACGAGTAACGTCCTTCTGCATCAGTAATGCCAAGAGGCTTCTTTACCCCCCCCATTACCTGTACGCCTACCAGCGGTTCGCCCTTCTCGTCCATTACCACACCACTCACAATACGTTTTGACGGCATGTACATAGTAACTATTTCGCCAGATACCTTATAGGCACAATTGGCCTTATCGGCTATTTCATCGAGCACCTGCTTAACCGACTTGCCGTGTGCAGTAATAGAAATGAGAGGCATCTTCTTGGCCTGCTCTGTACTGATGACCACGCTGAGTCCTGTCTGAGTCTCAATCTTCTTGAGAATTGTCTCAACTGTGGCCTTCGACTCGTCAAGTGTCACCTTCGACGCTAATTTACTTTGGGCTACAGCAGTCAGAGAACTCAACAACATGATCAATGCGAAACCGAAGCAACGCAATGCTGTCTTTAAATTGTCTGTTTTGTCCATAATAGATGTTTTAAAAATTAAGTTATGTATTTGGTCTTTCTCTTTTATCGTAGTTGTTTTTTATTTCTTCGTGTTTCCCACATTAAAGCATTTTCCTTCAATGCCTAATGCCAACGAGAGCGACTCAAGAGTCTGCCTGATGTCTACATATTTATATAGCACACCCGAAACGGTACGCTCGGCAAGACTCTCGTCATATTGCACCTCTCTGCCATACCACATTGAGACTATCGCTATTAGTTTTCTGACCGTAGCCTCATGAAAAGAGTATTTGCCTGTGTTCCATGCTACATAGCGGTCTATGTCACTCTGAACTACAGACAAACTGCCACCCGCTGCTATGCTTGCCTCTTGGCCTGGTTGCAGCATTCGCTCTTGCGTTGTGGCACTCTTCACACCTATCTTTCCACTTACCAATGCTACACGGGTAGAATTGAACTTAGTGCTGACATAAAACTCCGTACCATAATCTATGATGTCACCCATGCGGGTATGTACAATGAATTGTCGGCTTGCATCGTGAGCCACCATAAAGTAAGCCTCGCCTTCTACAATAACCTCGCGCGGAGACGACGCTCCGAATAGGGATGCCTTCGGGAAGCGTTCGGGATATATTATGCGTGAGTTGTTGCCAAGATGCACCATCGTACCGTCGTCAAGCTGCACCCACGACTCCTTAGCACGTTGTGTCTCTATCATCTTTGATTCAAGAATCCGTTCCACCTCTTCTGCATCAAGCTGATATTCTACAATTTGCTCCTTGCTGATTGGTTGTGGCTTTATGATTTGACGTGATGGGATGTCGGCTGTTTTGTCGGTTGCCAACAATATGTCTGCCTTGTCGGCTTTAACACTTTCGCGTATTGCTCCAGTTATGTCCTCAGACAATACCGGTGGTGTTGTCCTGGTATAGTCTTCATACCACATCATTCCGCCACCTATTATAATAAAGGCTACTACTGCAGATGCTACGCGCCACGTATGTCTAATCATACTTACCCATTTGCCCGGCTTTCTTTCTGAATCTGCACGCTTGCCAATCTTAGCCCAAGCCTTGTCAACATCTTCGTCAGAAGTGTTAAACAAATAGCTGCCCGAATCATGAAAATGAGAACGTATGTTATTATACATCCTTTTGTTCGACTCCGTCTTAAGCCACTCGTCAAGCAAGCGTTGTTCCTCAGCATTAAGCGAATCGATAATCGACTTTATTATTATTGAGTTTATATTCATCGTTTTTCTTGTTTTCAAGATTGTTTTTACTTAAGAACGTATTGGGTTGGTATTTTGGTTAATTAAAAGTAAAAAAATATTTCAAAAAGCAAGAAAAAAGATTTATCTTTGCATCTCAAACAGATTATGAAGAGATTGGAGAAAGACATTTATACTATGAACAACGACTCTGGAATGACTAATATGGAAAAGTTATTCCGTGAGCATTATGTCTCCATGGTCTTCTATGCTCTCAAGACTGTAAAGGATAAAAATATAGCGGAGGATATTGTTCAAGACGTCTTCATACGCCTCATACAACGACGCGACACTTTACAATTGGAAAGCAACGCCAAATATCTTCTGTTCATTTCCTTGCGCAATGCCATCATCGACCATCAACGCAAGGCTTCACATCACTTTCAAGAATCTATTGTCGATTCTCCTGATGACTTCTCTTTGGAAGAATCTATGTTCGAAATAGAACTGTACAAGCAACTTTACGACGCAATCAAAATATTACCTACAAAATGCCGTAAGGTAATTGAGATGCGACTCGAAGGAAAAGACGAGCACGCCATAGCTGCCGAACTTGACATAAGCTACGAAACCGTTCGCACACATATCAAAAACGCCACAAAAAAGCTACGCGATAAGTTTGGCGATACGCATGTCATAGCTCTTTTCATGACTATAATTTAAAGAGGATAAAGTAAAAAAGTCAATTATATGGACAGAAAACCATACAATTGACTCTTTTACCTTTTTACTTTTTTACCTTTTTCTCTTTTACTTCTTCAGCAGTTCGTCGAAGAGCTTTGTAATGTTAGGCTCTGACGGACGCGGAGCATCTGCCTTTATAATCTTGCCCTCACGGTCGAGAAGGATGAAGCGTGGAATACCAT
>OJJU01000630.1_pt1 | contig 12711 bp, 10 predicted proteins | sample 1596141 | NCBI WGS metagenome assembly OJJU01 (sample SAMEA4350150, study PRJEB24818) | metagenome | biome: human; feature: gut; material: faeces | place: Denmark | collected 2013-09
TGTTTCCGGCGTCAGCGTCCATCCTGGCTATGCTAAAGGAAAAATGATCAATGCTGCCCGCGTTGCAACTGAGTTTGCTTCTCTGCTTCCTGTGACAGAAACGCCAGAAGCCACCGTTGAATTTGAGTTTTTTTACCACTTGCTCGGAATGGAAGGAAACGTGGAACGCGCAACATTGTCATACATAATTCGCGACCACAACCGGCAAAAATTTGAAGCCCGCAAACAAACCATGATTAAGGCGGCTGAATGGTTGAATGAAAAATACGGCAGTCAAATTATCGAAGTGGAAATCAATGACCAATACTATAACATGCGCGAAAAAATCGAACCGGTTATGCACGTCATTGATATAGCAATGGATGCCATGAAAGAAGCGGGAGTTACTCCAAAAGTGCGTGCCATACGCGGAGGAACCGATGGTGCACAACTTTCTTTCATGGGGCTGCCTTGTCCCAATATTTTCGCCGGCGGACTTAACTTCCACGGCCCGCACGAATTTCTGCCAATTCCATCGCTGAAGAAGGCAAGCGAGGTCGTCGTAAAGATTTGCGAACTGACTGCCAAGCGCAAACTTTGAAGTCATTTATCAATGGCGAAAGAACAAGTTGACCATTATTTGAAAACGCACTCTTTGGCGGAGTGCGTTTTCATTTAGTAATGATGAAAGAATAAGTTGAACCATTTTGACCAGTATTTTTCCTCTTTAGGAATTTGGAAGAGGGAGCATAGCGGACTATATGACCGACGACAAACACCCCAAGCGGCCAAAAGAAATAACATAAGAAAAAAAACGCCTTACTCCTCAAAATTGGTCAAGTTCTTATTTCACAATTACAGTGATAATGAAAGAATGGTGAGATGATTTAAAGGGGCATAACGCCTCTGGACATAAAAAAAATGCTTTCACCTGCCTACTACTTAAAAAAACGTATTTTCCAAAAGGCTTTATGTCGTATCTTCCGGAAATCATTTCAGACCTCGCGTTGATTCTCATTTCAGCCGGGCTTGTCACTCTGATATTCAAACGTCTCGGACAACCACTTGTTTTGGGTTATATCGTGGCCGGTTTCATGGCCGGCCCACACATGCCCTACACTCCCTCCGTCACTGACACAAGTAGTATCCAATCATGGGCCGACATCGGTGTAATTTTTCTCATGTTCACCCTCGGACTCGACTTCTCCTTCAAAAAGATTCTGAAAATGGGCCCGAAGCCGATTTTCGCTGCCTGCATGATTGTATTTTGCATGATGAGCGTCGGCAATGTTGCAGGTTTTTTATTCGGTTGGAACAGTATGGACCGACTTTTCCTCGGCGGCATGCTTGCAATGTCTTCAACCACCATTATTTACAAAGCATTTGACGATTTGGCCCTCCGTAGCCAGAAATTCTCAAGCGAAGTGCTCAGCGTGTTAGTCCTTGAAGACATCTTGGGTATTCTTCTGATGGTTGTGCTTTCCGCCATGGCCGTTTCGCGCACCTTCGAAGGTGCTCAGCTTTTAGGCAATTTACTCCAACTGAGTTTTTTCCTTATAATATGGTTTGTCGTCGGCGTATACGTCGTGCCTACCTTCCTTCGGAAAAGCGGTAAATGGATAAACGATGAAACCTTGCTGATTGTGGCAATCGGCCTCTGCTTCATGCTCGTAGTTATGGCCTCAAAAGCTGGATATAGCTCAGCCTTCGGCGCGTTCATGATGGGTAGTATTCTGGCGGAAACCACAGAGGCTGAAAACGTTGAGCGTGTTGTAAAACCATTGAAGAACCTCTTCGGTGCCATTTTTTTCGTATCAGTCGGCATGTTGGTCAATCCGCAGATACTGATGCAATACTGGTGGCCCATCCTGGCGCTCACACTGGCCATCATTGTAGGTCAGGCCATTTTCGGTTCCATCAGTTTTCTGCTTTCCGGCCAGTCGCTACGTGTGTCTATGCAATGCGGCTTTTCGTTGACACAGATTGGAGAATTTGCCTTCATCATTGCCTCTCTCGGAACAGCCCTAAACGTGACAAGCCAATTCCTCTATCCCGTTGTGGTTGCTGTTTCCATCGTCACCACCTTCTTAACGCCTTACATGATCAAGGCGGCAGTTCCTTCCTACAATGCCATCTGTCGTCTTATACCAGAACGCATACACGGGAAAACAAGCAGCAACAAAAATCTCTTGCAAGACGCGCAGCCCTCTCGCCATTGGCGCACGCTGATAGGCTCACTTCTCAGCGGTGTCAGCATTTATCTGGCGCTCAGTGTGGCTGTCGTTCTGATTGCATTCGGTTTTCTGCTCCCCTTCTGTAGAACAATCTTTGGACATTGGCCAGGAAACACCATTTGCGCTGTGCTCACCATATCGCTCGTCTCGCCCTTTTTGCGTGCCATCGTCATGCGCAAAAACCATTCCGAACCATGGAAAATTTTAAGAAAGAAAGGCAGAGGCAACCAGTGCGGCCTGTTGCTGACCATCGGCATCAGATATGCCTTGGCCACATTTGTCGTTGCATACGTCATCAATTTCCTCTCACCTCTACCCTCTCCGTGGCGCCTGCCCGCCCATATTTCCATTTCTGCCTTTCTCGTAGGGGCGATGGTGGCATCGCGAAGAATCAAATATCTGAGTATATTGATGGAGCGGAATTTTGTCAAAAACCTTCGCTCGCGCGACACAAAAAAACAGCTCGAGGCCAATGGGAAACGGCCTGCCTATGCCGGCCGACTGCTGAGCCATGACATCCATCTCTCCCAACTTCAAATCCCCGCCAACTCCAACTGGTGCGGCAAAAACCTGCGTGAACTCCAATTTGGAGAAAACTGCGGAGTCCTCATTGCCGCTATCATACGCGGTCCATATCGAATCAACATCCCCGACGGTGGAGCAACGCTTTATCCCGGCGACCGCATCGAAGCGATAGGCGACGACGACAGCTTGCAGCATTTTTCCGAACGTATAGGTTCCGAAATCACACCTCTAACTGAAAACAGCAGCAAGCACCAACTAATGCTACACCGACTCAACATCGCAAGAAACAGTCCTATGATTGGAGGTACGCTAAAAAACAGTCAGCTGAAAGAAAAATACCATTGTATGGCTGTTGGCTTTGAAGCCGATGACGGCACGATAGACACAGCAGATTCTTCTCGCGTTATCAACTGCAACGACACGCTTTGGATCGTTGGAGAGGAGCAAAGCCTGAAAAGAGTTGAGGCGGACGTCAAGCAAGATGCCTGATAGTTTTTCCCCAGCCTAAGTGCGCAAAGACCCGCCTGTTGGCATTCGTTGCCACAGAAAATAACCATAAAAATATTTCCCGACATATAGTTAAAATCGTATTTTTGCACCAGAATAACGTAAAGCTTTTTTTATGAGAATAGACATCATCACAGTATTGCCCGAAATGCTTGAAGGCTTTGTGAACACCTCAATCCTGGCCCGTGCACAAAAAAAAGGGCTGGTTGAAATCCACGTGCATAACCTGAGAGACTATACAACCGACAAACACCGGAGAGTGGACGACTATCCGTTTGGCGGGTTTGCGGGTATGGTGATGCAGTGCCAACCCATTGATGCCTGCATCTCAGCGCTCAAGGCGCAGCGCGATTACGACGAGATTATTTTTACGACACCCGATGGAGAGCAGTTTGACCAACCCATGGCCAACCAACTCTCGATGAAGGAAAATATCATCATCCTCTGCGGACACTATAAAGGCATTGACTACAGGATAAGAGAACACCTCATCACGAAGGAAGTTTCCATCGGCGATTATGTGCTAACAGGAGGGGAACTCGCTGCCGGCGTGATGGCCGATGCTGTCGTAAGACTCGTTCCTGGCGTGCTCAGCGACGAACAGAGTGCGTTGTCGGATTCTTTTCAGGACAACTTGCTGGCAGCACCTGTCTATACGCGCCCTGCTGACTACAAAGGATGGAAGGTGCCAGAAATCCTGCTTTCAGGACATGACGCAAAAATCAAGGAGTGGGAACTCACTCAGAGCCTTGAGCGAACGAAACGGTTGCGACCAGACCTTTTAGAGAAGTAAGAGGGGAAATAAAGGAATGGGCATTCTGAACAAAATTCAGAATGCCCATTCCTTTACATATATTTTTTAGTAATCGGGAAACTAGTTCCCTTTCTTCCAGTTGTCTTTCAGTCCGACAGTCTTGTTGAACACCAAATGCTGCATCGAAGAATCTTTGTCGTAGGTAAAATAACCAATTCTCTGGAATTGCAGATAACGATTCTCCTGCTGTTCGGCGGCATACTGCTCGACGAAGCAGTTTTTCAACACCTTAAGAGAATCTGGATTAAGCAATTCTCTGAAATCTTTGTCGCTGGCTGACGGATTCTCAACGGCAAAGAGTCGATCGTAGATTCTCACCTCTGCTGGTAGGCAGTGGTCGACACTCAACCAGTGTAGCGTTCCCTTGACTTTTCGGTTGGCACCTTCCAAGCCGCTTTTGCTGAGGGGGTCGTATTCACAATAGATTTCCTCGATTTCTCCGTCGGCATTTTTCTTGCATCCCGTACATTTCACGATATAAGCGTTCTTGAGTCGTACTTCTTTTCCTGGCACCATGCGGAAAAATTTCTTGGGAGCTTCTTCCATGAAATCGTCACGCTCAATCCAGAGGTGCTTGCTGAAGGTGATGGTGTGTGTGCCCTCTTCCGGATTTTCGGGATTGTTGACGGTAGTGAGTTCCTCCACCTGGTTGTCTGGATAGTTTGTAACTATCAGTTTTACGGGGTTAATCACGGCCGACACTCTGAGCGCACGACGGTTGAGGTCTTCGCGTGCCGCCGCTTCCAGCATTTCGTAATCGTTGAGTGCGTCGAACTTCGTATAGCCAATCATGTCAATAAATTTGCGCACAGCTTGTGGAGAATAACCACGACGGCGCAAGCCGCAGATGGTTGGCATGCGGGGGTCGTCCCATCCAGCCACAAGGTTCTCCTTGACTAATGCCAGGAGTTTGCGCTTGCTCATAACTGTGTATGTCAGATTCAAACGATTGAACTCATACTGGCGGGGGCGATGGTCTTGAAGGTCCTTGCCTTCTTTTAGTTCGTCAACGAAATAATCGTAGAGAGGACGGTGGGGCACAAATTCGAGGGTGCAGATGGAGTGTGTGACACCTTCGAAATAATCGCTCTGTCCGTGTGCAAAATCATACATAGGATAGGCTTTCCATTTGTTGCCTGTGATGTGGTGTTCCTTGTTGATGATGCGGTAGATCACTGGGTCGCGAAAGTGCATGTTAGGGTTTGCCATGTCTATCTTGGCGCGGAGCACCATCGCACCTTCAGCCACCTTGCCGCTATTCATTTCTTCAAACAGACGGAGATTTTCTTCTATTGGTCTGTTTCTGTAGGGGCTGTCGGTGCCTGCTTGTGTCGGCGTGCCCTTCTGAGCGGCAATCTCTTCGCTTGTCTGCTCGTCAACGTAGGCCTTTCCTTCCTTTATGAGGCGTACAGCGAAATCCCACAATTGCTGAAAATAGTCAGAGGCATGATAAATATTGCCCCACTTGAATCCAAGCCACTGGATGTCTTCTTTGATGGCTTCAACGTATTCGGTGTCTTCCTTTTGCGGATTGGTGTCGTCCAAACGTAGGTTGCACACACCGCCAAATTTCTCGGCGATGCCAAAGTCCATACATATAGCTTTCGCATGTCCGATGTGTAGATACCCGTTTGGTTCTGGCGGAAAACGCGTTTGCAGCCGTCCGTCATTTTTTCCTTCTTTCAAATCTGAAGAAACAATCTGCTCAATGAAGTTCAGACCCTTTCTTTCGTTATTCTCTGGTTCTTTATTAACTGTCATATTCTATATTTTTTCTATTGAAAATCGCTTTCAACTTAGCGGCTAAACAGATGTCATGAAGCAAACGGTAGCCGCTATCTGCCGCCTTAAAAGGCCACATGGCTGTGGCCCCCTTGTTAATTGGCCATTTCCGAGATAAACTTTATGCGGACAAGACGGATTTCCTCGTCGGTGTAGTCGTCGCCCAATTCCTCAATGGCCGTTTCCAGGTTGTCTGTTTCCGAATCTCTGAAATACTGGTATATCTCCGCGATATGATCATCGTCCATCACGTCGTTAATGAAATAATCGATGTTTAGCTTCGTTCCCGAATAAACGATGGCTTCTATCTCATCAAGGAGTTCGTCAAATTCGATTCCTTTGGCAACGGCAATATCATCAAGCGCAACCTTGCGATCTATACTCTGAATGATACTTACCTTGATTTTCGACTTATTGGCAACGGTTCTGATGCGCAGGTCCTCCGGGCGCTCAATATCGTTTTCTTCACAATGTTGCTTGATAAGCCGGCAGAACTCCGCACCATATCTTTTTGCTTTTCCTGCGCCGACACCTGGAATGTTTTGCAGTTCGTCGAGCGTATGGGGATAAATGGTTGCCATCGCTTCCAGAGAAGCATCTTGGAAAATGACGTAAGGCGGCACATCCAAGTCTTTGCTCATGCGCTTTCTCAAGTCTTTCAGCATCTGATAGAGCAGAGGATCAACTGTGCATGCCTCCCCACCCTGCAAGGGGATGTTGGGCTCGGCATTCTCATAATCCCTGTCTTCGACGATTTTGAACGAACATGGATTTTCCAAAAAATCCATACCTTTGTCTGTGACCTTCAAAACGCCATAGTTGTCTACGTCTTTTTCGAGGTATCCGGCAACGACTGCTTGTCTGATAACAACGTACCATACCTTATCGCTCACATCGTCGCCACATCCAAATTCTTCTATCCTATTATGTTTATGCGCACAGACCTCATCTGTTGCACGCCCGATCAATACGTCTTTTAGATAATCTTCCTTGAAATTCTCCTTAGTTGCTAAAACCGTGTTGAGAACTTTGCATAAATTTTCTTTTGCTTCCACTTTCTTTTGAGGGTTTAGGCAATTGTCACAATTTCCGCAATTTTCCTTCTGAAAATTTTCACCGAAATAATGGAGGAGGAGTTTGCGACGGCACAGGGAACTCTCTGCATAAGCGGCTGTCTCCTTGAGTAGCTGTCGACCAATTTCCTGTTCAGAGACCGATTTTCCCTCCATGAATTTCTCTAATTTCTGAAGGTCTTTGCGTGAATAAAAGGCAATGCATTTTCCTTCTCCACCGTCACGTCCGGCACGCCCCGTCTCTTGATAATATCCCTCGAGACTTTTGGGCATGTCATAGTGAATTACAAACCGGACATCGGGCTTGTCGATGCCCATTCCGAAGGCTATCGTCGCGACTATGACATCAATTTTTTCCATCAGGAAATCGTCTTGCGTCGCTGACCTTGTGGCTGGGTCCATTCCAGCATGATAGGCTTCCGCCTTTATATTATTGGAACGTAATACCTCTGCCAGCTCTTCCACGCGTTTTCGGCTGAGACAATAGATAATGCCGCTTTTATCCGGATTTTGCCTTATAAATTTTATTATGTCCTTGTCTATGTTTTCTGTCTTTGGGCGAATCTCATAATAAAGGTTGGGCCTATTGAAGGAACTTTTGAATTCCGTTGCATCCAGGATGCCCAGACTCTTCTTGATGTCGATACGCACTTTGTCGGTTGCTGTTGCTGTCAGTGCAATTACTGGCGCATTGCCGATTTTGTCTATGATTGGGCGGATTTTCCTGTATTCTGGCCGGAAATCATGGCCCCATTCCGATATACAATGTGCCTCATCTACGGCATAAAAAGAAATCGTTATATGTTGCAAAAAAGAAACGTTGTCGTCTTTGGTTAGGGATTCGGGAGCCACATAGAGCAGTTTCGTTTTCCCCGAGAGAATGTCTTCCTTCACCTTGTCGATGGCAGACTTGCTGAGCGACGAATTGATGAAATGCGCCACTCCATCGTTTTCACTGGTGTGTCTGATGGCATCAACCTGATTTTTCATTAAGGCGATGAGTGGTGAAATGACAACGGCCGTTCCCTCCATCATCAAAGCTGGAAGTTGGTAGCAGAGTGACTTTCCGCCACCCGTCGGCATCAAGACGAAAACATATTTGCCCGCCAAAAGATGGGTTATGATAGCCTCTTGATTAGACTTAAAGCTATCAAAACCAAAGTATTTCTTTAATGCTTCATGTAGATTCTTTTTCACGCTCATAAAATATCAGGTTAGTAATCGCACGACGAACCATTCCATGTGTGAACATTCCAAACGGACCATTCCACATGTCATGACTCAAATGCTAAACAAAGATATAAACAAGTTTTGGATTTAGGCATAATCTGACCCAAAAAAATTACATCAGCATTTGTTTTTGCAGATGTTCTGAAATTTCCGACAGAATCCATTTTAGTAATGGTGGAAGTATAAGCTGATCCATTTTGACCTGTATTTTGTTGGTTTTGAAATTTGAGAAGGTCACATAGCCTATGTGACCGATGACAAGCACCAAAAACGGCAAAAAGACAGGGCATAAGAAATAACTCCTTACTTCACAAAATTGGTCAAGTTATTTTTTACCATTACTTAATTCCAAAGCAGAATTTAGGGGTGTCCTGAAAATTCTACTTGAGACAGAATTTTAGCACACCCCTTTTAGTAATGGTAAAAGAATAAGTTGAGCAATTTTGCCCTGTAATACAGGGCGTAAGAAATAACTCTTTACTCCACAAAATTGGTCAAGTTATTTTTTACCATTACTTAGTATTACTTAAAATAGAACTATCAGAATTCCCAAACATTATGCACCTGCCAGATTGTTTTTTGAGAGCTGCTTTTCAACGAAATCCTTTGTCACCACAAACTTCTTTTCGTTCGACGAAGGAATTTCAAACATAACATCCATCATGATGCTCTCTACGATGGACCTCAGTCCTCTTGCGCCCAACTTCCTTTCGATAGTTTTGTCAACGATTAATCCCAGAGCGTCGTCTTCAAACGAAAGTTCTACGCCATCCATTTCAAACAATTTCTTGTATTGCTTTGTAATGGCATTTTTGGGCTGAGTTAGGATTCGCAAAAGGGCTGACTTGTCGAGCGGGTTCAAATAAGTCAGCACAGGCAGACGACCTATAATTTCAGGAATCAATCCAAACGACTTAAGATCCTGCGGTTCGACGTAAGCCATCAAATTGCTTGGGTCAATCTTCAAAGCATTCTGCACAGAGTTGTAGCCAACAGTGTGGGTGTTCAGACGCTGCGCAATCTTTTTCTCAATGCCGTCAAAGGCACCGCCGCAAATGAAGAGAATATTTCGCGTGTCGACATGCACATAGTCTTGGTCTGGATGCTTGCGTCCACCTTTAGGGGGAACGTTAACCATTGAACCCTCCAGCAGTTTCAGCAAGCCCTGCTGCACGCCTTCGCCACTCACGTCTCGCGTGATGGAAGGATTGTCGTTCTTGCGAGCAATCTTGTCAATCTCGTCTATAAAGACTATGCCGCGCTCCGCAAGTTGCACATTGTAGTCTGCGACCTGAAGTAGCCTGGAAAGAATGCTTTCAACATCCTCTCCGACATAACCAGCTTCCGTGAAAACCGTTGCATCCACAATGGTGAAAGGCACCTGCAGCAATTTGGCAATCGTGCGTGCCAAAAGCGTCTTGCCCGTACCTGTCGAGCCGACCATAATGATATTTGATTTTTCTATCTCAACGTCATCATCGTCATGTGCCTGCATGAGTCTTTTGTAGTGGTTGTACACCGACACTGCAAGATGCTGTTTGGCTGCATCCTGCCCAATGACATACTGGTCCAGATAGTCCTTAATCTCCTTGGGCTTCGGAATTTCCTTTAAATCTATGTTCTGGATTTTAGCGCCTTCATTCTGCTGTTCTATCTGCTGAACATACTCGTATGCGCGTTCGGCACATTCATCACAGATATTGCCGTTAAGCCCGGTCAGCAGGAAACCCACTTCCGACTCGTCACGTCCGCAAAAAGAACATTTTTTCTTATCTTTCATTTGGTTTGCGACATAAAATTTGATCAATCATGCCATATTCCTTCGCCTCTTCCGATGTCATCCAATAGTCTCTATCTGAGTCGGCCCATACTTTTTCAAAGTCCGTATGGGAATGATGGGCGATGATTGTATACAATTCTTTTTTGAGTTTCTGAATCTCGCGTGCCGTGATTTCTATGTCTGAAGCCTGTCCCTGAGCGCCACCCATTGGCTGATGAATCATAACACGGCTGTGTTCCAATCCAGAGCGCTTGCCTTCTTTTCCCGCAACAAGCAAAACAGCAGCCATGGATGCAGCCATGCCCGTGCAAATCGTTGCAACGTCGCTTTGGATGAATTGCATTGTGTCGTAAATACCCAAACCGGCATAGACCGAACCGCCCGGTGAATTAATATATATGGAAATGTCCTTTCCTGGGTCGCACGAATCCAGATACAGAAGTTGGGCCTGCAATGTGTTTGCCGTATAGTCGTCAATTTGCGTTCCGAGGAAAATGATTCTGTCCATCATCAATCTCGAAAAGACGTCCATCTGTGTGACATTGAGCTGGCGCTCTTCCAATATATAGGGATTCAAGTATTGATTTTGCATTTTCACCACATCATCAAAGACCATAGAGTTGATGCCCATGTGTCTCGTGGCAAACTTTTTAAAATCGTTCATATCATTTGTGTATTAAGATAAGAATCTCCTTCTCTCCCACTGCAGCTTGTTCTTTTACACGAGAAAAACAAGAATCAAAGGGCGAGAAAGAGACTCTATAAGAAAGCTGACTATGGTAATGGTAAAAAAACAACTTGAGCAATACCATTACATAAAGATGGCCGAATGCCGACCGCATTTGCATGCGGCAGCCATATTTTCCTTGGGTTAGCAGATGCGCGTCAGACAACGACAGAGCACACCAACTCACCTCATACGCAGCAATTTTTAGTTAAACATTTTCGAGAAATCCTCGACAGAAATGCTTTTGTGGTCAAGCGTAACAACTGACTTCACGGCTTCAACTAACTTCGTGTCAATGCAACGTTCAACCAGTGCGTTAACCTGCTCTCTCTTCTTCAACATTTCTGTTGCATACTGTTCCAGATACTCTTCAGGAATATCCGTCATGCCATATTGGGCAAACTGGAAGCGGGCAGCCTGAACGGCCGTTTCCTTCAATTCTTTGTCGTCTACTTTGATGCCATTCTTTTCTACGAGCTGTTCCTTAATGAGGTGCCACTTCAATTCCTCGATACTCTTGTCGAAGTTCTTCTCAACGAATTCCTCGCCCTTATCCTTGTTGTTGGCCTTCATGATTTTCTTGAGTAATTCCGTTGGGAATTCCAATTCACCCACCTTCTGCTCCATATATGCACGAAGATCCAAGAGGAACTTATAGTCGCTGTCTGCAACATGCTGCTTCTCGATGTTCTCCTTGATTTTGCCGCGGAATTCTTCTTCGCTCTTCACATTGTCTTTTCCGAACACATTGTCAAAGAGTTCTTGATTTACTTCTGCAGCCACAAAGCGGCTGATTTCGTCAACCTGGAACGAGAAGTCGCCAGAATATGCGCCAACCTCTTCCTTCTTCACCTTCAAGAGAGAAGCCACTTCTGTTTCGCTGCCCTCGTATGCCATTGAAGGATTGAACGTCAAGACATCATTCTTTTTCGCACCTTCGAAAATTTTCTTCTGGTCGTCGTTCTTGAAATAAGTAGGCATCAGAGAAACCTTCTCTACGACCAAGCCACCTTCCTTGGGCTGGCCATTTTCATCCAATTCAGCCAAAACGCCACGGAGGATGTCATTGTTTTCGTAGCTGTCAACATTTTCAGAATGGCCTGCACGCTGTGCGATATTCTTAACCTGCTCGTTGATCTGCTCGTCAGTGGTTTCGATATCATAGAAATCGACGTGGTCGTCAGCCGACAAATCAACGGTAAATTCTGGAGCTAGAGCAATGTCGAAGATAAATTCGAAATCATCCTGCTTCTCGATATCCTGCATCGTCTGCTGTTCGCTTGACAACGGTTCGCCGAGCATATTGACCTTATTTTCCTTTATATAATTGAAAAGTGAATCGTTCAGCAACTTGTTGACCTCCTCAGCTTTTGCTTGTGCGCCATACATTTTCTGGATCAAACCGAAAGGCACTTTTCCCGGACGGAAGCCTGGCATTTGAGCTTTGCGGCTGTAGGTTTTAAGAGTGTCCTTTACTTTGCTTTCGTAGTCAGACTTCTCCATCTTGAGTGTGAGGACGGCGCTAACATTGCCTGTCTTTTCAAATGAAATATTCATCGTTTGATTTATGTGAATTATATATATTGTTTATTCTTGTGGTATCAAGCCCTCTTGTTCCACGTGGGCTTTGGATATGCAAAGTTAACACAAGGGAGGAAATAAACCAAATTTTCCATTATTAAAAATCACGTTGTTCATTTCAACACGACACCCAAAGCATGCCTTCCGTCCATTTTGATTACAAACGGCGCGTCGCGGTGGACATGCCTGATGAAGTCTGTTTCATGCTCGGCCGGCAGCGCGTCAAGCCACGCCTCGTCAAACACCCCCTCGTTTATATACGGCTTAAACGTGAAATAGTCCACGACAAACGACATCTGATTTTGGAAGAAATGGGTGCCTTGGCTCGGACCGACTCTGTAGCTTTCAAGTACCCACTCAACAATCTAGAGTGCCCCTGCGATGTTTTGCCCTTTCACGGTGATGCCCAGTCAGGCATAACTTCTACCCCATCTTTTTTTTTTTTTTTTCAAGCAGAAGACGGCATACGAGATTTCTGC
>OJJU01000638.1_pt1 | contig 12618 bp, 13 predicted proteins | sample 1596141 | NCBI WGS metagenome assembly OJJU01 (sample SAMEA4350150, study PRJEB24818) | metagenome | biome: human; feature: gut; material: faeces | place: Denmark | collected 2013-09
CCAATGACGCAAAGCGCACAGTCGCACCGCCAAATGCGAAGCATTCCACGTTGCTCCAAGGCTGTTTTTTATGTTTTTGTTTTTGATTCCATTCACGATTCGGCAACAATGCATAATCTATCCCCAGGAATGTTCCACTGAACCATTATTTAGGTGCAATCATTGACCAAAAAACTAAGGGACGCATATTGTGTGTGCGCCCCTTTGTTTTATTTATTTTCTTGTTGGATTATTTTGCTGGGAGAACGTTGATTTTCAGTTTTGCGTAGGCTCTGTCGCATTTTGCGATGGCTTCTTCCACGCTGTCGGCAGTGGCGAGAATCACGCCCATGCGGCGGTGTCCTTTCACTTCTGGTTTGCCGAAGATGCGAATGTCAACGCCTGGCTCTTCAAGCACCTTATCCACGTTTTCAAATTCCACACGGTTGCTGTCGCCTTCCACCACGATGGCCTTGCTTGCCGATGGACCGTAGAAGCGAATGGCAGGGATAGGCAATTCCATCAAAGCGCGTGCGTGGAGCGCAAATTCACTCATGTTTTGTGAAATCATTGTCACCATGCCGGTGTCGTGTGGGCGAGGCGATACTTCGCTGAAGATCACATCATCGCCCTTGATAAACATTTCCACGCCGAAAATGCCATATCCGCCAAGTGCGTCGGTCATTTTCTTCGCAATTTCTTGCGCTTTTTCAATCGCCACTGGTGCCATGGCTTGTGGCTGCCAAGAATAGCGGTAGTCGCCGTCTTGCTGAATGTGGCCTACTGGTTCACAGAATTGTGTGCCAGCCACGTTGCGCACGGTGAGAAGGGTGATTTCGTAGTCGAAATCCACAAATCCTTCCACAATCACTCTGCCGGCTCCTGCACGGCCGCCCTCTTGTGAAATGTGCCAAGCGCGGTCGATGTCGGCCTCTGATTTCACGGTGCTTTGACCGTGGCCAGAAGAACTCATAATCGGTTTCACCACGCAAGGAATGCCCACTTCTTTAATGGCTTCCTTAAATTCTTCCTCTGTTGATGCAAAGCGGTAAGGAGAGGTGGGTACACCAAGTGTTTCGGCTGCCAATCGGCGAATGCCTTCGCGGTTCATTGTCAATCGGGCAGCGTTGGCGGTAGGAGTAACATTGAAGCCCTCTTTTTCAAGCTCCACAAGGGTAGGGGTGGCGATAGCCTCCACTTCAGGGATTATGTGGTCGGGGCGTTCTTCCTCGATTGCCGAGCGCAGAGCCTCACCGTCGAGCATGTTGAAAGTTCTGCTTTTTTGAGCGATTTGCATGGCTGGCGCGCCTTCGTAACGGTCGCAAGCCACCACTTCCACTCCTAAGCGTACAAGCTCAATAGCCACTTCTTTTCCGAGTTCGCCACTGCCAAGAAGCATTGCCTTCTTTCCGATTTCAGTGCCGAAAGATCCAATTTTTGTCATGATTGTATAAGGGATTAATGATATTTGTATGTACAAAGTTACGGCAAGCTATCAGATTATACAAATGAAAAATGGAGAGTGCGAAGGCTTGATTTGCGTATGTTTGTGGAAATCACTAATTTTGCACTATCAAAATACACATATATATTTATAATGAGAGCAAATTTTTATCGCATAATTCTACTTTTATTTGTTTCTGTATTCGCAATTTCCGCCTTTGCACAAGATGATGACACTGATAACTGGCGTTCGAAAATGCCTGTGCGTCGCTTGCACAAGAAGCCCGCGGTAATTGTGGTTGACTCGACCGACAACACCACTTACTATCTTCAACCGCAAGACGAGGAGAAGCCTGCAAAACTGAGTAAGCGACAGTTGCAGGAAGAGAAGGAGCGTCAGGCGCGCATTACACGCTATTTGAAGCAACGCGCACAGGACGACCCTGAGTTTGAGGAGGAAATGAAGGCGAGAAAGGCACGTCGTGAGGCTGCCCAAGCCAAACTCGACTCACTTTTAGCCATTGACTACTCTCTTGATAATCTGCAATGGGGACCACAACCATTGGAGTGGGTGGATGAGAAAATTAAAGAATCAAAGAAAGAACTGTCGAAAACGCTCCGTGTGTCGTCGGACCGTGTGATTCCAAAAGATGTGAAAATGGAAGTGACCAACAACGACATGTTTTTCTACTTTGATATTGAGGACGGCAAACCACAGCCACTTCGCTTCCATGCGCAATATTATGCCGACGACCCCTTGCAAATTGAAAGCGTGAGGTTCGTTGTGAATGGCTTCGGTTACGACTTCACACCAGTGAATTTGCCAAAAACTGGCAAGCACGGTTCGCGTTTCTATTGGGAAACATTAGATGAGGAATTGACGGTTGCCGACAAGGACTTGGTTTATGCATTGTCGCACGCCACATGGGCACGTGTGGTGTTTATTGGTGCCAGAGGCTTCAGCCATGTGAAGAAGTTCACCGAAGATCAAATCAAAGATTTCTATGCAGTTTACGCCCTCTATCTGAAAATGGGCGGAAAATTCTAATCACAGCATATCGTAAAACATAAAAAAATGGGTAGCACAGATTGGTTGCTACCCATTTTTGTAATAGTATTTTACACAAATAAATTATGTGCTTGGGAATGAATTAGATAAGATTTACTTCAACGTCCTTTTCAATTTCAGTTACGTTAACCTTACCTTCACGAGCGAGCCAGCCGATAGCTGCGAACACTTCTTTTTCTTTGAGTTTTGTGGTTTTCTTCAGACCTTTTACAGTCAATGAACCGTTTGCGTCGTTGAGTGCATTCCAAACTGCACCAGCCCACAAACCAATAGTTTCTACGTTCATAATTAATTGATTTTGTTACTAATTTGTTCTAAAACACGATGCAAAGTTAATCAACCACTTTCATTTGTCCAAATTTTTAACCCATTATTTATCAAACGGTTACTAAAAATGGGTATAAAATTACTATTTTAAACATCAGAATATCAAGCGAATAAATAAAAGTGAATTTTTTTTCGAAATCCTTGCGTGCGCGCGTGCGCGCGAGGAAAACCCTTGTGTACGCACGAGCGCACGCAAGAAAGTTGCAAATTTTTTGTTATGGGCTGATTTATGGGCAATATGATATTTTTTATTAACTTTGCATCAATATGATGAAAGCGTTGGTAATTAAAAATACTGGAAGTTGGTACATCGTCCGCACCGAAGCGGGCGAAGTGGTGAATTGTAAAATCAAGGGGAATTTCCGCTTGAAGGGATTTCGGTGTACCAATCCTGTGGCTGTGGGTGATATCGTGACTATCGAAATCAAATCCGACGGCACGGCTTTCATCGTGAAGATTGAGCCGCGAAGCAATTACATTATTCGTCGCGCCAGCAATCTTTCCAAGGAATTTCAGATTTTGGCAGCCAACCTCTCGCAGGCGGTATTGGTGGTTACGCTCACCAATCCCGAAACCAACACCACTTTCGTTGACCGCTTTCTTGCTACGGCAGAAGCCTATCGTGTTCCCGTGGTGATGGCTATCAACAAAATTGACTTGCTCACCGCAGAAGAAGACAAGGAACTGCTCGACGCTTTCGCATATCTATATGAGAGTATTGGTTATCCTGTGATTAAGATGTCGACCCTCACAGGAGAGGGCATCGACCAGCTCAAAGCGCAGCTGAAAGGCAAGACCACACTCTTTAGTGGAAATTCGGGCGTGGGCAAGAGTTCGCTCATCAATATGCTTGTGCCCGATGCCAATCTGAAGGTGGGCGATGTGTCGGAAACCCACCACACCGGTATGCACACCACCACATTCAGCGAAATGCTCGATTTGCCAGGTGGCGGCGCAATTATCGACACCCCTGGAGTGAAGGGCTTCGGCACCATCGATTTGGAGAAAACCGAGGTGGCTCACTATTTCCGTGAGATATTCAAGATTTCGGAGAATTGCCGATTTGGCAACTGCACCCACACCCACGAGCCAGGCTGCGCTGTGCTTCAGGCTGTGGAGGAGTCGCGCATCAGCCAAAGCCGCTATGCGAGTTACTTGAGCATCATGGAAGATAGCGCCGACGACAAGTATCGCAAAGCGTTCTGACCGATTTGCGCATTATTTCTTAAATCTTTACTTAAATCATTTTTTTGTTGGAAAAAAGAGGGCTTTTATTGCTGATAATTTGTGAGAATTTCTTAATTTTGTAGAAAAATGGAGTAAAATGGCTTCTGAACTACAAGAAACTCTTGCGCGGATTGTCACCAAAAGTAAAGTTTTGGTAGATAAATACTATGTGCTTAATGCTGAAAAAGAGCGTCTTGAACAGGTTGTCGCCCAACTTCAGAGCGAAATGGAAGTTCTGAAGAAGGAGAACGAAAAACTCTCCACCGACAATCATTACCTCACTATGGCACGTCATTTCGTGCCCAACAGCGAGAAAGCGGCCGAAGCCAAGAAAATGATTTCCTCATTAGTGCGGGATATCGACAAATGCATCTCTCAATTAAATGAATGATGCTATGCCAGCTACAGATAAGAAACAAAATATTAATATTCGTATTGCTGATGTTAAGCCTTTTGCCCTTAGCATTCCAGCGGATGATGAAGCCCTCTACCGAGAGTCGGAGAAGCTTGTGAACACGTTGTGGAACAAGTGGATGGCACGATTCAAAGGCACGGATTCGTCGGAAGAGGTGATGGCTAAGGTGGCATTCCAGTTTGCGCGCTTGTATTCGCAGGCGTATCGCGACAATAAGGCTACTAACGAACTGCTGACTGATTTCGAGAAAGAACTCGATGAAATAGTCATCAAGATATGAAATGATGCCCTATGGCACTGCTGTGCCGTGCGATAGCAAGCATCGCATAAATTTGTTTATTTAAGGTTCCTGCACTTCTCTACAAGCGACTCCGATGCCAATGGGCTGTCGGCGTGCTTGGTGGGCGGTGCTTTTTTATTAATATATATACAATTATTTATTCATTCCGTTATGGATTACATAGTATTGACTGTATCGGTGATTGTGGCACTCGTAATAGGTATTGGTGTCACGCTTGCCGTAACTCGCAAAAACGCGAAATCTCAAGCTAACTCTATCCTCGAAAAAGCGAAGCTTGAAGCAGAGGTTCTGAAGAACAATGAAGTGATTAAAGGTAAGGAAGAAGGTCTTTCCATTAAGAGTAATGCTGAAAAGCAAGCCAACCAACGCCTCTCGAAGGTGCAGGCTGAGGAAGCAAAACTCAAGCAACACGAAATTCAGGTGAAGCAACAGCAAGCCGACCTTCAACGCAAGAAATCAGAAACCGACCGCCAACAAGCCGAAAACGAGAAGTTGAAGGCTTCGCTCGACAATAAGAGTGAATTGCTCGACGATAGAAAGAAAGAACTCGACCGCATGGAAATGAGCGTGCGCGAAACCCTCGAACGCGTGAGCGGTCTTTCTGCCGACGAGGCTAAGGAAAAACTCGTGGAATCGCTGAAAGATGAGGCTAAGACTGCCGCAGCATCTTACATCAACGACATTATGGACGACGCAAAGATGACTGCCAACAAGGAGGCAAAGCGCATCATTGTGGAAACCATTCAGCGTGTGGCCACCGAAACTGCCATTGAAAATGCAGTGACAGTGTTCCATATCGACAACGACGACATCAAGGGACGCATCATCGGTCGTGAAGGACGCAACATTCGTGCTCTTGAAGCCGCAACCGGCGTTGAAATCATCGTTGACGACACTCCAGAAGCTATCGTGCTTTCAGGTTTCGACCCAGTGCGTCGCGAAATCGCACGTTTGGCTTTGCACCAACTCGTGGCCGACGGCCGTATCCACCCAGCTCGTATCGAGGAAGTGGTGGCTAAGGTTCGCAAGCAAGTGGAAGAGGAAATTATCGAAACCGGTAAGCGTACCTCTATCGACTTGGGTATCCACGGCTTGCACCCCGAAATGATTCGTCTGATTGGTAAGATGAAATACCGCTCAAGCTACGGTCAGAACTTGCTCCAGCACTCTCGCGAAACCGCAAACCTCTGTGCTATCATGGCAAGCGAACTTGGTTTGAATCCAAAGAAGGCGCGCCGTGCTGGTCTGCTCCACGACATCGGCAAAGTGCCTGATGAAGAGCCTGAACTGCCACACGCACTGCTCGGCTGCAAATTGGCTGAAAAATATAAGGAAAAGCCCGATATATGCAACGCTATCGCTGCTCACCACGATGAAGAGGAAGCCCTCAGCATGTATGCTCCTATCGTGCAAGTGTGTGACGCCATTTCTGGTGCACGCCCAGGTGCACGCCGTGAAGTGGTAGAGGCTTACATCAAGCGTTTGAACGACCTTGAGCGCTTGGCTCTCTCTTATCCAGGCGTGGTGAAGACCTACGCTATCCAAGCAGGTCGTGAATTGCGCGTGATAGTGGGTGCCGACAAGATTTCAGATGCCGAAACCGAAAAACTCAGCGGTGAAATCGCAAAGAAGATTCAAGACGAACTCACCTACCCAGGTCAGGTTCGTATCACTGTGATTCGTGAAACCCGCGCTGTGAGCTACGCTAAATAATCGTGCCTCATGATGAGTAACGATAAAGAAAGTAAGAAAGGAATCACCGGACAGGAGTGCCTCACTTGTAACAAGTGTGAGTGCGACTGCGGAAAGCGAAGCAATTTGGATTGCATCAACTGGCTTGGAGACATTCCCGGCAACGATTTTGAAATCGTGGAGGTGCAATTTAAAAACACTCGCAAGGGATTCTATCGCAATAGCGCGCACTTGCCTCTCGAAGTGGGCGACATGGTGGCTGTGGAAGCCAACCCAGGCCACGACATTGGCCGTGTGTCGATGATGGGTAGCTTGGTGAAGCTCCAGATGAAGAAAGCCAACCTGAAGCCGGGCGTTGAGATTCTGCGCGTGTTCCGTAAGGCGAAAGCGTCGGATCTTGAGCGATTCGAGCAGGCAAAGGCAAAGGAAGTCGACACCATGATCCGTTCGCGCCAGATTGCCGCCGACTTGAAGTTGAAGATGAAAATCGGCGACGTGGAGTATCAGGGCGATGGCAACAAGGCTATCTTCTACTACATTGCCGATGAGCGTGTGGATTTCCGCCAGTTGATTAAGGTGCTGGCTGAAGTGTTTAAGATTCGTGTGGAAATGAAGCAGATTGGCGCACGCCAAGAGGCTGGACGCATAGGTGGCATTGGCCCTTGTGGCCGTCCGCTGTGCTGCGCCACATGGATGTCGAATTTCGTGTCGGTGGCAACAAGTGCCGCACGCTATCAAGACATTTCGCTCAATCCGCAGAAGTTGGCAGGTCAGTGCGCTAAGTTGAAGTGCTGTATCAATTTCGAGGTCGACGACTACGTTGAGGCATCGAAGCAGTTGCCTCCACGCGATGTGGCTCTTGAAACCAAAGACAACACTTATTATCACTTTAAGACTGATATTTTCAAGAAGCAAATCACTTACTCCACCGATAAGCATATCCCTGCCAATCTGGTTACGATTAGTGCCTATCGTGTGTTTGAGGTGATTGAAATGAACAAGCAGGGCGAGAAGCCTGACAAACTCGAACGCACCGACGGCAAGAAGCCAGAGATGAAGGCGTTTGGCGATTTGCTTGGTCAAGACAGTATTAGCCGATTCGACAAAAAGAAGAAGAAAAAGAATAAACCCGCTAAGAACGGTGGTGGTAAAGAGAAAGATCCACGCGAAAAGCGCCCAGCCAACGAGAAACCTGCTCGCAAAGACGCTCCTCGCGAACAGCGTGCGCCTCGTGGCAGAAATTCTCAGAATCGCCAAGGCGAAGGTGGTGAGGCTCCGCAAAATGTAGAGCAAGCACAAGCTCGCAACGAGGCACGCCAGCAAGCTGGAGGTGGCCGCCAACGTGGGCATCACCGTCAAGGAGGCGGCAGAAATCGCCGTCAGGGTGATAATAATCGTAAAGATAATAATGCACCTGCGTCAGATAATTCAGAGAAGTAGGAACTGGAGTGTGCTTGCACTCCTCATGATATTGGTATGCTTAGGCGCTTGTGCGCCCAAGCATACTTCTTATTCTTGCTTTTACGATATACCTGATGAAGGTTGGATGGAAAACACCCCAATTTCTTTCGCCCCAGAGTATGGCGATTCCGCTATCACTTACGACATCACATTCTCGGTGCGTCATTCCGCCTCATATTCCTACGGCAACCTCAATTTGGTGCTCGACTTCATTGCGGCAGATGGGAATGTTGACCGCAAGAACCTGAATTTTGCCATTTCCGATGAGTTTGGCAATTTCAAGGGCGGCGGTTTCGGCGACTATTATCAGCGCAGCCAGTTGGTGGTTTCCGACGTTAAGCCCGATGATGTGAGCAAGATAGTGGTGTGGCCAGCGATGACAGGGTGCAAAACACTTACAGGAATCCACAACTTGGGAATCACAATTACACCTCACCGAAAATGAGCAACCAGTTTAGTTTCAAAAACATTGAAGCCATCATATTTGATATGGATGGCACGCTGTGGAATGCGCTCAAGTCGTATGCCCACATTTGGAATGTGTGTATGGCAGAGTTCGGCATTGAAGGGCACATTGAGTCAGATGATTTGCTGAAATACATGGGTTATTCCATCGACGAGATTTTTGCCCAAGGCATTATCACCACGCCCAAGCACCTCGACCGAAAGCAGTTTCTCACCCGATTGGAGGAGATTGAGGACCAGTTGATGCCCACGCTCGGTGGTGAGCTGTATTCGGGAGTGTTTGAGGGCTTGAAGGAACTGCACAAGCACTTCACGCTCATGCTTCAAAGTAATTGCAGCCGTAAGGGACTGGTCAATTTCATGCGCTACACAGGCACCACCTCGCTATTCACCGACTATTTGTCGTGGGGCATGAACCCGAAGCCGAAAAGCGAGAACATCAAGCTGCTGATGGCGCGAAACCGCATCAAGCGTGCTGTGTATGTGGGCGACACACAATCTGATTGCAACCATGCCCATACAGCTGGTGTGCCGTTTGTGTATATGACCTACGGCTTTGGCGACTGTGCTGATGCCGATATTGAGTTTTCCTCATTCCACGATTTTGTAAATCAAGTAATCTTAGATAATTATGAACAATAATGCTTTCATTCCCACAGGTTGGGAAAATGAAATTAATGCGCGAGTTGAGAAAATTGCCACTCAACTCAAGGCAAACGGCTTAGATGCCGTGTTGCTTTCCGATAATGTGAGTCTATACTACACCAGCGGACGCGTGTTTGCTGGCTACACCTATATTTCTGCCGAGGGAAAGGCGTACTACTGCGTTCGTCGCCCCGTAGGTTTTGAGCAATGCGAAAATGTGCATTATATCAGAAAGCCGGAAATGATTCCTGCCTTGCTCGAAAAACAGCCAGCAAAGTTGGCGTTGAAAACCGATGTGATGACCGTGGCTGAATACAATCGCTTGTCTCAAGTGTTCCCTGAAGCGGAAATCACCGATGCCAGTGCTATGTTTCGTGCATTGCGTAGCGTGAAATCGGAATTTGAGCAAAATCTGATGAAGGAAGACGGTATTCACCACCAAGCCGCATACGAGCGTATTCCTGCCATTTACCGTGCAGGAATGACCGATGTGGAGCTGCAAATTGAGATTGAGCGTGTGCTTCGCCTTGAGGGCTGCCTGGGTTTGTTCCGTGTGCAAGGCGGCTCAATGGAACTGTTTATGGGCAATATTCTGGTGGGCGACAATGCCGATTCACCCACGCCTTACGATTTTGCGATGGGTGGCGCTGGCGCTGATGCCTCGCTCCCTGTCGGCGCAAGCGGTGAACCTATCGTGGCTGGCAAAACCGTAATGGTGGATGCTTGTGGCAATTTCAACGGCTATATGACCGATATGACACGCTGCTTTAGAGTGGGAGAAGTGTCGGAACTTGCGATGAAGGCACACGAATTGTCAATTTCTGTCAATCGCAGATTGGCACAGTTTGGCGCAGGAACACCAGCAAAGCAACTTTATGAGGAAGCCGTGAAAATGGTGGAGGAAGCCGGTTTGACCGACTATTTTATGGGCCATAAACAGAAAGCCGGATTTGTTGGTCATGGCTTGGGCATTGAAATCAACGAAGCACCAGTATTGGCTCCACGCAGCAGAGATGTGCTTGAAGTAGGACAAGTTGTGGCTATCGAACCAAAATTTGTGATTCCAGGAGTTGGCGCAGTTGGCGTAGAGAACACCTATATCGTGCGCACCGACCATTTGGAGTGTATCACCAATGCCTCAGAAGAAATGATAGAACTGGTGTGATAATCAATAATCTAACTTAAATCGGTCATTAGGGTGTGTACAAGCCCCTAATGACCGATTTGTGTTTAAATGCTTCGCCTATAAAACATGTTATGCAGAGCGAAATTGTTGCAAAGATTGCTCCTATAGCACACACGCCCATCCATCCTTCGTGTGTCCAAGCCAATCCAGCACAATAGGTGCCAAAAGATCCGCCTATAAAATAGGTTGTCATGAATATTGTGTTAGCTCTGTTAGATGCTTGAGGTATCTCCTGAATGCACCCACTTTGATTGCTCAGTTGCAGACACTGCAGACCTACATCCACCAAAATGATGGCTACAACAAGCCCCATGAAAGTGTCACCAAATAGATAGGCCACACTCCATGCCACGAGTTGCAAGCAAGCCCCATGAATACTCATCTTTCTTATGCCCCATTGATTCACAAGTTTGCCTACACCGCTTGCCGCCAATGCTCCAGCTATGCCGCACATACCTAATGTGCCGACCATCTCGCTACCTGAATAGAATGGAGCTTGTGCCAACCTAAATGCGAGGCACGACCATATAGCCATCATACTACCAAAACTGAAAGCGGCACGGACAGCATAGAGGCGTATGCGTCCATTGTTCTTCACAATATTAAAAACGCTGACCATCAGACCCTTGTATGTGCCCACATAGTTGCTTTTTATTTGTGGCATTATTTTGAGTGTAAGAAACATACACAGAATCATCACAAGAGCTGCTATGAAAAACATTTCACGCCACCCCAACCATTCACCTACAAAACCGCTTACCACTCTCGATGCGAGAATGCCAGTTAGCAACCCAGATAGAACGATGCCCATATTTTTACTTTTGTGCTTCTCCTCTGAATATTGACCGGCTATAGGAATGAAGAATTGTGGAATTACAGAACATGCACCAAGCAGAAGAGAGGCTCCCCAAACAATCCATACCTTGTGGGCAACGGCAATGATAATCGTCATGATGGCGGCCACCGTCATGTTTACAACGATTATGCGTCGGCGTGAGTAGAGGTCGCCCATAGGAATAAGTAGACATAAACCAAGCGCATAGCCTATTTGTGTGACAACGGTAATGAGATTTGCCTCATGCTGACTCACTCCCATGTCGTGACGAATCAATTCTAAAAGAGGCTGGTTGTAATAGCAGTTAGCTACGGTTAACCCCGCAATAATAGCCATCGCAAGCAACAAACTGCGTTCTATTCCTTCATTCTCCTTCAGTTGTTTCATTGTTTTGTATTACGCCGAATGGCTTAATGGGCTTGCCCATGTTAATTCGTCTTTGTGAATCGAGGATTATTTTGATTCTTTCACCTTGAAAGTTACGGTACGGTTGTAGATATAATTGGCAATGGTGTAAACCACCATAGATGCGAGCATCACGATGTTCTGACCAGCGTTTGGAATCCAGTCGAGTGTGTAGTTCTTCATATCGAACACTTCAAGCATCACACCGCTCACGCCCATCTGAAGACCGTAGCAAACGAGAAAACCAATCACAAACAGCAGAGCCTCACGTTTGAGGTTCTGTTTTGTTTTAAACACCCAGTTTCTGTTCCAAACGAAGCTGTTGAGCACGCCGAGCACATAGCCCACAGCATTTGCTGGCACATAGGCAACGCTCAGGAGCGTGTTGAGCACATAGAATGCCACGGCGGTGATAATGGTGTTGCTTGCGCCTATCACGCCGTATTTCAGGAGCTGTATCGCTGTTTTCTTGCTTTCTTCTTTAGTGACTTTGACCTTCATAACTTTTTTGAGAGTGTGGTTTATTCGTTCTCGTCGTCGTGGAGTATGGGGAATGAAAGATTATGCTTCACGGCAAAGAAGCGAAGAATGATGATGAATATTGCACATGACATGAGTTGGGAGATGGTGTTGCCACCAATCACGCCCACCAGCCAATATATGATGCCACCGCCAATACATGCTGTGGCGTAAATCTCTTTGCGGAACACAAGCGGCTCCTCGTTGATAAACACATCGCGCATCACACCGCCCATTGCGCCTGTGATGGTGCCCATGATGATAGCCACCCACATCGGGAAACCGAGCATGAGCGACTTGTAGATGCCTACATCCACAAACAGTCCCAGTCCTATGGCATCGAAGATATAGAATGTGCCTTCAATTTTCACTAACTTTCTCTGCATAACCACCACCAGGATAAAGCCAACAAAGGTGGCGATGCAATACCATGGGTCGAGCATCCAGAAGGGATGGCATTTCAGAAACACATCACGCATCGTACCACCACCAATGGCAGTGATAAATCCAACTGTGTAGGCTCCGAACCAGTCAAATTTCTTGACAGCTGCCAAGCGCACACCACTTATGGCATAGAATAGCGTTGCGGCAATTTCGAGGAAATACTCGAATGTTCCTACCATGTCTTCTACATTAATCGGCACTATTA
>OJJU01000647.1_pt1 | contig 12553 bp, 7 predicted proteins | sample 1596141 | NCBI WGS metagenome assembly OJJU01 (sample SAMEA4350150, study PRJEB24818) | metagenome | biome: human; feature: gut; material: faeces | place: Denmark | collected 2013-09
CGATGCTACTCACTGGTTGCGACGACCAAATCATGCAATGGGGCAAGCCTGGCGACCACGCCGACGTGACCTCTGCCGACCTTCCTCTTGCCGTGAAGGAGGTAATCGCCAACTACGACAATATCAAGGACTACGCCAGCCAATATACCCCTAATATGATCATCGGTATCGGTATGGGCGCAGATCTATACGTGAACAATGAGAAAGGCGAAGGCGATCTTGTCAATGCCAACTACCAGATGTTCACTCCTGGCAACGCCATGAAGAGCGATGCCATGCTTGGCAATAGTGGAACCATCAACTTCGCTACTGTCGATAAACTCTTGGCATCCATGCCTGAGGGCATGAAGCTCTATGGACATAACTTCTTCTGGCATACCCAGCAGAACCAGAGCTATCTCAAGTCGCTCATCGCTCCTACCCTCGTGGTGGAAAGCAGCAGCGACATCCAAACCATCATCAAGAATGGTGACTTCGAGAAAGGCGACAAGAGCAGTTGGGGTTCTTGGGGAAATGGTAGTACTACAGAAGCTTGCGCAGAAGCTGCCAAAGAAGGAAGCTATGGTCTCAAACTTGTCAATCCTAAGGATGACACTGACTACTATGTAGCCCAGCTTGCACAAGACCTAGACAATGTTTTGGAAGTTGGCAAGACCTATACTATCCGTTTCCAAGCAAAATCATCAGTTGCAGGCGATGTTTTGCAGTTCTGCACCCAAAACAGCAAGGACTATTCTGGAGAAGGCTATCACGCATTCACTGTTGGTACCGACTGGACCACCATCGAGTATGATTATACTTGCAGCAAGGAAAACATCAATCGCATCCTCCTCAACTTCGGAAAGGTGGCTGGTACATTCTATCTCGACAATATCGAGTTCGGTATCAAGCAAGAAGACCCAATGGACAATATCATGGCAGGCGATGCGTCCGACTTCGAAGGTGGCACCACTGGCGGTTGGGGCTCTTGGGGCAGCAACAAGGAAAGTGCCGAAGTGGTAGAAGGCGAAGGTTATAAAGATACCTACGGATTGGTATTGAAGAACAAGGGAGATGGCAACGCTTGGGAAGCTCAGTGTGCTTACACCTTCGACGATGCCCTGCAAGCTGGCAAGAAGTACATCATCCAGTTCTATGCCAAGTCAACCTCTACCGCAGGTGAGTTGCAATTCCAGTATCAGAATGGAACGACATATCAATCTCAGGGTGGTTACAACACATTCTCTGTAGGCAAGGATTGGACCAAGTGTGAATATGAGTTCACTCCTACTCCAGAAGATGCCAACCGCATCATCTTCAACTTCGGCAAGGTGGGCGCCACCTATTATCTTGACAACATCAAGTTCGGTCTTGCCAAGACCCAAGGTTCAGAAGCAGGTGCCAAGCAGTTGATTTTCCGTGCTCGTGGCAAGCAACATCGTGCAGCCAGCAAGAGCTACTATGTACTGAAGACTCCTGCCGAGAAGCAGGCTGCCCTTGAAGGTGCAATGGATGCTTGGGTAAGCGGCGTGGCAAACCACTTGAAGGAAAAGGGCGTTACTCCTTATGGATATGATGTAGTCAATGAGCCTATCGCAGACGGAAGCAACAAGTTCCGTGGTCTCGACGAAGGCATCTTCGGTAGTGACGATGATGCAGCACCAGAAGAGACGGTAGCTGATGGTTTGAGCCTCAATTGGGGTAGCAACCACTGGTATTGGGGCTACTATGTACCAGACTATCACGTGAAGGCATTCCAGTTGGCTCGCAAGTATTTGCCAGCAGAGACCAAGCTCTTCGTCAACGATTACAACTTGGAGACCTCTCCTAAGAAGCTCGAAGCCCTCGTGAAGTTCGTCAACGAGATTGACACCAAGAACGGCTCTCCTATCGTGGATGGTATCGGCACGCAGATGCACGTCACCCTCTCCAGCAGCGACGATGCTACCAAGAACGCCGAGAACATCGCAGCCTTGAAAGAGAAGGTAGATGCTATGTTCCAGACGATGGCAGCCACAGGTAAGTTGGTACGTGTCACCGAGCTTGACATTTCTCTTGGCACAGGTTCTCCTTCAGCCAATCAGTACAAGGCTCAGAGCGACTGCTACCAGATGATCGTGGAGTCTTACAAGGCAAACGTTCCTGCAGCCCAGCAGAGCGGTATCACCATCTGGAGTTTGTCTGACAATGAGGCTGAACATGAGTACTGGCTAAAGGGTCAGGTGCCAAACCTCTTCGACAAGGACTACAAGCGCAAGTGGGCTTACAAGGGCTTCTGCGATGGTATCGCAGGCGAGGACCTCGGCTTGAAGTTCGGTGGCGACGAGTACAAGGCATTCTACGAGAAGAACAACGTTTCTTCTAGTGTAAGCAAATAAGAATAGATTAAAAGCAATAAGATAAAAGGTGTGTCCACTGCGCTCGGAGAAGAGCGACGGGTGGACACACCTTTATATATATTACGCTTGATAATAAATTTCATCTTCTGCTTCGTTTGGCTTACAATACCCCGCATCGGCAAAGATGCCTAGGAAGCACAAATCTTCATCAAGTTCTGGCCAATGTATGCCATATCTACTAAGCAGAAAGTCTTTTCGCTGCCCTGGCGTCGCACAGGCCAGCTTAGCCCAACGGCTGAAAGGATAATTTGCCTTCCAGCCATTTTGAGTCTCAGCCCAAACATGAGCCTCATCCACCCAAACCTTATTTACTCTGTATAGTTCCATACTTTTTATTTTTGATTAAAGTATTCTTTCCACCTATCAATAATCACTTCTTCGTTTTCAGAAATAATTGATTCTATTAGTGCGATGTCATGCTTCTTAAAACCATGATTATACACTTGCGTCAAAGGTGACACATTGTATTTTGCCTCATTCCCATCTTTGATGATATGAACATGAATGGGAGTATGGTCGTTCGAATAGAACATAAATCTAAAACCGAAAAAGATGAATATTGTTGGCATAATTATTTTTTGTAGCAAAGATACATTATTCTTTTGAATCAAGCAAGAAAATCTGTAGAAAATTTTAGTTTATTCTTTTCAGATATTCGTAATCGCTCCAAACCAAATAATGTATCTTCTCGATTCTTCTATAAATGACATAGATAGAAGCTGCAAGCATCATCAAAAGCAAAATTATTACTATAATATAAAACTTATCATTTGGATATGTTATTAGAAAGCCAAAGCAGTCAGAGTATTTACTAAATGGAAGTGTCACAAAAAGACTTACAGGAATAAACATGTTCTCTAAAAAGGCAACTTGTCCCTCAATATAAGAAACGGAATAGTTGCTATTATTCTTTTGGTCATAATAATACGCCTCATAATAAAAATCCAACAGCTTTACTTCACCTTTCTCTTTACGAGGGAAATAATAATTATATCTGACTACTAGGATTTCAAAAATAACCACAAAGAAGTTTATTAACCAGGTAAGACAAGAACATCTGCAATAGATGTTTACAGATATTACAATTAACCCAAATAACAGAAAGTATGAAGCAATATGTTTAAACCAATTTTTCAATGTTGCCGTGTATTTCTTGCTTTCAAATATGCTTGGCAGATATCTAGGTGTCCCTATTTCTTTATTTATGTTTTCGAGCTGGCTAGCTACTATTGTTGTGTTGTTTCTTAATTCACTCCATATATTTCGACTTATTAATTCATTGATAATGCCTATAAAATATGACAATGTGAATGCCACAATCCAAAATATTGTAGAATTAACCATACAATCATTAATTGTCCATTGATAACCGAGTAAGGAGGTGATGAATAGCAATATTGTGAAACCTGGTATAACCATAGCTATTATGTCATAAAGGGAAAACTTAGAGATAATATTCATGGTTTTAAATATCTTAGTTGTTTGATTATTATTAATAAAGGTGTGCCCACTGCGCTCGAAGACGAGCAGCTTATGAGCACACCTTTTTATATTAATGTACGAAGATTACTCTTCTCGATTATCTTTGACATCCCACCAAACACGTGTATCTGGTAAATCTGGGCCTTGAATTTTGTCAGCTTCTTCATACTGAGTAGGAGTTGCACTACGATCAGAAGAACCATAAGGCATACGATAAGGAACGTGATTGATACCAAGCTCCTTTGAATATGGACCTGTAACAATAATCGGATAATCAAGACGACGCCAATCAGACCAAGCCTCTACACCATCTTCGAAATAGCCGTTGATCCAACGCTGTTTAGCAATCAGCATAATTTTGTTTTCGTCTGTACCCTGGAATTTAACACCATCTTGTGCCAAGTAGTTCTGAAGAACATCATCAGTGTAAGTAAGACCTTTGGCTGTAAATGAAGCAGCAACAGCCTTTTCATATAAATTCTTTGCATCAGCACTAATCCAACCTCTTACAGCAGCTTCTGCCTCGACTAAAAGAACTCGCGCTGCAGAATACATAGTCAATGGCGCATCCTGTGCCTGCATGGCAGGAGCAAAGTCTGAATTGTCCTTGTTGTAATTAGAGACATCTGCCTGTTTGATTCCTAAAGGAATTCCTTTGTATTCACCATTGGCATTTTTTGTGAAATATACCGCACGACGTGGGTCATTTACAACATTCAAAGAATCAACAAAAGCCTTATTTGGAGCAAAGTCTTTACGAGCACCTGTGACAATGTTTGTATATAATGGATTCTCATTGTCGGTATTGGCATAATACTTATATACAAAATTGTCCGCGTTATCTTCGATGGCACCATCATTATAAGCCTCAACAAACCATTGCTTACCATTTGTAGGATCAACATCCGACAACTTGATGGCTGCAAGCATACGAACTGTAGCGTTCATTTTCTTCCACTTTGCAATATTTCCACCATAAATCTTATCGTATGTAGCGTTCAGATTACTTGAGGCATCCATCTGGTCGTATGCTTCTTTCATATCTGCAATTACGCCTTTGTAGATTTCCTCTTGTGTATCCAACTTAGGTGTCAAGTTAGCCTCACCTTGCAATGCCTCTGAATATGGAATCATACCAAATATATCTGTCATGTGGAGATAGAAATACCCCATCAAGGTACGAGCTACTCCAATCTGATTGGCATTGCTACCAAAAGAAGATACGCAAACTTCATTCTTTGTGGCATCATTGGTGTTCATATCAATGATGTTCTTTAAATTTTTCAATACGTAACGGTACGTGTCAATTGTACTACCTGTAAAGAGGTTCATTGTACCATACTGAACACTCTGACGCTCTGCAATATATTGTGGATAAATCAGATATACTGGGTTGTAATAGGTATCACTTCTATTACTAGAATAGCGCTCGTCATTCCAAATATATGGAGTATGACGGGTTACATTAGAAAATAAATAACTTGTATATGCAGATGTTGGCTTATTAGGATTATCATTGATATCCCCAAAGTCGCCACAACTTACTAATGAAGCTCCAGCAACAAAAGCAAGAGCAGTCTTTAATATAATTGATTTCATATATTTATCCTTTATACGATTAGAAAGTTAAGTTTACAGTGAAGCCCCATGAACGAGTAGAAACAGCCTGACCTTGTTCAAACAAAGTACCATCTGTTTCAGATGGATCTACGTTCTTCACTTTGCTATAAAGCAAGAATGGATCTGTAGCAACAAATGCGATACTTGCGGATTGCAAACCGATATGTAATTGGTTCAAAAGAGTCTTAGGCATATTATATGTCAAAGACAATTCACGCATTTTAATATAACTACCATCATATACGTATGGCTCCCAAAGAGTTGACTTCAATCCCTGGAAGTAAGTGTTGGCTTCTACGTATGTGGTTGCAGGGCTATATGTACCATCTTCATTGGCAACAACACCATCTACTCTTACACCACCATTCTCAGAGATGTCACCACGAATCTCACCACCACGGTCGTTGGTACCAGCTGTTGCAGAACCGAGACCAGAACCTTCCAACCACATGTTGGTGACAGAAGCGAACTTACCACCTACACGGAAATCGCAAGATGCACGCAATGTAAAGTCATATACACGTACTGCAGTAGAGAAACCACCAGTAAGTTTAGGCTGCATATTGCCAATATACTTCTCTGTAGTTTTATCTATCTGAGGCATCAAGTTGCCTGCTTTATTCTTCTTCAAGATAATATCGCCATTCTCATTGGTCTGCCAGCTACGTGTTACATAGAGGGCACCCATTGGTTTGCCAACCTCTGCATAGCTATACAGATAAGAGAAGAATGACATACCATCGAGAGTGTATCTTGTCATACCAGGAGCCAATTCTACCAATTTGTTCTCATTATGAGCAATGTTGGCCTCGATAGTCCATTCATAATTTTTAGTCTTGATAGGCTTACCACCCAGAGATATTTCATAACCACGGTTGCGAATCAAACCTGCATTCATCAATCGAGAAGAATAACCAGAAGCAGGACCTACTGTAGTACTGATAATCTGGTTTTTGGTGTCACGGCTATAGTAGTTGATATCACCCCACAAGCGGTTACCCAAGACGCTGAATTCCGTACCAATCTCATAAGATGTTGTGATGGTTGGCTTGATATTTTTATCAATCAACTGTGGATTACCATACATAGAAGCTGTAGAACCATAACGATATCCAAAGTTGTAAACTGTAGACAAACGATATGGTGTCAAAGCAGAACCTACTTGAGCAAATGATGCACGAAGTTTCCAGTAGTCAAGCCATTTTGCCTGCTTAAACCAGTTGCTGGCTACAGCTGCAACAGAAAGACCACCATAAAGATAGCTATTGTTATCTGTAGGAAGTGTTGAGTTCCAATCGTTACGAAGAGATGCATCTACAAAGTAAGTATCATCCCAACCCAAAGTTACAGTACCGAAGAGGCTCTGTGCCTTTTCTCGTCTTGTATAAGCCTTGTCATAATCGCCAACTTCATTGGTTGTTGCATCAGTAGAAGCATCATCACCACCAGACAGACCATATGAATTAGTTGTACGGAATAAACCTGGTAACAACAAGCCGTCGCGAGTGAATACATCCATACCCTCATAGTGGTAGTTGCGGTTTTCGATGAAGATGGCAGCCTGAGCAGACAAACGATCATTGATAAACTTGTCATCCCAAGTGATGCGCCCCTGATTATAAACATCGTATGACTTGCGCTGCCACTGCTTATGAATATCAGTTTGTCCTGTCAAACCAGCACGATTATAGAGCTGATAGAAATTATAAAGGTTGGCTGTCGTCTTGAAACCTACTTTGATGTTGTATGGCAAAGAATACTCGATATCACCAGCAAGTACATGGAATTCCCTTGTGTTCGTGTTGTTTATTTCATTGTACACTGCATACGGACTATCGTGGAATGCTGGAGTAAAATCATTATAATCTTTTATATTCCAAGTACGGAAAGTGCCGTCTGGACGAGTATAATTCTTATACTGCTTCAAGTTTACATTGGTTTGTCCCCACTGAAGAAGGTCTGAGTATGGGTTGTTACTTTCGGTACCATAACCTTCAGTTGCAGCATTATGATTCTTCTTATAAGTATATTTATAATCAAAAGAAACACGTAAGTTCTTCAATGGTGTGAAAGCAGTCTTGATATTGGCATATCTACGAATAGCACCACTGTTAGGATTTACGCCTTTTATGTTCATGTTAGACAACGAAATGCGTGAAGAGAAGTCTTTACCAGAACGTTCAAAAGATACATTGGTGTTGTCTGCAACACCAGTCTGGAACAAATCATTCATATCAAGATGACTTGTCCAAGTATCTTCCTGACCAAAATATGGACTTGTTTCATCCCATGCAATAGCAGGCAGATATTTGATATTAGAATCAAAACGAGGTCCCCAAGAGCAGTCATCTGCGTAGTCGTAATACTTCTTACCATCAAGTTGTTTGTAGGATTCCGGATCACCTTCTTTCCAATGATAGACATCCAATTCACCATCAGCTCCATATGCACCACCACCATATTCTTTCTGCAATTTTGCGTGGTTGTAAGCTGTAGTCCAAGTCAAAGTATTACTGATATTAATTTGCTGATGAGCCTCACCTTCCTTAGCGTTATTGGTTGTAATGATAACGGCACCATTACCACCACGCACACCATACAAAGCTGTAGCAGCTGGACCTTTCAAGACATTGACACTGGCAACATCATTCATGTTGACAGCGGCAGCCTCTGTGATAACGCCATCTACTACATAAATAGGACTTGAACCTGCTGCAGCTCCAGTAGATGTTCCATTGTCTGATGACAAAGAGGTTGTACCACGGAGCACAATTTTTCCTTCGTCGAATTTTGCACCAGAGCCACCGACGAAACGAGCACCAGCAACCTTACCAGCCAAAGCATTGTTAAGACCTTGCTGACCAACAGAAGTCAAATCTGCTGCTTTAATTTCTTGAGTTGCATAACCCAAAGAACGCTTTTGACGTTTCAAACCTTGAGCAGTAACAACCACATCATCCAAATTCTTTGCGTCAGAAATTAAGACAACCTTCATTCCATTGACAGCCTTTACCTTGACAGTTCTCATACCCAAATAGCTGATTTCCAAGACGCTATTTTTGTTTGGAACTACCAAACTGAAGTTACCATCGACATCCGTCACAGTGCCCGTTTTAGTTCCATCAAGGCGAATAGAAGCACCAATAACTGGCTCTTCATCTTCATTTGAGACAACGGTACCAGAAATGGATGTTTGTGCGAGTGCGCTACCCATACTAAGAGCAACGCCAGCAATAAACGTCATGAGTCTTTTTTCCATAAATCTCTCTCTTTTTAATAAATGAATGTATAATGTTTATTATTTCTTTCTCTACATTCTTTCTCCACCTCTTGCCCCGAGGTGGTGATTTGTTGGAATTTTTAAACATAAAAAACGCAAAAGATGCAAAAATATGCCCTAGGGTATTATACCTTTGGGTATCATTTTATAGTTTCATTCTATTATCATTTTATATTATGGTATATTTCAAGTTTGAGTTTGGATGGGGACGCAACGAGAAGAAATCGTCATCCCAAGTTGATAATTCATCCCTTAGAGGTTGGGACTTTGTCAATGCAGAAGTGAAGAAAGCCCAGACACAAGGAAAGTACAAGACGGCAAGCAACTATCTCACGGCAGCTCGCTCTTGGAGCAAATTCCTGAAATCGGAAGAATGGAGTTTCGCAGAAATGACCACCGACAACCTAGTGTTATACCAGCATTGGTTGGGCGAAAGCAATGTGAGTCTCAATACCATCTCTGCATATATGAGGGCATTGAGGGTGTTGTATCATCGTGTGATGGAACTTGAAGGAAACTTGCAAGTCATCAGTCCTTTTACCAAAGTCTTTACTGGCAGAGCCAAGACAGAGAAACGAAGCATCACGCAAGCCGACATTCTTCGCCTTCACGCCTTGTCGCTGCCTCCAGGCTCGTCGCTTGCCTTGGCTCGTGACATCTTCATCTTCAGTTTCTATGCCATGGGGATGCCATTTGTCGATATTGCTTATCTGCGAAAGGAGCAGGTGAAAGATGGGGTGATTCTCTACGATAGGCATAAGACGAGACAAAGAATCCGCGTTTCCCTATTGCCTCCGATGACCGACATCATCCATCGCTATGAACTCGCCCACTCAGATTTCGTGTTTCCAATTCTTGTCTTCGACAAGGATACGCTCCCCCATGCCGCCTCAGAAAGTCTCACTTCCGAACAGCTCCATCACATCTATCTTCGCCGTCTCCGTCAATACAACTATTCCTTACGTCGCCTTTCCGAGATGCTTGGTTCACAGTTCCACCTTTCCTCGTATGTGGTGCGACACTCCTGGGCAAGCATCGCCTATCAGCATCACTTTGACATCAGACTGATAGGTCGAGCCTTGGGACATACCAAGCAGTCCACCACCTTATTATATATAAAGAACTTGGAATCCCCCGATCTCGGTACTGCCAACCATACTTTGATGGAAGAATTGGGCTTATAAGAGGGATAAAAAAGCTTAAAAAGTCGCATTCCCCCGAAAAATGTGTGGGATATGGTGGTGATTCCCCCGAAAAATGTGTATATTTGCAGCGTTATTCCCCCGAAAAATGTGTGGAATTAGGTAATTATTCCCCCGAAAAATGTGTTTTTAAAATGAATTTATGGAAAGAATAGCAATAGAAAAACTGATAAAATGGAAAGATAGCCCACGACGGAAACCTCTTGTAATAGAAGGAGCTAGGCAGGTTGGAAAGACTTGGCTGGTTAAAGAGTTTGCGCAAAGAAACTATAAGCAATTGGCGTATGTCAACTTTGAAGATATGAAAATTCTTCAAAATCTATTTGTGCAAGACTTTGACATCCCACGTGTTTTGACCGCTATTGGTGCCGCAACCCATGTCACTTGCACAGAAGGTGATACCTTGATATTCCTAGATGAGATACAGGCAGCCCCCAATGCCATTACCTCCTTGAAATATTTTTGCGAGAATGCTCCAGGTTATCATGTCATTGCAGCAGGCTCACTTCTTGGCATTGAATTGCATCAGGGAGAATCCTTTCCTGTCGGAAAAGTCCAATTCCTCAATTTGTATCCCATGAGTTTCATCGAGTTTGTCATGGCAATGGGAGAGGACAATCTTGCCAAGCTTTTGCAAACAAAAGATTGGAATATGATACAACTATTTGCCCCAAAGTTTCAGGAATTGCTCAAGTACTATTACTATGTAGGAGGAATGCCTGAAGCAGTACTGAGTTTTAGCCAGAATAGAGACTGGCAGGAAGTGAGGGAAATTCAAAACGAAATATTGAAAAGTTATCGTCGAGACATATCGAAACATGCTCCATCTGATGTAGTCCCTCGAATTTCAGATTTGTGGAATTCCATCCCTGCTCAACTAAGCAAGGAAAATCGCAAGTTCATCTATGGAGTCGTTAGGGAGGGAGCAAGAGCTAGAGAGTACGAGATTGCTTTACAATGGTTATTGGATGCTGGGCTTATATATAAGGTATATAACGTCAAGGCTCCACGAATCCCATTGAAAAGCTATGAGGATAGAGCTGCCTTCAAGATTTTTCTCTTGGATGTCGGATTGTTGGGGGCGATGTCGAGGTTGAAGGCTTCTACCATTGTCGATGGAAATGTCATATTTACAGAGTTCAAAGGTGCGCTCACCGAACAATATGTCATGCAACAACTTGTCTTGAAGTATGAGCCTTGCTATTTTGCCAAAGCCAAAAGTACGCAAGAAATTGATTTTCTCATCGAGGATGAAGAAGACAACGTGATTCCGCTAGAGGTAAAAGCTGAGACAAATGTCAAGGCAAAGAGCTTGCGACAATTTGTTTTGGAGAACAATCCCGCCTTGGCTTATCGCATTTCCATGAATGACTATCAAGTTGATAGTTGGCAGGTTAATCTTCCACTTTATGCTGTCAACACCTTGTAGTTTGTTGCCCCTCCTATATATGTGAGGGCTGTCATCGGTGTGCAGTCTTACTGTTCCAGCCGAACAGCCTCACTGTCTTAGGTGAACAGTCTATGCTATCTACTAAGGCGGATACAGCTGGATAGCCAATTGTGCTTTTCTATCTCACACCTCACGATAGAGTGCTTACTCTACTGAGTTTCATGTATTTACATATTGTGAGATATGGGCATCGACACCTCACGCACACCTCACTGCACCTCACTCAAAAATAACAAGTATCGCTTCGTGCTTTTTAACAGTACAATAAGAATTTATAGAAGTGTGGTGTCGTGTGGTGTGCGTGAGGTGTCAACGCCAACACCACACACATGCTATACGTTGACACATAGGACATTACAATGATAGAGTGAGGTGTGAGGTGAATTTTAGCTTTCTATTCTTTCAGCATCCACTTCCAAATAGGAACCACCTCTATCGTTGCATCGTCTATCTGTATGTCTGTCTCTTCATCCATCGTGATAATCATCAGACGGCTTTCAGGATAACACTTGTGATAGGCAACCAAAGCCTTCACTTCTCGCTCTTTCGTGTCTGGATCCATTATGCTATAAGATACCTCTTGTCCATATACGCCAAAATTATATGATTTTGGTGGCAAGGATACGAATAATTTCCTTTATAAAGGAAGAAAATAGGGAAAAAGTTCCCTTTATAAAGGAAGAAAATGGCGTTTTTGAGACAAACTCCTTAGGAAAATGTGATGAATTGGACGAAAACTCCTTAGGAAAATGTGATGAATTGGACGAAAACTCCTTAGGAAAATGTGATTTTTGAAGAAAAATAAGCTGATTATTAATCTATTAGCTTCTTTGCAATATTTAAGTTCGTCCTGATAGACTAAATTATGTTAGTACAAAAGTTTACTGGCTGCAATTTCAAGCGAAATTGCAGCCGTTTTTCTGTTAATCAATAAGCGAACATGTATAAAAACAGCATATTTTGTAACAAAACGAGACGAAAACGTAACTTTTTGCTAAAAATATTTGGAGAATTACTGAAGATTGTTTAATTTTGCAACCGATTAAAAATATTTTTTAAAATTCGCAAAGATTTAACTTACGCCTTTTATATATACCTCAAATCCGCAACCTATTGGGTTTCGTGGGATTTTGCTTGTAAA
>OJJU01000649.1_pt1 | contig 12546 bp, 6 predicted proteins | sample 1596141 | NCBI WGS metagenome assembly OJJU01 (sample SAMEA4350150, study PRJEB24818) | metagenome | biome: human; feature: gut; material: faeces | place: Denmark | collected 2013-09
GGTATAAGGATTCGAACCTTAAATGACGGAGTCAGAGTCCGGAGTGTTACCGTTACACTATACCTCTATATTCGCTTTTGCTAAATTATTATAACACAGATTTTTGAAAATGCAAGTGTTTTTTGAAGGAAATTTTGCTGTTTTTTAATTTGAAAAAAGATTTTGTTCGATTTGTGCTTCAAATCAAATTATCCTTGACAGTTTGCACCGCTGTGATGTATTATAAAATTAACAATAAAATCGGTTGCAGCCGATAAAAAAGAGGAACCTGTTACCATTCCGAACACAGAAGTTAAGCTCTTGCAAATACAGCCTTTTGCGGTTATTTGCAGGGCATTTTTTGTTTAAAGAGGAGAAATGATGAAAGAGAACATCAAATATATGCTTGAAAATTGGTTCAAGTGGGACAGAAAGAGCCTGTTTTACTTTTTTGTAAGAGTGCCGGCACTCGTTTTTCAGCCAATTGTAACCGCATACATACCAAAAGCGATGATTGACTGCATCACAAAAGGCGTAACAACCGAGCGGCTTATTGCCGTTATCGGCGGACTGAGCCTGCTGCTGACGCTGACAATTTGGCTTGACCCGTTTATGAACGAACTTATACTCGGCAGTGCGAGAATTGTGCGTATGCGATATGCCGTTGCCGCTTTTGAAAAAAATTTACGCACCGACTATGTTAACATAGAAAATCTTGAAATGCGTGAAAAACAAAAGCGTGCCGAAGTTTTTTACAACGGCAGATGGTCGGGCGGAGCGAATTTTATTGCAAGGCTCAACCAATTTTTTGTCGCGGTTGTTGGCGTAATCGCTTCAAGCGTGCTGATTTACAAAATCAATATTTTTATGATTTTGCTCATCATCGCCACCTGCGGTGGACAATTTTGTATACAAAGAGCACTTACAAAAAAGCAACACGAGAACCTAAACAAGCGTTCAGGCCCGAAAACAAAATTTGATTATTTTTACAAGCTGAGCAAAGACGGAACGGCGGCAAAAGATATTGAACTGTACAAATTGAGCGATTTCTTTGTAAAAGCACTTGCCGACTCGCTTTGCAAAATTGAAAAAATCTATGCAAAATACACCCACACCTGCGTGGCATTTGACGGTGTTACCGCCCTGCTGAACGCCGTGCGTGAAGCGATTGCATACATCTACCTTGCATATTTAACAACAAAAGGCGAACTCGGAGTGTCCGATTTTATTTTCTATTTCGGTATTATCACAGGCTTTTCAAGCTGGGTGCTCAGCCTTGGATATTCCGTTAATCAAATTGAAAGGGATTGTAACGAATGCAAGGCATACAGAGAATACATTGAATCCGAGGACACAGCCGAACAAGGCGACAAGTTAACCGAAAAATCGGTTGACGGGATTGAATTTGAAAATGTATCGTTTAAATATCCGTCGGCAAATGAACCGACGCTGAAAAACATCAACCTTAAATTCAAAAACGGCGAAAAGATTGCCGTTGTAGGAGAAAACGGAGCAGGCAAAACCACACTCATCAAGCTTCTGTGCGGACTTTATTCGCCGACCGACGGCAAAATTTTGCTAAACGGAAAAGACACAGCCGAAATAACAAAAACAAGCTATTTTGAATTATTTTCGGCAATTTTTCAGGACTATTATTTTTTGCCGATGACAATTAAGCAAAACATTACGGCAAGCATTGAATGTAATGAAGAAAAATTTGCCCTTGCTCTAAAGCAAGCCGATATGTACGACAAAGTGTATTCCCTGCCGAACGGAGCAGACACGCTTATGGACAGAAATGTGTACAAGGACGCTGTTGATTTTTCGGGCGGTGAAAAGCAAAAACTTCTCCTTGCCAAAGCGATATACAAAGACGCTCCGATATTAATCCTTGACGAACCGACAGCGGCACTCGACCCGATTGCCGAAAACGAACTGTACCTGAAATACAGCGAACTGACAAACGGAAAGCTCTCGTTTTTTATATCTCACAGGCTCTCTTCAACCCGCTTTTGCGACAGAATTTTGTTTGTATCAAACGGTGAGATAACCGAGGAAGGTACGCACGATGAGTTGATGGCAAAAAAAGGTGCGTACTACAAAATGTTCCAAATTCAGAGCTACTATTACAGAGAACAGGGGGTGGCTGTGAATGAGTAACATCAAGATGATATTCAAAATGTACCGTGAAATAGGAAGCCTTGACAGAGGAATAGTGCCCGTTGATTTTTTCTGTGCGGTTATAACGGGTGCAAAGCCGTTTGTAAACATATGGTTTACCGCAAAAATCATAGGAATTATGACCGCAGGTGCGGACTTTAAAGGTATTTTGGGATACATTTTAACAGCCGTTGCGCTCAATTTTATACTTGATTACGCAGGAGGTTTTTTGTTCGATTTATATGATGTAAAAGCCGATTTGCTTTTCGGCAGAGAAAATTTTAAAATGGCTGAAAAGATTTTTGGAATCGATTACGAAAAGCTTGAGGACAACGAATTCAGAAAAACCGTGCACAAGCACGAAGAAGCCGGAGCAAGCAGATGGGCAAGATTTTCGTACTTTATGTGGACAAGTCAAGTGTTTGTAAAAGGCGTGTTTACGGTTATCGTGTCGGTAATAATGATAATACCGCTTTTAAAAATCGGATTTACCAAAACGGGCAACTCGTTTTTTGAAAGACCTATATTTTTGATTTTGCTTATAACCACCCTTGTGGTTATGGCTGTTATTATGGCACTGATTGCGGTTAAAATGAACAAATCGTACCTTGCCGCAAACGAAGCCTATGCAACCCTTGACAGGCTGTTTTATTCGCTCATTGACATATTTGACGATTACAAAACAGGCAAAGAAATACGAATATACAAAGAGCAAAAACTGATAAACAAAATCGCAACCGAAAAAATACTTACCGACGGTGAGAAAACACTGAAGCAAATCTCTCTACGCACGGCAAAAACAAGCTCGATTGTTGCCGTTATGGGTGCGCTTGTTGCGTTTGGTGTGTATGTTTTTATCGGTGTAAAAGGCAACTTCGGGTTGTTTGACATAGGCTCGCTCGTTATGTACTGCGGTGCTTTTATGCAAATAGTAAACGGCGTTATGCTGATTGCAAACACGCTCGGCAAACTTGCCGAAATCCTGCCGCTTGCACGGGTTTACTTTGAGATTATCGAATGCACAGACGGCAAGGCATACGGCACGAAAGAGCTTGACGGCACGAATTTTGACATCGAATTCAAAAATGTATCGTTTAAATATCCCGGCACGAACAAATACGCACTTGAAGATGTAAACATAAAAATCAAAAACGGCGAACACCTTGCGGTTGTCGGCAGAAACGGAAGCGGCAAAACCACCTTTATCAAGCTGATGTGCCGACTTTACGATGTTACAAACGGTGAAATTTTGATTAATGGGGCGAATATTAAAGAATACTCAAAAGACAGTGTTGCAAGGCTTTATTCGGTTGTTTTTCAGGATTTCAAGATATTTTCGATTCCGCTCAGAGACAATGTTTGCACATCAAACGAATACGACAGAGAACGGCTTTTTGCCTGCCTTGAAAACGCAAACATAAAAGACCGAGTTGAGGCAATGCCGCAAAAAGAAAACACCTGCATTTACAAGGATACGGACAAGGCGGGTGTGGAAATATCGGGAGGCGAAGCACAAAAACTTGCCCTCGCAAGAGCACTGTACAAGGACTCCCCCGTTGTTATCCTTGACGAGCCGACGGCGGCACTCGACCCGATTGCCGAAAACGAAGTGTACACAAGATTTAACTCGTTTGTTGAAAACAAAACGGCAATTTATATTTCGCACAGGCTGTCAAGCTGTGTATTTTGCAGCAGAATTGCCGTGTTTGACAATGCCCGACTTGTGCAAACGGGCACACACTCGCAACTTCTGAACGAAAACGGCAAGTATGCCGAATTGTGGAACGCACAGGCAAAATACTATATAAGTTAATTAAAATCACTTTTTACTTCCGTTAACAATTCAAGCACAGAAAAGCATTGCAAATCTTTTCTGTGCTTTTTGATTTGGCAAACAAAAGCAATATTGACACAAAAAAATAATTATGTTATATTGTATATGAACGAACGGTCGTTCTGATACTAACAATATCTAAATAAATTACATATATTATTGGAGAAGAAAATGCAAACCGAAGAACAACACAGACAAAAGAAAATAGAAATTATGGAAAAATGCTTTGAATGCTACGCAGAACACGGCTTGACGGGAACGGGCGTACAGATGCTTGCAGACGCCTGCGGTTGCAGCAAAAGCAATCTGTACTCCTACTTCAAAAACCTTGACGAATTGATTATAGAATCAACCGCATACTGTATGGAAAAGGTTGAAGACGATTATATGGCATTAGCACCCACAGACCCGGCGGATGTTATGCGTTATATAAAAGAAATCCCATATTGGACAGCCAAAAAGCACGGCAAAAAATACCGCCTGATGTATCAAGTCTACACTCATCCAAAATACATTGAATACGGCAAAAAATTCTTTTTGGGCGTTAACGAACGATACACGGAATACGCAAAGCAATTAGAGCCGAAAATCGGCATACCGCACGAAATCATCACACCTCTTATATTTATTCTCGTAAGAGCCAGCGTGCACTATGCAATGTTTGAGGACGAATACTACCTAAAAAGTCAAATGGAAGTGCTGAAACAGAGCGTTATGCTTTTTATTGAAAAATACCAAACAACCATTTACATTAATCCGAAAAAAAAGAACGATGACAAATAAAACGAACTTATTGCAAGTGAGGAACTAAAAGGTCAAAACGAACCGACACACAAAAAGCGGAGGTAACAAAAATGAAAAAGCGAATACTCACAGGTACACTTTTGGTGCTTTGCGCCGCTCTATTGGTGCTTTGCAGCGTGCTTGCCGTTGGATGGAGCAAGGCGGCAAAAGGCAACGCCGCCGCACTGCCGGAGGTGCGGAACAACGGCACGGCGATCCAGTGGAAATACAGCGACGGAACCGATTGGCACGACCTTGTGGCGCTTACCGAACTGCGGGGCACTGCCGGAGAAAACGGAAAGAACGGCACAGACGGTAAAGACGGTAAAGGCAGCTCTAACGGTGCCGACGGTAAGAACGGAATAACCGGTACAAACATAAAAGACGGCATTAACGGCGTTGACGGTAAAGACGGAGCCAACGGTAAAGACGGCATTAACGGCGAAAGCATAGAAGTACAAAGAGCAACGGAATACATACAGTGGCGTTACGAGGGCGACGAGTGGCAGAATCTTGTTGCGATAGCCGACATTACAGGCCCCACCGGACGGAACGGAACGGACGGAGCAAGCGGTAAGACACCGGAGTTCCGCATAAGTGAAAACACCCTGCAGTGGCGTTATGTCGGCGATGAAATATGGCTGAACCTCTACGACCTTACCGCATTGAAGGGAGCCGACGGCAAAAACGGCTCTGACGGTAAGGATGGTATAAACGGTAAAGACGGCAGGGACGGTACGGACGGCACAAACGGACAAAACGGCTCTGACGGCAAAGACGGTAACACCCCGTTTATCGGCGAGAACGGTAACTGGTGGATAGGAGAAACCGACACCGGCGTAAAAGCCGCAGGCATTGACGGCACTGACGGCATCGACGGTGAAAAGGGTGACAAGGGCGACAAAGGTGACAAAGGTGACAAGGGAGATAAAGGCGACAAGGGCGATGCCGGTCAGAACGGCGGGTGTTCAGGATATTTTCACGCCTCAAACGGCGGCACCGGCGCTTCATTCAATCAGTCGCTTCAGTTGTTTGAAGATTGCAATTCCGGAGGGCTTTTTGTGTTGGATCGAACCAACAGAACCGTAACGCTGAAAGCCGGACATACATACAGTATTTCATTCAGCGGTTCGGTCTGCATTTCTCACGACATGGGTGGATGGTACTCGGTAGTATTGAAAGGTAGACAAGGCATTCTTAATGATACATTGATCGAAAGGTATATGAACGATGCAGATAATTCACGAGTGTGGATGCCGTTTGCATTCAACCGCATCTACAGTGCCGGCAGTGATATTGTGCTGCAATATGAATTTATCCAGTTGACCCCCGGCACACAGCTGAACGGTGCTGTCTATAATCTTACAATCATTGCTCTTGACTGAGCCGACATACACAAAAACGGAGGTAACGGAAAATGAAAAAACGAATTCTCAGTATCTTACTCGCCTTATGTTTGGTGATTTGTTTCTTATCACCGATGATGAGCTATGCCGATCCTGAAACATCGGCATCATCTTCTAATACATACGGTGCATTGCTAAAACCCGACACAAATCCCCCGGACGGATGGACAGAAGATGAAAGCAACCCATACGGCACAAAAAAAGGCCAGCCGTTTGCAATCACGCCGTGGTACGAGCCGATAATTTACAGCTATCGCAATGCAGAAGGTCAATCGGCGCAGGATCATACCAAAGTATACAGCAAGTGGAATTTTGGCATCAACATTGCCGAATGTACACCAAGTGCCCACAAAGTTACTCCTGTCGATAATGTTGCATTTGCTGTCGGAACAGCTTACGATCCGCTCGGCACAGGCAGAAACGACCACGCCATCTTTGTCGGTCTTTGTGATATGAACAATTCCAACAACACGGCAAAGGTCTGCTATTGGGTGCAAAATCTTGTAAACAACAAGCGTTCCGAACTTCAAAAAATAGCCGATGCTCCTAAATGGGCTTGCAAAACCCCGGGATACGGCGAACTTGAATATCAGGAATTTCGCCATTATTTTAATGTAACTGCCGGTGACTATGACGGAGACGGAAAGATGACCGCCGTTATCACCTATGTCGGCAATGACGATTTGTGGGGAATCGCCGGAACAGGTATTTCGGGAGAACAAGGTTTTTCAAGAAAATCATTTGTTAAATCAAAGAACGATGACAACGCTTACTTTAACGGTTGGGACACAACTCTGTATGAACGTGACCAAATCACCAAATCCCTCGCTTCCGCAGATACGGACCGTGACGGTTGCGATGAACTTATCGTGTACGCAGGTGTTGCCGAACCGGATAAAATTGACGACAAGGATAAAGAAATTGCCGGTGACTCATTCCGAAAAGCCGTGTCAAAACTTTCGGTATACAAAGCCAAAAACGGAAAACTCAAAAGAATTAATCAAAAATCTCTTATGACATTAAACCGTGAAGATGAAAAGGCAGACGGCAACCGTTACTACGATCATATCCGCTACGGAAACCTCGCCACAGGAGATATTAACGGCGACGGCTGGCAGGAAATTATTGTTGCCGGATATTACCGTGAGGTAAAAGAAGAAAAGAAAAAAGGCTTTGTCTGGGAAAAGAAAACCGATGACGGAAATCTTGGCTTTGCCGTTTATTACGGTCAAAACAATTCAATAACGAATGTACAAAAAACTTCCATGAGCAGTTATACCGCAAACGGAACAAAGAATCAGGGCGTTAAACCAAAACCTGCAATGACAAGCGTTGCAATTAACGGCAGAGGAACGCCGGAGCAGGTATGGATTGCAGGTGCTCTGTATGAAGTTCAGCAAAACGGTGCACTCAATCTTTTGCGTGACACCGCACGAATTGACAACTCAAGTGCCAAATGGTGGTGGTATCAAGATGTCATCGCCGGCAATTTTGACCACAACAAAGAAGGTCGTGAGCAGGTAATCGCGCTTGCCGCCGAAAGGCAAAAGGGAAGCGGTTCGGGGCGCAAATTCGACCTGTTCACCGATGTTTTCTACGGCGAAGACTTCGGCAACGGCACGCTTTCCACTGCCGGCAAGTATACGGTTACGGCTGAAAAAGACGAATTTTCCAAACTCTGTCACGATGCCGACCTTGCATGGGATATGCCGTATAACTGCATATTGCTTGCGGCAGATGTGAACAAAGACGGTTTGTTTGCCCGCTACGAGGGAAAGGGCTACGGATATTCCGATGCACAGGTGCAGGCGGTACTTCAGGCGGCTCCGTATTTTTCGGAGCTTGGTGACTACGACCTCGATTTCTCCGACGGTTCAACAACATACACCTTCTCGTCCGGATATTCGGACACAAAATCCACATCACACAACACCTCCTTTGGTGCATCAATCGTTGTGCAGGGAGATTTGAAAGTGTGGAGATACGAGGCAACTCTTGGATACACCATGGACTTTACCAAGAGTACGGAGGACACTCTTTCAAAAGAATACAGTGTTTCCTTTAACGCCGGCGGCAACGATTCCGTGGTGTTGTACCGTGTGCCGGCAACAACCTATTATTACTCGCTTTATGACCCTCAAAAGGGAGAATTTGACCTCAGCGAAAAAAACACCATTGCATTGATGATTCCGGGGCAACCGGTCTATACAATGCTTGACCGAGAATATTACGATGAATTTGCGGCGTTGTACAACAACACCTACAAAACGGATATTGCCGCAGGAAAAGCAAAGGCTTTGCCGCAACTGAACAACAATGTTTTGCCTGAAAATGCCGAGGGTGACCCGTTCGCCTATTGGCCAAATGACGGTTCTACCGACCCTTCGGTTACAAAATTCGCCTCGCTCAGTAAGCAAAAATACGAACTTGGTTTCGGTGCAAGCAGTATCACAAACGACTGGACGACAACATCCGAACACGCCGAGGGAGTTGAAATGGCTCACGGCTTCTCCGCATCAATGAAAAACACATGGGGCGTGGACGCATTCAATATGGGTGTTGTGGTTGATTTGAGCTACAACAAAGCAACAGGCACGATTTACACCACAACGGAAAGCAGCGGTGCAAGCGGAACGGTCAACAACATCGACCGCCGATCACTTCTGTCCTCATACGGAATCGGCTATGATGTTTCAAGTCAATACGGATTTACATGGGATTTCGGTATGCGTACATGGACGGCAGGCGACCAAAAAATCCCCGTATTCGGTTATGTGCTGACCAATCTTCGTGCCGCACCGCCTGCACCGACACTTACAGGCGTATCCGTAAAGGATAACCAAAGTGCAAAAATCACTTGGGCAGCACCAAAGGCAGACTCCAGGCGTCCGCTTTCAGGCTATCATATCTGGATGCGTACAGATGACGGAGAATTTGAACGCATAACCGATGTTCAAATTCCTGCCGACACTTTTGAATATACATATAATAATTTAAAGGCAGACACTTCATATACTTTTGCAGTCACTTCCGCAAACAACAGCGGAACGGTATCTACGCTGTCCAACACAAAAACTTTTTCAACCTTTGCCGGAGCAGATGGCAGAGAAATTGAATTCCGCAACGACGGAAACAATATTCAATGGCGATATTCGGGCGAAGACGACAACGCTTACCGCAACCTCGTTTCGCTTGCAACATTGACGGGAAAAGACGGTGCGGACGGAAAACAAATCGAGTTGCGTGTATACAACGGATTTGTACAGTGGAAATACAGCGATGATTCTGTTTGGAACGATTTGATTGCCTTGTCCGAATTAAAAGGCGACAAGGGTGATAAAGGTGACAAAGGCGACACAGGCGATAAAGGTGACAAGGGCGACAAAGGCGACCCGGGAAAAACAGGTACGTCGGGACAAGACGGCAAAGACGGTGTAACGCCACAGCTCAAAATAGGCGATGACAACTTCTGGTATGTTTCCTATGACGGCGGACAAAACTGGACTTCCCTTGGTGTAAAAGCCACCGGAGAAAAGGGCGAAACCGGCAAATCCGGAAAGCAGGGTAAAAAAGGCGAAAAAGGCGAAAAAGGCGATAAGGGTGAACCGGGAAAAGACGGAGCATCCGAACAGAACGCTGAAAACGGCGAGGACAGCAAAAATGCAGTCGGAATCGCAAACGCAGAAATCAATGCTGACGGCGAACTTCTACTCACCTATACCGACGGCACAACGGCTAATCTCGGTAAAGTTGTCGGCGAAAACGGCAAAGACGGTCTGACCCCATACATCGGCGAAAACGGCAACTGGTGGATAGGCGAAAAGGATACCGGCACAAAAGCAACAGCGGATACGGCAGTTGCCGAAAATTCCGAAAATGCCTCCGCATCAGCAACTTCACCTGCTATGATTGCCGTTGGTTCTGTTGCAGGAACTGCCCTGCTCAGCAACTTTGGCTTAATCTTATACATTGTGCTGAAAAAGAAAAAGAGCCTTATCTAAGTACTCAACTTTACCTATACGGTAATTACACTTAACCGAATTTAAGGAGAAACGCAAATGAAAAAGAAATTATTCAGTATTATTATTGCAGTGTGCTTGGTTATCGCCACTGTTCCAACCATAGCTTTTGCAAGCAACAGCCAAAGCACATCACCTATCAAAATAAGAGTTGCTCCAAGTGAGCACGAAAAACCGGGTTGGAATGTTGAATGGAGCGAGAGTTTTGAACAGGGCATACCGTCAACATGGCAAAATATTGACAACGACGGCGACGGCTACAAGTGGTGGAAAGTGAAAGAAGAATCAGGTTTTGAAAATGACGACAAATCAACGCACCACGGCGAACAATCAATTCATTCAAATTCTTTTATAAAACAAAGCCGAAAAATACTTACGCCTGACAACTGGCTCATTTTACCCGAACAAAATCTGAGTAAGAAAAAAATCTATTCACTTACTTTTGATATTGTAGCATTTGACGGATTGTATCTTAAAGATAAAATCGGTATATATATTTCGACCGACGGCGGAAACAGCTACACCCAGCTCGGTGATGATTTTGATTTCACCCAAAGTGAACTTGGCGACAGCTATAATGTCAAGGATGTTTGGCAAGAAGTAGAAGTTGACTTGTCTGCTTATTCAGGTAAAAAAGTCAACATTGCAATAGTTCACCATAATTCCCGTGATGAATATATGGTGGTTATGGACTGTATGTATATGTGGAGCAAGGATAAACACATGCACTGTGTATGCGGCGGCAGCACAGACTTTAACGGTCACGACACGCACACAGATGTTGAGTGGAGTGAATGGAACAGCACAGATTCTTTGCCTACCGCTTCGGGAAATTATTACCTTGCAAACGACATTAATCTTGCTAAAGAGCAAACTGTCAAAAACGATATAAATATTTGCCTCAATGGCAAAACAATAAAGAGCAACACAAGTGATTATGCAATCCGTGTTGACAGCAATGCGTCCCTTGCAATTACAGACTGCACCGTGGGCGGCAAACTTGAATGTTCGATTGATAACTACGGTTCGTTTAATATGTATGCAGGCACGCTTCAAGACGGATATAATCTTTGTACAGAACCTGATTCAAAAATGGCACTCAGCGGCAATTCAAAATTCATCGGCGATGTATTTTCAACAGGAAACGCCGAAACTAAAATTGACGGCAACTCTGAATTTCAAGGCACGCTTATTATTCAAGAATTGACAAGCGACAGCCGTGCATATATCGGCGGAGATGCAAAAATCACAGGCAAAATTCAAATTTTCCGATCACAGGAAAACGCCAAAATTGAAATAAAAGACAATATGATTATTGACGGTGATATTGAGTTTTATAACTTCACACTTAACAGCAACATTGTCTGCAACGGTAATATAATCAGCGGTATTTTTAAGGGAGATGTTGAAAACAACGGCACAATAACGGGCGGAACATTTTTAGGCAAGGTCACAGGCAACGGCACAATTGCCGACAGCGCAACGGTAAATGTAAACTTCGACCTCGACGGCGGTACGGGCACAACGCTCCAAAAAGTTTTGAGAGGTCAAAAACTTGCCGAGCCGACAAAGCCGTACAAATCCGCTTACACCTTTGACGGCTGGTACAACGGAGAGCAAAAATACGATTTTGACGCTTCTGTGTTTAGTGAAATCACCTTAACGGCAAAATGGACTTATGCGGGCGGTTCATCATGGAATACAACAGAACCTACCACCGAAAAGCCGACCGAACCGACAACAAAACCGAACAAGCAAAACAACAGCAAAAACACCAAAGATAAAACAGATAAAACAGACAAAAACTCGTTATCGGCAGGCGCAAAAAAAGATGATGCAAATTCAAACAATTACGAAAAATCTCCGCTCACGGGCAACACATCGATATTTGCCTCAATCATCAGTGCAGGCACAGGACTGATTATCCTTGCCGCAACGAAAAAAAGAAAAGAGTAATAATCGCAAAACAGCTTTATTTGCAATCTTGTAATATAATGATATAATAAAATTGCAGAAAGCGAGATGATATTGTGGCTAAAGGCAATGAAAGTAAAACTAAAAAGCTTATGCTTTTACAAAAAATTTTATTTGTAATTACAATCATAGGCTTTTTCGGCTCGTTTATTCCGTCATATTGGGTATTTATTTTGACTGCTATTTTTTCTATTGACGGCGGAATGTATTTTAGCGATATACTTGAATACATACTTTCACTGTTTGCAGTTAACCTGCTGTATCTGATTCCGCAAGGCATAACTTTGTTTATTGACAAAAAATTCAAAAGCGTTTTTTCTGCCGACAGCAAGGCTTCAAACCTGTCTTGCAAAATAAAGCAAATGAGCAAAATATTTATAATTATATGGGC
>OJJU01000650.1_pt1 | contig 12543 bp, 7 predicted proteins | sample 1596141 | NCBI WGS metagenome assembly OJJU01 (sample SAMEA4350150, study PRJEB24818) | metagenome | biome: human; feature: gut; material: faeces | place: Denmark | collected 2013-09
ATAACATACAGTCTCAGCCTCGGGACATCATGCACTACGAAAGCGATATATGGGCAATAGCAGACTTACTGTTGGCGGCCAGCGTGAAGCAGAGTGACTTCCCTGCCTACATGATGCCGTTCTTCGCTTTGATGATGCTCGAAGGACGAATGCTGAATGCCATGAAGCGCGTGGAGGTAGAGGAAGGGTTGACTGTGAAGGATGACCCAGAGGACTTTAAGGAGGCCTTCATCGACATGGATTGCGGTTACAATGAATATATCGTGATGCAGGGCAAGACGCTGAGCAGCATCTGTAGTAATGACACTACCTTTGAACAGGACTTCGACAGTTACTTGAAGGCCTTTGACGATGTGCTGAAGAAACTGTTGGGCATAGAGCGTGGAAAGGATGAAAAGAAGTTCCTGAATATGGACTACTATGTGGCGGAACTGCGCAGCAAGAAGATACTGTTGTCTGTTATCACGGCTTGGTCGAAGATAGATCTATCACCATACGACAACTCAGCCATTACCACTTTGGAAGAGCACATTAAACGTAAATGGGCTGACATTAGTGCTTCCACTGCCGGAGAACAGTATACTCCTGATGATATTATCTCACTGATTGCTGATATCGTGGCAACCAAGGTCACGAAGCCGAAAGATCAGAATATCCATGTTTATGACCCGACCTGTGGTGGCGCGAACCTGTTGTTTGGTGTGGCAGATCGCTTGCATACACAAGCTGGCTATCAGAATATTCATACATGGGGCAGTGAATACAATGATGCACTCTATGCTTTGGCAGCCATTGAAAGTCGTTTCCGTAGCCATTCTCATATTTATTATGGTAACACACTTACCACCGCTCCTTGTATGGGACGCGATATAGATGTGATTGTGGCTAATCCTCCGTACGGTACGAAATGGAGTGGTTACGAGATGGAAATCAAGAACGATCAAAAGGGACAATTCCCTGGTGGTCTGCCATCGGTAAGCGACGGACAGTTGCTATTCATGCAGCATATCCTTTGGCAACTCGCCCAGAATGGTATTGCCGTAGAGGTACATAATGGTTCTACGTTGTTCAGTGGCGATGCCGGTAGTGGAGAGAGCAATATCCGTAAATATATCTTTGACCACGACTGGGTTGAAGCCATCATTCAGATGCCACAGAATGAGTTCTTTAACACAGGTATTTACACCTACCTGTGGATTATGAACAAGCAGAAGCCTTTTGAAAGAAAGGATAAAGTGACACTCATCGATGGTAGTAAGTTGTGGCGTTTGCTAAAGAAAGCCAAGGGTGATAAGCGTCGTGAAATGACAGAGGAACATCGTGCGGCTATAGTAAAGGCTCTCACCAACTTTGTACCGAGTGACATCTGCAAGATCTTCAATCGTGAACATTTCTACTATAACAAACAGAGTTTAACGCTGACGGAAGTGGATATCAATGGTGAGTATATGAAAGAGTCTGTTGCCCTGAAAAAGATTAAGTCTGTCGTGTTGAACGATGAGACATTGACAGAGTTGAAAGGCCTTGACACGAATACTGGCAATGCACTAAAGAACAGGTTGAAGGCCGCCAACATTGATGAAGACCGAATCTTGATTACACTCGAAGATGATACCTCTTATCGTTACGACCAAGAGCAGGAAACGATTATTTGTGAAAGCAAAGAAGGACGTAAGGTTTTGGGCTGCGGAGTCTTTAAGTTTGAATTGAACTCCTCAAAGGGAAAGAAGTCACTGAAGGTGGAACTTATACCACGCACCACAGCAGACTATGAGATTATTCCTCACCATTTCGACGAGCATGAGAATCAACGTGAGATAGATGCCTTCATGCAGAAGTATGTATTCAAACCATTCGTCCTTGGTAAGAATGTGGTTGGTGTTGAGTTGAACTTCAACAAGGAGTTTTATGTCCAGGAGAAGATTGATAAGGTGGAGGATGTGCTGGAAGAGATTCGCTCACTGAATAATGAATTAATGGGGATTGATTTATGAGGTTAAAAGATTTCTCTGTTTTAAATCCTCAGTATAAAGGGGAGAGTCTAGATTGCGAAGTTTCTTTTGTTCCTATGGAGAGTCTTCGCAACGGAGCTATAGATTATCAAGATATTCCATATGCAGAAGGGAAAGGGAAATATACATATTTCCAAGACGGTGACCTACTGGTTGCTAAAGTGACTCCATGCTTTGAAAATGGCAATATAGCTATCGCCAATAATATGAAGCAAGGGGTTGGTTTGGGTAGTTCGGAAATATTTGTGTTGCGCATGAACGATAAAGTTCTTAACACCTATATGTTTTACATCACTCAAACTGCCAAATTTCAGGAAGGAGCATGTGCAACAATGTGTGGTGTCGGTGGCCTAAAAAGGATTTCACCATTGTTCATGCGAACATACGAGCTTGACATCCCATCACTTTCCAAACAACAGCGCATAGTGGATTATCTGGATGCGAAGCTTGGCAAAATTGACGCAAGAATAGCAATCTTAGAGAAACAGCAGGATGCGTATGCTCGTCTGAAAAGGAGTGTCATCTATCATGCCGTCACCCGTGGGCTTGATCCTAATGTCTTTCTCAAAGATTCCGGCGTAGAATGGATTGGCATGATTCCTAAGCATTGGGAGTTGCAACGATTTAAAAGTATTTTCACAGAATGTAAATCAGTGACAGAAACTGGGCAAGAAGATTTGTTATCAGTTTCAGAATATTATGGTGTGGCACGAAGAATTGACAAAATGGAAGATGGCGAGTATGAATCTCGTGCCGATTCTCTTGTTGGCTATAAAGTTTGCAAGAAAGATGATTTAGTCATCAATATAATGTTGGCATGGAAGCGAGGGCTCGGTTTCTCTGATTTTGATGGAATCGTAAGTCCAGCATATGCTGTGTATCGTGGTAAGGACATTGCTCCGCATTATTTCCACTATTTGATGCGAACAGATATGTATGTAGCAGAGTACAAAAGGAACTCCAAAGGCATCATTGATTCTCGCTTACGTATGTATACAGATAGATTCAATAATATAATGGCAATAGTTCCTCCTCTTTCCGAACAGCAAGCTATTGCTGCGTACCTTGATGAGAAATGCTCAAAGATAGATGCAGCCACTGAAAACATTGGCAAACAGATAGACGCTCTTAAACGACTGAAACGAGCTTTAATAAATGAAGTTGTAACGGGCCAGCGTGCCGTATAAAACACATCTGCGTATGAACGAGAAAGAACAATATATCAACTTCGACGAGTATATACGTCAAGGTGAGCCCCAAAAGAAAGAGAGGGCCGAGGCTTGGCGTGTGGCGATTGGACTGCAGGCTGTAGATGGACTCAAAACCTCAGAATATCTGCAAGACACCGCACGTAGGAATATTGAGGGTGAAATCACCATCGATGAAGCACGCGAACTGGTGAAGGAATACTACATCAAGAAAACAACCCACGACGAAGATGACGCAGATAAGGAAGAGGCAGACCGAGTTTCGAGTAACATATCTAAACTTCTTCAGACAGATGCTTTTACCTACAGCGTTGCAGGACTTGCTGCTATTCATCGTGCCATCTTCGAGGGGGTGTTCAAACATGCTGGGCGATTCCGAGACTACGACATCTCTAAAAAGGAGTGGGTGCTGCGAGGTGATTCTGTGCTTTATGGACGTTGGCAGGATTTGTGTATGGCCATAGAGTACGACTTGGGTCAGGAACATCAGTTTGACTATACAGGATTGAACAAAGACCAGATGGTGGAGCATCTGGCAAAATTCGTTTCAAGTTTATGGCAGATACATCCATTTGGCGAAGGTAATACACGTACCACCGCAATTTTCACCATCAAGTACCTGCGCTCACAAGGTTTTAGTGTAAACAACGATATGTTCGAACGCCACTCTTGGTATTTCCGCAATGCGCTGGTAAGAGCCAACTATCGGAATTTGGAGAAAGGCATCGGTTATGAACCAATATTTCTGGTACGTTTCTTCCGTAATCTGTTACTGGGCGAGAATCATACATTGAAAAACAGATATATGATGATCGATGCACCAGAGGAATGGAAGATGCCTGACAGCGAACAATCCCCCGACAAGTTACCCGACAAGTTACCCGACAAGTTCAGTACAAACAATGAGTATGTCAAGAGGTTAGTTGAAGTTGTCGGGCATGATGAGGTGACGATAAAAGATACGTTAAAAGTATTGGGGCTTAAAGATAGGGAAAGTTTTATGAAGGTATATCTTAACCCTGCATTGAAGGAGCGGTTTGTGCGTATGAAATACCCCGACAAGCCCAACCATCCCCGCCAAAGGTATATGCTGACGGCAAAAGGGCTGGCACTCTATAATGAAATTAAAAAGTAAAATCATCTGCGTATGAACGAACTGAAGATACAGCATGAATATGTGATGGAATTCCTTTGCCGCCTTGAAGAACAAGGAGGCTTGGGTTATCGCAACGTGAGCAACATTGTTATAAGCAATGATTTGTTCATTCCTTCCATTATGGGCGAGTTTGTCAAGAATAGCCAGCCTGAGACATGGGCACGTTTGCTAAAGAAGTTTGGAAATGATGAGCAAGCCTTGCAAACAGCCTTGAAGGACAAGGTGAAGGAAACCCTTTTAGATGCTCAGAATGTGGCTACCTACATCAATGGACACAAGTCCATCACCTTCGAGGGTGAAAAAGTCTGGCTCTTCTATGTTTCTGGAACGGAACTGAAAGGAGATGAGGAGTTCAAACAGAATATCTTCTGCGCTGTAGAAGAATCGAGTCATACGCTCAAAGTTGACGAGGTAAAGCTTTATACTATCCGTCCTGACATCATGTTCTTTGTCAATGGTATCTACATTGGCTACATGGAACTGAAGTCTTCCACAAAAGGACAGACGGCACGTGTAAATGGACGTCAGAAGGTAGCCAAAGACTATCTTGCTACTTTGAAAGCATTGACAGAGCAGGAGAAGTGTGACGCAAAGGCGATGAAGCAGCGCAAAGAGGTAATGGCAATCTACGAGAAAGCCATACACTTGACAGCAAGCGACTGCAACGAGACATACGTGATGCGAGGTATTAGTCAGTTCTTCGACGTTGCTCGTCAGGGATTCACAAGTGAGCCTGCAAAGACAGTGGATGAACTGACCCCTTTTGTATTGGAACCATTCAAAGTTTATCCTGTTACCACTTCGGCACAAACAAAGAAGCAGCGGTTTGAGGAAGTGATGCGAGCTCTATATGACAAGAAGATGATAGAGAAAGAGATTCTCTATTACAACTTCATTGAATATAAGTACGTAAAGAAGGAAGGTGCAAAAGAACGCACCTCGAACACCGGTCGATTGATAGCCCCACGTCCCAAGCAGAAGTTCGGTTGCGACAAGATTATGGGACGCATTACGGAAATGCTTGACCACGAGAAGGAACCTGGTTACTATATCAACAAACTTCGTACTTATTTGCAGGCACAAGGAATTACACACAAAAAGATTGAGGAAATTATTCTGTTACGAGAACGCTATTTCAACAATAAGTTTGTGTATTCTCTTTTGTTGCAATATGCAGCCGGATTCGGTAAGAGTAATATTATCGGATGGACAGCCTTGCAACTGAAGGACTATCGTTATGAAGGAGTGCATGCCTACGACAAGGTGATGATTGTGGTTGACCGTTTACAATTGCGTGACCAGTTGGACACTATGATGATGAACATGAACATTGACAAGTCGATGTTTGTAGAGGCAACAGATCGAGACACATTCATTAATGCCTTGGACGGCAAACTGCGAATCATCGTGGTGAATATCCAGAAGTTTCTGGATTTGCAAGATGCCCTGTCGGCAGCGGGTAAGAAACTGAAGAAGATGCGTGTGGCATTCCTCATTGACGAGATTCACCGTAGTAATTCTGGAGAGAACAATCAGGAAATGATAGACCTCTTCGCCCGATTGCAAGAGACATTCAATGTGGGTGGACAGACGGTTGTGAAAAAGAATCTGCTGATAGGTTTTACTGCCACACCAAGCGAGAAAACACTGGCGAAGTTTGGCGAGTTTCGTGGTGCTTTGACGAAACCGATGTGGATTCCCTTCGATTGCTATACCATGCGCGAAGCGATTGAAGACGGCTATATCCTTGACCCAACTAAGGCCATTATACCTTACGCCGTGCCTGTTGATTTCCAACTGCCAGAGGAGTTACAAGACAGCGATGAAGACGATATAAACATTGTCTTACGCAAAGATCGTGTTTATTCTTATGAACCACGTATGCGTAAGATTGCAGAATTCATTGTGCATCGTCTTGTGAGTCTGGTCTATAAGAAAATTCGCGGAGAAGGTAAGGCTATGCTGGCAGTGAGAAGTATTCCCAATGCCATCAAGTATTTCAACATCATACGGTCACTGTACGCTCAAAAATGCCAGGAGCCTGCGTATGAGAAATACAAGGACGCCCCCATCGTTATCATCTATAGTGATGACCAGAAGAACGAATCATGTTCTACACTGAATGGCGGCGTGAGCGAAGAGAAAGTGATTCAAAACTTCCGTCAGGCGAAGAATGGCTTGATTATCGTGGTTGATAAATTACAGACAGGATTTGACGAGCCTAAGTTGCATACGCTTTTCCTCGATAAGGAGATCAGCGACATCAATGCCATTCAGACTATCAGCCGTGTGAACCGTACCTGTAAATATAAGGACGATTGCCACATTATTGACTGTTCTTGGCATAATGTAAACGTAGGAAACATCAGACTGGCTTTCAATAAGTTCTGCGATATGGCTATCTCTGACTTCAATCCGGAGTTTGAAACCCAAAGTGTGGCTCATACATACAGGCTGCTTCAATCCAGTGACCCATATTTGCAGTGGTTCTCACGTTATCAGCATGAGCGTGAAGATACGCGCTTTGTGCTGGAGATGGAAGATGGAATACGTCAATGGATTGAACAATGCTTTTATCAAGAAGCCCTTGCAAAGAAATACAATGAGGACAATGGCTTGAAGCCCTCAGATGCAGATTATCATCCTGTTACGAATCCTGCTCGTGACCTTCGGAGCTTTGTTGGTCATTACTTCTCTGGCATCCGTCTCTTAGATGGAGTCTTTGTCATAGACCAAAAATACTATGATGAGGTATTCCTCATGTTCTGGCAAATCTATTGCCATATTTACCGTGAGGTTAACCAACAAACAGAGGATGAACCATACGAGTATGAAGTAATCGACAGTGATGAAGAGCCAGGCATCACATTAGTAGATAACGATGGAAGCAGTAATGGTGGAGGTGGACATCGGGGGGCACGTGGTGGGTCTGGTCCTCAGCCTCCTAAAGGGAAAAGCATGGATGAGGTGCTGGCAATTCTGCAAAGGTTGCATGAAACAGAACAGTTGACAGCAGAACAAGCTCAAATCTGGTTGCGTGAGATCGGTTTGATGTTTGATTATATCAAGAGCGATAGCGAGTTCTGCGCTTTTGCGAAGGATGACAACTACTCCGAAGATGAGAAGTTGGCGGAATACAAGAAGGTTCAAGGCAGGTATCGCCGCAGTCTTAAGAATCGTCCCGATTTTGCACAGGTTGAGCGGTTCAAGCAGATGATTGCTGATAATGTTGAGCAATTGTTTGCCATTTTCATGGCAGATTTGCGCAATGTTGAAAACGGTGATTCAGACTTTGACTATGATACCACAAATCAGACACCTCGGCAGGGCGGATTCTCCATGGAGGATTTGATGGAGATGGCACGTAAGAAAATACGCCCCGAATATGATGAACGCAAGCTCCAAGAAAGAATTGTTGAGACTTATAGTGACCATTTCAAGGGATTGTCACGGTATATGCGCAGTTTCAATGAAACCACAAGAAACCTGTTTATGGTGTTGAATACGCCATCACTGCCTATTCTTGATGGAATGGACAGCGTTGTCAAGGAATCGTTGAACATGGTATGCATGGCTGAAGGTCTTAGTTTGTCAGACAAGCGAATGCATCTTGACATGCTTCTGATGAGATATGAAGTATATCTTAAGAAACTTTATTATCTCATTCACAAAGAAGAGATTCCCGCAAGAGAAGAGGGCCAAGGCGCAACACTATCAAATGCCGTCTTTGCTTTTCCCGCTTTGCGTGGTTTGAAAAACAACCCAATGCCAGCCTATCAAGAATTCTCACAGAGGCTGACAATGCTTCGACAGTTGAGAAACGACGAATCTCACGCAAGTATGAATATGACGGAACAAGAAGTGGATGCTGCTTTACGTATTGTAATAGACATGTATTTATTTGTGACAGGCATGAATATCACAGAGTTGGAAGCTGCTGGATATGATGCTGACGAAATGCAACGAGAGTCCACTGTCATACCAGTCCATTCGTATAGTTATAATGATGAAGGCTCTTCTGAATATAGTATGGCTGCAGAGTCTTTCATTCCAGCAAATGAATTGACAGAAGAACAGAGAAAAGACGTACTTTGTAAGAGTCTTGTTCAGATGATGAATCATGGAGGCTATCGTGCTTCAGACAAAACTTTCTGTAAGCAACGTCATTGGGTTGCTGTTTACCGTATAGCAACTGACGAAGGTTTTACTATTGATGGACAACCAAGATATTTCAAACAAATAGTAGATGGAATGCATCTCTCAAATTGCGAAGTACCTCTAAACATAGATACTCTTGAACGTAGTATAAAGGGTGTTTATAGCACATCGTTCGTGGATTGGAGTGAGAATGGACTGTCAGGAAAGAATCTTGATGAATACAAAGACATCAAACATTGTGCCGGAGTGTTCTTGAAAATCTTGTCAGACAACAGACCTAAGAGATAGCATTTGAGTGCTTTATGTGGTTTGGAGAAAGTATAAATGAAGGGTAGAATGAAAATTTTACCCTTTATTCATGAATTTTTGTCAGCTATGCAGAAAGACTGCATAGTTTGGCATTACCTTTGCAGTAAATTAATGAAAACAGTATATGAGTAATACAAAAATTCCTGAAAGTGTTAAGCGAGACCTTTGGTTCGCAGCTCATGGCAGATGCGAGTTTGCTGGATGCAACAAGGTGCTATTTAAACATGGCATAACGATGGATGAATGCAACATATCCAATTATGCCCATATCATTGGAGACTCCCCCAAAGGTCCTCGTGGCGATGAGAAACAATCTAAAGAACTTGCAAAAGATATAAATAATCTCATACTACTCTGTCCAGAGTGTCACAAACTAATTGACAGTGATGAAGAAAAATATACCGTGGAAGTGCTCAGAAACATGAAAAGGGAGCATGAAAAGCGCATTCTACTTGTAACAGGCATCCAACCTAACATGAAGAGTTTGGTGGTTGCGTATGGGCCAAAAATTGGAACAGACACTCCACATTTTCATAAAGATGTACTTTTTAATACTATCTTTCCTGAAAGGTATCCAGCAGATTTGTCACCTATTGAAATACAGATGAAAAACTCTGCAATGAAAGATGGTGAGGCTTTTTTCTGGGACGTAGAATTACGTCAGATTGAAGATATTTGTGCAAATAGGATACTAGGTCCATTGGAACGAGGTGAATTATCTCATGTTTCGCTATTTGCACTTGGTCCTCAACCCTTACTTGTGAAGTTGGGTACGATATTGAATGATAAATATCCAGTAAAGGTCTTTCAAAAGCACCGTGTTCCTGACACATGGCGTTGGCTTGACGAAGATACTTCTAACGATATTCGACTAATTGAACCTCAAGATAAAACGAAAGAGCCCATCCTTGTTATTGCATTAAGTTCAAAAGCTATCTTGAAGCGAATCGCAGATAGATGTGGAGATACTGCAAGCCTATGGGCTATCACTTGCGATGAGCCTGGAAATGATATGATGCGATGCCATAGTCTGTTAAAACAATTTAATCTTGTGGCCAGGATGGCAATGGATGCTATTAAGACGGCACACCCAAAGGCTGGTTGCTTGAAAATATTTATGGCTGCCCCTGCTTCTTGTGCTGTAGAACTTGGTCGTATCAGAATGCCAAAGGCTGATTTGCCATGGGTGCTGTACGACTATAGGATTGATAAAGATGAAGATATAGAAACGATAACAATAAAATAGATATCAATGGGAAGAATTTTAAGTAAAGAACAAAAAGAAGAATTCAAGGATATTCTTGAAACGTTGGGCGAGTCATTAGACATCACCCCAACACAGTATGATAATCTAACGAGGAGTTATAAGGCTGTAGGTGAATTCTTGCAGAATGATCCAGTCTTTGATTCGTATAAGCCTATAGTTACACCTCAGGGATCACTTAGATTGGGTACCATTATCCAGCCAATCAATCCTAATGATGATTTGGATGTTGATTTGGTGTATAGACTTATGGAGAAGGATCCAAAGTGGACACAAAAAGACTTGAAAGATAAGGTAGGGGCAAGGCTAAAAGGAAGCGACCGCTATGCATCAATGGTAGAGAAAAAGGAAGGACGACGTTGTTGGACACTGTTATATAGGGACAACTCCGACAACCCGAAAGAGAAGTATCATATGGATATTCTTCCTTCAGTGGCGGATAGCAAATATGTAGAAAGAATGACACGCTTGTTCTCGGAGAACTTTTCGGCTCAAACTGTGGACCAGATTTCTATTAGAATTACAGACAAGGAGGCTAAGGACTATGAAACATCCACGAATAAAGAGGATTGGTTGAAAAGCAATCCTGATGGGTATGCATTATGGTTTGCAAACAGATGTAAGGCAGATGAAACAGTAAAACTTAGGGCAGAGGCTGTTGTGCCTGTAGAGAAGTACAACAAAGAGAAAACCGTGTTACAGCGCATAGTGCAGATACTGAAGCGTCATAGAGACATGATGTTCTGTTACGATACGGAAGATAAGCCCATATCAATTATTATTACGACCTTGGCAGCTCGTGCATATAAGGGTGAAAATAACCTACTCGAGGGATTGGTAAATGTTGTTGATAATCTTGAAAATAGCATTACAAAGAATGAGAAGGGTGAGGATGTGGTTTCTAATCCTGTGAACCCTGAGGAGAATTTTGCGGATAAATGGCCTTATCACCCCAAAAGACGTGAGAATTTTTACAAATGGCTGTTTGCTGTAAAGAAAGATGTTCATGAAATCCTTGACGGTGCAAATAAAATTCAAATCCAAGATACTATGGGACGTATATTTGGAAAAGATATAATAACAAAGGCGTCATCACTTTTAGTTGAACGGAGAAAATCAAAGCTTGCTGCTGGAACTGCATTACTGACTAATGCCGGAAAGGTAGCCGCGAACACAGTCGGGAAAATTGTAAATACTGCAAATACTTTTTATGGAGAATAAAGCAATAACCCCGATACAACAATTTAGCATTTTGAGACATGAATTCCCCGAATCGACAGGTTCGGTCCATTGTGGTACGATGACTTGGTTTGGGGAGTTCACGCCTTCCGCTTTATCAGACACCTATAGACTGAAGATTACTTATACGCTTGGACGGACTCCTAAAGCCTACATAGTGTCGCCGAAGCCACTGCCACTGGCAGAGGGGACCAAGCGATTACCACATACATACAACTATAGTAATGGAAAACAACAGCTATGTCTGTTTCTTCCTAAAGCTGGCGAGTGGAAGCCTTCAATGTTAATAGCGACAACCATTGTTCATTGGGCAGTGCAATGGATGTATTATTATGAGATATGGGTATCTACAGGAAAATGGATGGGCGGAGGACATGGCAATTGGGATGCGGAGAAACAAGAAGATAATACTTCTGGAGCAACTTAACAGAGCCACCTTACATTCCCCAACCAGTCTTTTTCTTGGTGCCATCCCAGTTGGTAAGTTCACCGTTGGAACCACCGCCACCTACACTAATGCCAGCCCTGCCGCCAGCAGAGAGGAGTAGATTCGCCATCAAATCTTTGGAAACCGTCATGACATCACAAAGTTGCCGAGTGCGAGATGCTGTAAGACCAGCTTTGAACTCGGACATACCAGTCCACGATACCTTCTCTAACAGATAGGCAGTAGCCATCCTACGTTGCTTTTCGTCAGTGTGCAGTTCCTCGAACCAGTAATGCCCAGCTCTTTCTGCCATATACAGGAACATTCTCTTTACTCTATTGTTGTCCAAAGTTTCCAACAAGTGCTGTACGACATCCGTTCAAGTAACAAGGCGTATAGTGAGCTTCAGCGGGCCGAGAATGCAGAGAACCAAGTCCGGGAAATGCTGAGCATCCCAGAAATCAAGGAAATCTGGGAGAACTTTCAGCAGAACAAAAAAGCCTTCTTGGAGCAGATTGACAAATGGATTAAAGATGGTGTCGCAGCCATCAGAAATTATGCAGATGGCAAAGAAAACGACTTCCTGCCAAAGCAGGGTAACGCTGTTGCGTGGGGCATCATTGCTGAAGCATTCAAGTATGGTCTTGACCCAACTGACGAAAAGCAACGTAGGATGGCTACTGCCTATCTGTTAGAGAAGGTATCGTGGACTGGTATGTCCGAGTTCAAAGCTGGTCTTACAGCATCTCGCACTCGGCAACTTTGTGATG
>OJJU01000657.1_pt1 | contig 12424 bp, 7 predicted proteins | sample 1596141 | NCBI WGS metagenome assembly OJJU01 (sample SAMEA4350150, study PRJEB24818) | metagenome | biome: human; feature: gut; material: faeces | place: Denmark | collected 2013-09
CGAAGCCGTTAAAAATGCTTATTAGAGCGTTTCTTTGAGGTAATGACTTGAAAGCGTTTCTACTTCTCAAATCCGCCATTTTCGCATTTCCTCACGAATGCCACAAAAAGCCAACGACTGCCACAACTACTTGAAACTCAAAACAAAAGCTCAAATCTGCTATTTTTTGCTTTTTTAGTCATTCTTTTTCTACAAAAAACATTATCTTTGCAAATATAATAAAACTAACGATCAAAAAAAGCAATGAAAAAAAGAATTTCTACACTCTTATGTCTCCTGACGCTTGCAATGACAAGCATGCAGGCAAAAGACTACAATGTGAAAGATTTCGGTGCCATCGGCAATGGAAAGGTTCTCGACCATCATGCAATCAATACCGCTATTGATTCCTGCGTGGCTCATGGTGGAGGACGAGTGGTTCTGCCTGCCGGCACTTATCTCTGCGGAAGCATCCGTATGAAGAGCCATGTGGAACTGCATCTGATGGCTGGTTCCAAGATTCTCGCAGCTCCGGCTTCGATGAAAGCCTATGATGAAGCTGAGTTTTTTGAAGGCACAGCTTATCAGGACGGCGGACATACTTATTTTAAAAACAGCCTCATCTATGCCATCGGCGCCAATGATGTATCCATCACAGGCAGAGGTATGATTGATGGCGAAGGTCTCACCAGAAGAGATACCGAAAAAGGCGGTAACCTGCAGGGTGGCAACATAGGAACGGGCGATAAGGCCATCGCCCTGAAGCAATGCCGTAATATCCTGATTCGTGATGTCACCATCTATCGGGGCGGTCACTTCGGCATCATCCTAACGGGATGTGAACTCGGCACCGTGGATAATGTCATCATTGATACCAATCGTGACGGCTTCGATATAGACTGCTGCAAGTATCTCACTATCAGCAACTGCAAAATCAATACGCCTCACGATGATGCCCTGGTATTAAAGAGTTCCTATGCCCTGAAGAAACCGGTTTTAACAGAGCATATCGCCATTACCAACTGTGTGATTACGGGTTACAAGTTTGGCACATTCCTGGATGGCACTTATATTCCGGAAAAGGTAAACTGGGTATGCGGCCGCTTCAAGCTCGGCACGGAATCGAATGGCGGATACAGGAATATTTCTTTGAGCAACTGCACCTTTATGTATAGCAGCGGTCTGGCTTTCGAGGAAGTCGATCAGGGATTGATGGAGAATATCGTGGTGAATAATATCACCATGAATCATGTTCACCACTACCCTATCTACATTACCACCGGTTGCCGAAACCGTGGTCCTAAGGAGCGCACCACCGTTTCTACCGGTCGCGACATCATGATCAGCAATGTCATTGCCAACGATGTAGATTCCCTTGCCGGCATCATCGTTACCGGTATGCCTGGTCTGCCACTCCGCAACATCTCGCTGAGCAATATCCGCCTGCAATATCGTGGCGGTGGCAAGGCAGAACTGGCGAAAAAGGAATATAGAGAACAAGGCACCAACTACCCTGAGCCCAGATTTGCGAAAGAAACTCCAGCCTTCGGTCTCTACGCCCGCCACGTGGATGGCATAGAAGTAGATAATGTGAGCTTCACTACGATGAAGCCCGATTATCGCCCAGCCATCATGCTGGATGATGTGAAGAACGAGCGCATCACCAATATCAAGGCGGATGTTCAGAAAGGAAGCAAACTGGTCATCAAGAAGTAAGATAGAGGTAATAAAAGGTAAAAAAGTAAAAAGGTAACTGAAAGAAAAAGGCAAATGCCAGTTTACTATCCAGCATTTGCCTCATTACTCGAGCTATATCTCGCCTTATATTTACATTACATTATCTTCCTTACTTCAGCTTCGGCTTCAGTTCATCCGGTGAATCGTTGGTAAACATATTCACGGGTGGCGCCGATTTCGTGAAGAGATTTTCAATCACCTGCTTATCCACCTCCATTGCCGGCTGGAAATCATCGCTCATCATATACTTCAGGATGGCATAACGCATCTGGTTTGCCACCAGGCGATGTTCCAAGTCGCTGGTTACATCCATCGTAGTCATCAGAAGCTTGCCTCTACCCACCTTGGCTTCAATCATCATACCGAGCTTTCGGCTCACGTGCCAGGTATCTATCGGCTGGATTGCCGGCTGATAATCCTTCGGGAACTCACGGAGATTCATCACCTGCGCCTTGTTCAGCAACTCCCACCAGTTCAGGTTTGCCCAGTCATCCGTAGGGAAATTTCTGAAGAGTGGATGAGCCTTGTCGATGGTAGCACCCGTGGTATGAGGCGGACGCATCTTAAACCAACTGGTGTTCCAGAACACCGGCAGATAGGTTTGCTTCACATCTTCGCCCATCTTCACCTTTCCGGCAGCCAGAAGCAGCACCTTGCCACCCTTCTGCAACACCTTCTGTGCCTTGGCATCCAGACTATCAGCAATATAGATATCCTTAAGCGCTTTGGTATTCGGCATCTCTATCTGAGATGGATACACCCAGAAATCCCAATGGTTACGGGCTACAGGAGCATTGGAAGACTTCACCTGAATCTCCAAGACCAATTGCGATGGAGACGGAATATGGAGATGAGGGAAATCCAGGGATACATTGCCTAAACCGATGTTCTTACCCACAGGAAGCGAATTCTGATTATCAGCAAGCGAATTACCTGGAAGCGAAGACTTTCCTAATTTTCCGGAAGCCAAAACCTGCTGATTTTCGTCCTTCACCTCGTATGTAACCTCAGCATTCTGCAACGGCTCGTGATACGCATTATAGAGTTCCACAGGAACCTGCACCTTGTTTTCTGAAGAGAAAACGAATCTCGGGAACTTAGCCAGAGGAACGATTGGCGAACAGAATTCCGTCCAATTCTTGGCATCACAATATCCCTTTTCCTTCCAATGCACATTCAATACGCCCACAAGAGCAGTACCCTGTCCGCTATAATCGTTCAAGCCCAGCAACTGGAAGCCAGCATAATCCTTGGTTCGCAGATTGCGTTCTAAATCATACTTATATGCCAAGGTCTGCAACTTACCGCTAGCATGAAGGAATTTCTCAGCCTGACTCGCCATACCGTTATCTCTCAGCAAATCAGAAAAGATCTCGAAGTTGCGGGCCTTATAGGCTCCCGTGTATTGCGAAATCTCCTTGAAATCTGGGAAGGCGCACCACTGTCCCATCTCGTGGGTCACTCTAGGCTCGTTCACATCAAAGGTAATCGGCGTTCTTCCCTTCTGAACCACACGAACCATATCCCCATCGAAGTTGTCTTCCGATTGCGGAGCCTTCTTGTCCCAATCCAATCCGCGCGCACCACCCTTTACATGATACTCGCTCTTCGGGTCCCAAGCCCAACCGCCACCAACGGATGCACCACAATATACACGGCGCTTATCGCCTGTTTTCTTCCATTCTTCCACAAAGTTGCCTACCCATTTCACCCAGTTTCCCGCTGGTTCATTACCAGCGGCAAGCATGCAGAAGCTAGGATGATTGCCATATTTCTCAACCATTCGCTGAGTTTCCTGCATCAGATAATGGTCGATGGTCATGCCTTTGCCCAACTTCACACCGTGGTTTGGCCAAGATGGACCTTCGGGCTGAAGATAAAAGCCAACCTGATCGGCAGCCGAGAAAGCCGCCTCGGGAGGACAATAAGAATGGAATCGCATCATATTGAGTCCATATTCCTTGCATTTCTTAAAAATACGGAGCCACGAAGCCTCATCGGTTGGCGGATAACCCGTCTCAGGGAAACAGCAGTTGCCCACCGTTCCTCGCATCCAAATCTTCTTGCCATTCATATAAAACTGTCGACCTTCGATGGAAATCTCACTCATACCAAAGGTAGTGCTAAAAGATTCCTTGCCCAAAGTAGCAGTCAGGGTATAAAGATTCGGATGGAATTCATCCCAAAGCCTGATATCCTCGCCCATCGGAATGATGACAGAGAATTTTCCATCACTTTCTCTCTTTATTTTAGAAAACGAATACTTGGCGCCACTTACATCAAACTGGAAATCAGCCTTTTGGGCATTCCCCGTCACATCCATCACCACCTTAATCTGCTTGCCCTTTACATCAGGATAAACCTGCAGGTTGCGGATATACTGCTGCTGATGCGCCTGCAATTCCATCTTGCCGATGATGCCGTTCCAGTTGCCCTGGGTCTGGTCGGTTACGCTATGCGAATCCTGACCCACGCATACATTTTGGATACCATTATACACCTTGATGCTGATTTCATTATCCTTGCCATATATAATATAAGGTGTAACATCAAACTCATGGGGCACGCTCAGCGAAGAATCCCTACCCGCCAGTTTGCCGTTGATATAAACCGAAGTCTCTATATGAGGACGTTCCAGATAGAGGATGACGCGCTGCTTCTTCCACTCCTTAGGCACAAACACCGATTTGCGATACCACGCATTGCCGATGTAATGTTTCTCAGGGGTGAGGAAGAAAGGAAACTTCATGGTTCCCTTGATGCGATGCTTCCCATTTGCCAGCACTTCTTCCTGGCGATATTTCTCCATATAAGGATTGAAATAGAAGGAAGAATCGTAGAGACTTCCCGTCCATTGCGTATGGGTACAGACATCATTACCCTTGCCGTTGGTGAGCATCGAACCCGGCAACTTGACCACATCCTCATAGGTAGGCGCATCTCCCTGCGAGAATCGCCACTGCCCCGAGAGGTCTATTCTGTTATTAGAGCTGATGCTCTGTGCCTGCAAGGAAGCACAAGCCAGCAAGCCCATCATCAAAACAATATTTCTCATTGATGGTTGAATCATTTATTGTTAAATCATTTATTATTGAATAATACGTCGCATTTATAATGTGTCGTTGATGATTTCCAATTTCACAAGTTCTTCTCCTTCCTTCGTCACATCTGCTTCGCGAGGGAAATAAACCGGCATATCTTTCTGCAAAGGAAGAATGCGGAGTTCCAACTTCTGGCAATCGGCAGGCAGGCGCCACAATCCCATCAGGAACGGGCGACCATTATAGAAATTATCAGCCACCAGTTTGCCATCGCAATAAAGTCGGGCACAATCGCCACGATATTTGATTTTCAGGAGATTTCGGCCCTGCAGCATTTCAGGCGAAAGATTTAGCTGATAAACCGCAGCCTTCTTGAAGTCAGCATCAGATGGTTCCTCTGCCACTTTCTGCACACCCATAGTTATCTTGCGAACGCTCTCTGCTTCCTTGATTTTCTTGAAAGAAGGAGCCAGTAACGTCATTGATTTTCCTTCCTCCTGCAGGAACAGATGTTCCGCCGTCTTGGAATCTACAAGATAGATGTTCTTATAAACCGGCTTGGCGATTCCCTTCGCCTTCACATTCTTCAGCACCTTTCCATCCACAGCTATCTCGGTAGGAATGCCCTTGATCTGTTCCAGATAGATTTTTCCATCCCGTTTGGCTATCAACTGTGCCGTAGCGTATCGGATGCCATCGATATTTACCGGGAATATGCACATCGCACCGGCAGGAACAGTCATCGGACGCTGAGGGAACTTCACGCCACATACCTCAAACTGCACATTCTTCCTGGCAGACAACTGCTGCAATCGCTCATAGTTATTAATGAAAACAAAACCGCTCTTATCTTTAGAACGAAGCGACCAGCGAAGATGAGAATCATCGCCCTTCTCTATATCCTGACTGCATGGGAAGCTAGACTCCATCGGAGCCAGCACTTCTGCATAATCATGCATAAAGAGATGCAGTTTGCGGAGCATGAAATAATGCGCATTCTTCTGTCCGAACTCGCCCAAAGGCGCCTGGAAATCATACGTCTTCACCGGCATATCATTATAATTGGTAGCCTGAGAACGCTGATTTTCATTCAGATAAACCGCACTGCCATCATCCAGATTACCAGGCATCATCGCAGTAGGATTGGTTCCGCCATGATACATATAATATCCAAGAAGATTGCTTCCGCTACCCAACTTGATGATAGCCAGAGAATACGCATCTTCAGGATAAATATACGGACGGCGATGGTACGATGTCATCATGCCTCCACCCAGTTCGCAGGTGAAGTAAGGATAGGCTTCATCCCCCTTGTTAATCTTCGCCTCTTGTTTGCCAAGCTGTTCGGTAGCGATTGCCGTACTGCTTCGGAAAGCCTTGAAGTTGAAAGCCTTGTAGTAATTACCAGCTGTCTCCTTCAGGCTGCGCTCCCAGAAACCATCGGCATAGTCGCCATAAAGCGGAACCATCTCGCCGAAAGGCACCGGTGTTTTCAGTTCCGGCCATCCCGTACGGGTATAGAAAGGCAAATCGAAACCTATCTGCTGGGCTATCTTCTTCAGCGCCATCAGATAACTTCCCCTGCCACGATATTCATTATCAAACTGTGCCGCTACAACCGGACCGCCATCCTTCCACTGCAATCCCTGCACCTGCGAGAAAATCTGGCGATACAACAGGGTGGTATATTTCAGAAAGACGGCATTCTCCTCTCTCATCCTGCAGCCCTTGGTAAACATCCAGTCGGGGATACCGCCATTGCGCACCTCGCCATGGCAGAAAGGTCCCAGACGGAGAACCACCGGAATCTCTTCCTGCTTGCAAACCTCGAGGAATCCACGAAGATTGCGCTGTCCACTCCAGTTGAACACACCTTCCACTTCCTCCACATGGTTCCAGAACACATAGGCAGCAATCATGGTAACGCCACCCTGCTTCATCTTCCTTACTTCCTCTCTCCACTCATTCTGAGGGATTCGAGAATAATGTACCTCGCCCATCACCGGCACCACTCGCTTACCATCGAAAATAAGGCTATGCTTATCCCATCGGATAGATTGCTGCGGAATCTGCGCCTGGGCAGCCATCGAGCAAATTGTCAGGAACGACATCGCTGCAAATAATGTTTTAGTCTTCATTTTCATCAACATATTTTTAATGATTTATTTGCAAAGATACGGATATTTAGGAAATGTTATTATAGAATTTTATACAAAAATCATAGATTTCCTTCTTTTTCATCATTTTTTCCATCAAACATGAACTTCGCACTCCACTCACCCTCATCCTCGGCCCCTTGGAGAATTTGTTGAAAACAAGTAGTTACATGATATGTGACTGCAATGTGAGCTAAAAAGCCCCTAGACTTTGCTGAAAGTCTAGGGGCTTGTAATCACCCAATTACTTCTTTACAATTCTCTCTATCTTGCAACTATGCACTTTCGTTTGTTTATCATAGTTGATGCCTACAAGAATCACGTCACCAACATAGTGCATCAAAGATTTCCCATATCCTTGACGCTTGATTTGACTGATAGCAGTATCGGCATCATTATTCCACTTCAGCTCTAACACAATCGCAGGAGCATCCACGTGACGGTAAGGCAACAGCACTATATCGGCAAAGCCCTTGCCCGTCGGCAATTCACGAATCATCTCATAACGATTTCTTGCAGTATAAAATGCCAACGAAAGAACACAAGCCAAAGAATTCTCATCATTGTATTTCAAGATGCTGGTATTTTGTTCATGAACCTCAGCCACGTTTGTTGCCACATCTTCCTCATCACCATTAAACAAATGCGCCAATAAATTTTCGGAATGTTCCAATGCACTGGTCACCTCCTTCCAACTGGTGTCCGCTATGGCTGTCTCAAATTCTTGGCGAACTTCATAATTTGGAATGCAAGCACTTTTGGTCTCACTATTGTAAGAAAGATAACCCAAATGGCAAAGAAGTGTCAGCACATCGTCCTTGCACTCTACCTTATGCATGTCATTACTAAATCGCAATGCATTTACCCTTACGGGAACATCATTGAGAGCATGGATAATATCATCCTTTAAGCCATCAAAATTCATCGTGATATAGCGTTTGAGACTCTCAAACGTATTGGTACTTGTCCAAAAGCTTTCATACGATCTTCGCTTCAAAGCTCGCATTACAGCATAAGGGTTGTACATAGCTTTCTCCTTTCCTAGCTCATAACCATCATACCAACGCTTCATCTCATAAACTTCCATCCCTCCATCGGTACATAGACTTTCCACTTCCTTCTCCGTAAAACCGAAAAAAGGAGCCAACTGGGCAGGACTGAGCATCGTGTATTCATCGAAATTATTCAATGCTGATTGGGTATTATAGCGCTTGATTGGCAGAATACCAGTCATATAGCAACATGCAAAGACATATTCCGTCATACTTCCCTTGAAGAGGCGACGCAACAAATCCACGTACTCATCCATTTGTTTCTCCTGTCCTTCACGACAAAGAGCATCCCATTCGTCTATCAAACAGATGAATTTCTCTCCAGTATGGTCAACGATGCTAACCAGCAAGTCCATCAAATCATCGTTGGCTTTCATAATTACCCCCTCATACAAGCCCAATAATTCCTCACAAATATCACGCTTGATATAATCAACAATGCGTTCGTCCTTGCCATATTTCGTTACAAAATCAGTCATATCCAAATAGAGTACAGGAAAATGATTAAGATGCTTTTCGAAATCTTCATTCTTACAGATAGACAACCCCTTGAACAATTCACGTGAATCACACGACTTGTCATAATAGGCATTGAGCATCTTCACAGCCACAGACTTACCAAACCTCCGGGCACGTGTTACACAAAGGAAGCGATTCTCTGTCATCATCACAGAGTTCACTTCCGCTATCAACATACTCTTATCAACAAACTTCGAATTGCAGAGAGATGCGAAACCGTCATTACCTTTATTTATATAATTTCCCATTTTTCCCCTAATATTATTTTATATTTGCCATCATTTCGAATGTTTTTGGCAAAATTACGAATTTATTTTGTAACTACCAAATATTTCTATCTTCATCCATCAAATTCTCTGCTAATCCACGCCAAAGTTAGTTAACGCCAAGAGTACACTTTCCTATCGAAGAACAAAAAAAGTACCATCTGCCGAGCAGAAGAAAGTCAAGGTTTTGGTGCAGACCATTATAACGGCTTTTATCGAGCAGTATAACTCTGCGACTGATGATGTTACATGGATGAAATCAGAAAAGGACGAAGAGATGCCGTTGCATATCTTCGCCCTTTCATATTTTGCATTATAATGACTTGTCAGTCTCGCCCCCCATCCCGTTTCACAAAATTCTTCTGATGAACAACAAATTGATTATTGACCTATCATAGGCAATCGTGAGAGCATATCGCGAATGAGGATGACTGTACGGGGCATCGGTTCGGCAATAGTGAGTGCCACAAGGTGCGTATTATGCGCAATGTCGTTAATCACTCTTACCAGTTCGTTTATCTTCATTCCATTATCTACCACGCCCACAGCGGGAATTATCTCGGTAGGTTCGAGCACATCCATGTCGAAATGAACAAGCACATGCTTAGCACCAGTGCTTTTTATCCAAGCCAACAGTTTGTCGCTATTCTCCCTTACGTCCTCCGCTGTAAGGTGGTGAATGCCGTATTGCTTTTGTCTTTCCTTGATTTCATCGCGTTCCCAATCGCGTAAGCCCAAAAAGAGGATTTTATCTGGAGCAATTTGAGCTGGCAATTGACTAATGATTTTTTTGTCGCCCAATCCCATACATGCGGTCACTGCCATTGCATGATAGCCGGGATAGGCTTCACCGGGCAACGTGATGTCAGGATGGGCGTCTATCCATATCATTGCCACATCTCCTTCATACTTATTTGCCAAATAGGTGAACGGGGGCACACTTACCGAGCACTCGCCGCCCAAGGTGACGATACAATCGGGATTTGCCTTTTTCAATGTTTCGATGGCTGCGTGTGTCTGTTCTGCAATCACATCGCGATCGTACACGCCATCTTGCACCTTACGTTCGGGAGCCATCGACACGGGTACAGTGTAAGTATCCGTGTTGCTTGCGGGAGCAAGAAAATTAAGTAACTGCGCACCAAGCACATAACCCTGCGAAGCTGCCGTTGTGTCTTTGATCTCGGGAATAAGCGCATGCACATGTCCGCCTTGCCATTGCGGATAAACTAATCGAATCGTCTTTTCTTTTCTTTCCATGTTCTTTCCTTTAATTGTTTGTGCCATACTGAACGCCAACATGGCCAGCATGCACATTGTTACCATTAATCTTTTCATTTTATTTATTTTATTTGATATACATATATAATTGCCGACTGTCGTCCCATTCCGTTTGGGGCATAAGTTCCCGTTTCAACGACCTTGTTTATAAGTGCCAGTTCGGGTATTTTGTCTTCGACAAACTATCTTACACTTCGTCGTGTGAACAAAGCTTTTATTGCTTCCATAACTCGCTCTGCTCTATTTTTTATTCAACTGAAATTTATAACCGAGCTGTTGCGAAAGGCTCAACTCCTGACACATAAACCAGCCACTGGTGCATACGCCGTTGGCGTTATAGTGGAGCACAGCTATCTCCTCCCATTCAACACGCTTGTTTGTTGCAGGCGCTCCCGCAAATGTACCAGAATGAAGTGCCGTCATTCTATACTTCATCATCACCGTATTCTCCGATGCCACGATGTCGGTTGCCACAGAGGTCATGTCGGTGAGCGCAGAGGAAAGCGGTTTCCAACCAGCCTCTATCCAATGGCGGAAATTTCCTTCTTGAGGGATAGCATCGCCCGTAAGCGCATAAAGATCGGCAAATCCTGCCCGAACAATGGGGGTGTCTGGCGAGAGCAACTCATCTATTAACTCAAAATCACGAGAAGGCATTGCCTTCTCCAAAAGCAACTTTGCATTGGCAATGTTGCGTTCCATTAGCTTATTATCCATCATTATTTTTATATTTATTTGTTGTTTGCAAAAGTACGATTAATTTCTTGGAACACAATTACCCATCGCAAGGAGGATTTTATCTTTTTCAACGATTCTTAGTCAATAATTCTTAAATTGCCTACATTTTGCTTATCTTTCCTCTATAAAAGGATAAAAAATTTCCTCGCATAGGGGTAACTAAAATCAGCAACTTAGCCATGATGAGATAAGCAGATGCAGCTTCTTTCTCCTATGATAGCGCTTGCAGAGGAGATGACCTAGTCCAAAACAGGTAAAAAGTGCCATAAAATTGGTTCGCAATGAACTTTTAACACTTAATATGTTTGATAACTCAGAAAAATTGCTTATTTTTGCAAAAGATATGAAACAAAACAAGCTAATAGAAACGGCAGACATGTCCTCTACGCTTACTGATGAGGGCAAGCGCACGGATGGGGTATCGTTCGGAGAGGGTTATAGCATCGTAATGAACACCTTATCCGTGGGTGTGGAAAACTGGACAAAGCTACATGTGCCTTACCGAACAGCGGAGTTCCGTATATTGCTAATAACAGAGGGTAGCTGTAGATTTTACTTCAACCTGATAGATACGTTTCTTCGTGCCGGCGACGTGCTACTGCTTAAGCCTGGGGTGCTGTGTGAACAGAACTCGCGGCAAGAGGCGTTTAACGCACGTGTGTTATCGCTCAACGATGGATTACCCGAATATAATATGCAAACCGAGGAGTTTTCTGTCATCCATCCCGACAGTCAAGGGGTGGAGCTGGCCGACGACTTTTTCTCTTTCATCTATAAGATATCCGCTTCGGGAAAAGCTAACAGCGAGATTATCCATCGCATGATATTGGCTTTTTTAGCCCTAATCCGACAATACGAAGTTGTTGGCTTGACAGAAATTGCCGCTTTGAGCCTACAAAACAATAATCGCAATTATCTGCTGTTGAATCGTTTTTTGAAGCTACTCAACAAGCATGGCTGCAAAGAACACCGCATTACATTCTATGCCAGTAAATTGTCGCTAACGCCTAATTACTTAAACAACATCATTCGGAAAGCAAGCGGGCAAACCATGAGCCAATGGATAAATCGCTTTCTTATCACAGAAGCAAAGGCCGCTCTTACATACGACAATAAAAGTATTCTCGATATATCAGAAGAGCTTGGCTTTCCCAATCAAGCGTTTTTCACGAAGTTCTTTAAACGGCATACAGGGCAGACACCTTCTGAGTTTAAAGGATAAAGTTTATCTGCATGTTCAGGATATTCAGCATGTTCAGGATATTCTCTTTCCAACCTTTGCGGCAACAAAAGCAATCATCAAGCCCAGACAGGCAGCGATGCTGATGGCGATACGAAGTCCGGTGGCCTCTGCAAGCCATCCGATAACCGGTGGTCCTACCAGGAAACCGAAGAAACTGATGCTCGAAACGATGGTGATGGCGATGCTTGCCTTGATGGTTCCCAGTTTTCCAGCGATGCTGTAACAGATAGGCACCGATGAAGAAATGCCGAAACCTACCAGCAGGAAGCCCAAAGTGGCAGGAATCAGATAAGGCAAGGCGGCAGCCAGCCACAAACCGCCCAATATCAAAGCACCACAAACCTTCAACACCCTGGCTGAACCATATTTCGTAACAAAGCCATCGGCAAGGAATCTACCCAGAGTCATCGCT
>OJJU01000665.1_pt1 | contig 12348 bp, 10 predicted proteins | sample 1596141 | NCBI WGS metagenome assembly OJJU01 (sample SAMEA4350150, study PRJEB24818) | metagenome | biome: human; feature: gut; material: faeces | place: Denmark | collected 2013-09
TTCGATATCCTCGATGAAGGGAGTCTTATCTACATAGTAGCAATCGCCCTTTATTACATCCTCGAAATTCTGCATTCCGTAAGGGATGCGCTTGCGATAGATTCGCTTTTGTCTTTCTAGTTTTGCCATAATCGGAACCTACTTTTTGTTTTTATGCCGCAAAGTTAAGATTATTATTTGGAATACGCAAAGTTTTTGGGGCTTTTTCTTGGTGGTTTATCAAAAAATGAGTAGTTTTGCGGACGTGAATCTTCTCTGTAATAAGTGAATCAAATCTTCCTGATGATGAGGAGAACTATTCCTGCTGATGAGGAAATCTATTCCTGAAGATGAGGGAATCTATTCCTGATGGGGGAGATTGAGATAAAATAAATATGAATCATAACGAAAATAGCGAAAAGATGAATCAAATTACGATGCTCGGAACGGGAAATGCTACGGTTTCCCAGATTTATAATACCTGTTTTGTGCTCCAGACTTCCAGCACTCTGATGCTGGTGGATGCGGGCGGAGGAAATGGAATCCTCTCGCAGCTGAAGAAAGCGAATGTTCTGATTTCTGATATTCATCACCTCTTCGTTACCCATGCGCATACCGACCACGTGCTGGGCGTGATTTGGGTAATCCGTATGGTGGCACAATGCAAGGGGTACGAGGGATTGCTGCATGTGTATGGAAACGACAAGGTGATGAAGGTGATCAAGACCATCATCGATATGATTCTTGCCAAGAAGCAACTGGCTAAGGTGGCTGAAAGGGTGGTGTTCCATCAGCTGGAAGATGGCGATTGTTTCGAAGTGGGGGATATGAAGCTGGAATGCTTTGATATTCAGTCTACTAAGGAAAAGCAGTTTGGATTCCGGGCTGAGTTGCCTGCTGTTTCTGAAGATAATGCTGCATCTGATAATGCTTCAGAAGATAATCATGCTAAACCTTTGGTCTTGGCGTGTCTGGGCGATGAGCCTTATAATGAGCAGAACCGTCGCTACATAGAGGGGGCGGATTGGATGATGTGCGAGGCGTTCTGCCTCTATGCCGACCGGGATACATTCAAGCCTTACGAGAAATGCCACAGCACGGCGCTTGATGCCGGAAAACTGGCGGAGAAACTGGGGGTGAAGAATCTCATCCTGTATCATACGGAGGAGAAGACGCTGGCTACCCGTAAAGAAAATTATACCCGTGAAGCTGCTGAGAACTTCAAGGGTAGAATCTTCGTTCCGGATGATTTGGAAGTGATTGAGCTATAGGATTCTCTGGATTTCCACTTCCCGCTCTCCGAAATCTATCATGGCGTTGAAGAGGCTCACTTTTTCTGCCTTCTTGAGGTCTTCTGGTGTGAGGTCGGCTTCCTCGATGATGCCGGCTTCCAGAAGCTGGGCACGCTTGGTTCCCTGGAGCAGGGGATGCTTGGGGGTGAGCCATTTCTTGCCGTCGAAAAGGGCGAGGTTGGTGAAGGAGGTGTCTGTTATGAGGCCGTTTTTTACGATGATAATTTCATCGCAATCGCCCTTCTGGGCTACCAGGGCGTTGAGCGCACTTCGGTCTGTGCTCTTGTAGGTGTAGTCGATGGAATCATCCTCTACCACCTTGAGGGAATGAATCTCCTTCATCTTGTAGGGGGCATACTCGATGGCTTCCACGCCCTGGGCGCCATAAACTACTCGTGCCTTGTAAAGGTTCATTTCTTCTTTGGGAGAAATGAGGGATGAAAGATTTATTTCTTCTGATGCAATGGATGGGAAGAACCTGCGGATGGTTCTCTCCATTCTTGCCTGATGATAGGGCAGGGCCAGGGCCTTGCCGTTCTTGATTTTTATTGTTTCTACAAATTGCTGTTTCATAATTCTCATAATTTTTTGTGTAATCGATTTCCTAATATTCGGAAGATGGATTTTCTTGAATCGGAAGATAGATTTTCTGAATCACTTCTTCGTATTCCTTCCGGCAATCGCTCTTCGAGGTGATACCGCCACCTGCCTTGAAATACAATTCTCGGCTTACTTCAGGATTCTTTCCTTTTTCTGTCTTGGAAGGCGAAGCTTCTTCTTCGACGAATCGAATCATGACGGCGGAATTGAGTTCGCCCTGGTCGTAGATTCCCATGATGCCCGTGTAGAAGCCACGGTCGTAGCCTTCTGCCTCGTGGATGATCTGCATGGTTTTATCCTTCGGGGCGCCCGTGATGGAACCGGCTGGGAGCTGGGCATCGAGGATTTCGCCCAGATGCTGCCGGTAATCTTCGGGCAGGCGACCGCTGATTTCTGAACTGGTTTGCAGGATGTCGCCCTTGTTGGTGTGCAACACGTCGATGTAACGATATTTATCTACTCCTACGTTCTCTGCCACCCGGCTCAGGTCGTTCCTGATTAAATCTACGATGGTGGCGTGTTCTGCCGCCTCTTTCCGGTCTTCCATCAGTTGTTTTTCAGCATCGGGGAGGGATGCATCCAGGGTTCCCTTCATCGGATAGGAGTAGATTCTTCCGTTCTTGATTCTGACGAAGGTTTCGGGCGAAAAGCAGACGAAAGGATTTGAAATCTCTTCGATGTTCTCTTCTTTCGGATAAGTTTTGTTCTGAAATTCTTCTTCCATCTTATCAGCTTTATTCTGCGATTCTTCTTCTTTCTGCTGAGCTTTATCTTCTGCTTGATTTCTCATTCTTCTGAGCAGCAGTTTATACTTTCCTTTTGCCTGGTTGAAAATATCCTCTAAAGAGAGATTGCAGCTTACGGGAACCTTGCAGGTGAGATTCGTGAGATAGCTGTTGCCCGCCATGATGTTGTTCTTCACGATGTCGAAACTTCGCTCGTAATCCTCATAAAGGGGTGGGGCTATCTGCCAAGAAATCTCCGCAATCTTTTCCGAATTATTTTTCATCTCATCAGAAGAATTCCCTCTTCCTTCGAAATCGAAGAGGCATTCTTCGGGATTTATATCTGATAGCTGGCGGATGAACGCCTTGTCGCCCTGATAGTTGATGACAAAGAGAAAAGGCTCGTCCTGGCTTGCCAATCGGTTGATTTTATCTATGATTTCCTGTTTCATGTCTGCAAAGATACTGCTTTTCTTTGGATGGGCAAAAGATTGGTGATAAAATATTTCAAGGCTTTGAGTTGCTGGAACACAAAAAATCCCGAGACATAGAGAAATGCCCCGGGATTCCGTTGATAAAAACTATGCAAATTGTTATTCGTTTTCTCAATACTTTTGCAAACTTTGTTATTCGTTTCTCAATTCCTTAGCAGCCTCTACCATTCTAATGAGCGAGGTCTTGGTTTCTGCCCAGCCACGGGTCTTCAAACCGCAATCCGGATTCACCCAGAGTTTGCTCTTGTCGATGAATCTTTCCGCTTTTTTCAGCAAATCTACCATCTCCTGAGTCTCTGGTACTCGGGCAGAATGGATGTCGTAGACGCCCGGACCAATCTCGTTAGGATAGTGGAAATCGGCAAAGACATTCAGTAATTCCATCTGCGAACGGGAACACTCGATGGTAATCACGTCAGCATCCATCGCAGCAATATGTTCGATAATATCATTAAACTCAGAATAGCACATGTGGGTGTGAATCTGAGTCTTGTTTTCCACGCCGCTGGCTGAAATCCGGAAGCTTTCTACCGCCCATTTCAGATACTCATCCCATCCTGACTTGCGCAAAGGTAAACCTTCGCGGATGGCTGGCTCGTCTATCTGGATAATCCTGATGTTGTGGCGCTCCAGGTCGCAAACCTCATCACGGATGGCGAGGGCTATCTGCTTGCAGGTGAGAGAACGGGGCTGGTCATTTCTTACAAACGACCATTCGAGGATGGTTACCGGACCGGTGAGCATTCCCTTCATCGGCAACTGGGTGCACGACTGTGCGAAGGTGCTCCAATCCACGGTCATCGCCTGCTTGCGCTCCACGTCGCCATAGATTACTGGTGGTTTCACGCAGCGGGAACCGTAGCTCTGAACCCATCCGTTCTGGGTGAAGGCAAAGCCTGCCAACTGCTCGCCGAAATACTCCACCATGTCGTTGCGCTCAAACTCGCCGTGCACCAGCACATCCAGTCCAATCTCCTCCTGCCATTCTATGCATTTTCGGGTTTCTTCCTTCAGCAGTTGATTGTATTCGGCAGCCGAAATTTCGCCCTTCCTAAACTTGGAACGCCATGAGCGCACCTCTTTGGTCTGAGGAAACGAGCCGATGGTGGTGGTAGGATAGAGCGGAAGATGGAGCTCTGAATGCTGAATCTTCTGGCGCACCTCGAATGCTGAATGGCGCTGCGAATCCTTATCGGTTAAGGCGGCAACCCGGGCTTTCACCTCTGGGTTGTGAATCAGGAAAGAAACCTTTCGGTCGGCAATATCCTTCTGATTTTCAGCGAAGTAAGCCTGGATGCCTGTTGCGTAGTCTTGTTCTGCAGTCTTTTCCTGATGAGAGAATCCCTCTTTAGTCTCACTCCCGGCAAGCGCCTTGATGGCAGCCAGTTCCTCTATCTTCTGTGCCGCAAATGCCATCCATCGCTTGATGCCGACAGGGAGATTCTGCTCCTTGGTTTCGAGCGCCAGATCGTATGGCACGTGGAGGAACGAGCAGGAACCTGCCACGAAGACTCTATCGGCTCCGAGCTTGCCTGTCGCCTTGTTTACTAGCTCGATCGACTTCTCCAAATCGTTCTTCCAGATGTTGCGGCCGTCCACTACGCCGAGCGAGAGAATCTTGTCTGCAGGCAGAATGTTGAGGATGGAATCCAACTGCTCCGGGCATCTTGCCAGGTCGATGTGGAGGGCTTCCACAGGCAGGTTTACCGCCAAATCTGCGTTATCTTTCAAGCCATCGAAATAGGTGGCTACGATAATCTTGAGGCGGGTGTTCTCTCTGATGTAACTGAACGCCTTCTGGATGGCGTTGCGCTGCTCATCGTCCAGGTCGAGGGCGAGATAAGGCTCGTCTATCTGAATCCATTCTGCTCCCTTCTCTTCCAGGGCTTTGAGAAGTTCGACGTAAACTGGGAGAACCTTATCGAGCAGATCAAGGCGATGGAAACCATCCTGCATTCCCGTGATATCCTCCTTCTCTTTTCCTAAAAGAAGGAACGATACCGGACTCAGAATCACGGGCTTGGTCTTGATGCCCAATTCCAGGGCTTCGCAGAATTCATCCACCACTTTCGTATCGAAGAGTGAGAATTCCTGATCCTTCACAAATTCCGGAACGATGTAATGATAATTCGTATCAAACCATTTGGTCATCTCCATCGCAATCACATCTTCCTGCTCGTTCTGCTCGCCGTGGGCCATGGCGAAATAGAGGCGGAGCTTATCTTCCTTCAGACTATTGTAGCGCGAAGGGATGGCTCCGAGAGTGAGGGTGAGGTCGAGGGTTGTGTCGTAGTAGGAGAAATCGTTGGAAGGGATGAGGTCGATGCCTGCCTTCTGCAGCAAGTTCCAGTTTTCTCTGCGGAGATTTCTGGCGGTATTCTCCAGTTCGTTACGGTTGATCTTACCAGCCCAATAGGCTTCGCAAGCCTTCTTGAGTTCACGCTTCTTACCAATGCGAGGATAGCCCAGCACATTTGTCTTGATGTTTTTGATACTACTCATATCTCTTGTTTTTTATGTTGTTATTCGTTTTCGGCTGCAAAGGTAAGAAGAAGAATCTCATCCGCCAAATATTCTTTCGTTTTTAGGAAAACATTCTGAAATATGCGGAAAACGATGACTGCGGCAGAATAATATTCTGTAAAAACAGAAAGTTCCGAAAAGAAGAGTAGTCAATGGTACTGGGCTTCCGGGGGCTAACTCTCGAAACTTCAGTTAATAAGCTTCTCCCTGCTCTATCTCTTCCTGCGTGATGCGCTTGTGGTCGATGGCGCGCCAGGCGAAGACGATGTAGGCGAGGACGAACGGGATGAGGAGGGAAACTATCGCCATGGTGCGGAGCGTGAACTCGCTGCTGCAACTGTTGGCGAGGGTGAGCGAACTCTGAAGGTCGATGTTCGACGGATAGTAGGCGGTGTGGTTCCAGCCGGCTATCAGCAGCAGAACCAGTACGGTGAGCACGGTTCCGATGCCCGTAAACCAGATTCCCTTTCTATACTGCACGCTTCTCGATGACTTGAAAATACCGAAGAGTACGAGCACTATTCCTATTAATAATATTACAGGCAAGATTGGCATCTCCAGAAGATTGTGAAGATACTTCATGCTCTCCAGCGTAATACTGCCTGAAGATGCTGCGCTCATTCCTGCTCCTGCTGCCGTGCTGAATCCATCCTTTATCATTAATCTGATGAGAAATGGCAGGAAGAACAATAGGAAGAGAAGAGCATTCCATGGCAACTGGCGGGTGCAGCGTTCCTGAATCTGCGGGTGCTCGATGTTGTTCTTGATGTAGAGCATGCCCAGGATGCGGGCTAGCATCAGTACGGCAAGTCCCAGCACCACATTCCATGGGTCGAGCAGGGCATCAAGACCATGGCTGGCATTTGCCCAGTGGCTGATGACGGGTTGCAGACTGTTGGTAATATTCCCCTTGTCTATCAGGAAATTGCTGCCGTTGAAGAAGGTGGCTACGGCGCCGCCAAGAAGCAGCGGACCCACGATACCGTTGATGATGAGGCAAATCTGAAAGGTCTTCGGTCCCAAAAAATTACCTATCTTGTTCTGGAATTCATAGCTCACGGCTTGAATCACAAACGAGAACAGGATGATCATCCACAGCCAGTAGGCTCCGCCGAAACTGGTGCTGTAGAACAGCGGGAATGAGGCGAAGAAGGCTCCGCCGAAGGTGACGAGTGTGGTGAAGGTGAACTCCCACTTTCGTCCCGTAGAGTTGATGATGAGGCGACGCTCTTCTTCTGTTTTTCCCAAACAGAAAATCAAGGTGTTGGCTCCCTGTACAAACATGAGAAACACCAGCAGGGCTCCTAATAATGATACGAGGAACCACCAGTATGATTGCAAAAATTCGTATGTCATAATACTTTCGGGTTTTGTTGTTTACTGAAAAACTATCCTATGATTCTTTTCGAAATCTTTCTGAAAAAAAAATTGATTATCAGAGAGATTATTCATATTCCGGTCCTTTCTTAATCTGCTTCATCAGGATGCTGATTTCCACGGCGAGCATGGTGGTGAAGAGTGCCAGGAAGATGAAGAAGGTGGTGGCCACGCTGCCTGCCTCGATGTCGGAGATGGCGGCGCTTACCGGCAGCAGGTCTTGGATGGTCCAAGGCTGGCGACCGATTTCTGCTACAATCCAGCCCGATTCTGAGGCGATGTAAGCCAGAGGAATCATGATGATGGCGGAAATGAGGAACCATCGGTATTGGGCGATTTCCTTCTTATAAACCAGGAAGAGGCTGAGGGCGAAGAAGAGGATGAGCAGGCAGCCTACTCCCACCATCAGGCGGAAGGCGTAGAAGCAGATCGGGATGTTCGGCACCAGTTCCTTGGCGTCCTTGATGTAACCATATCCGAAGTATTTCATGTTCTCCCTGAGGATAGGGAGCTGGTCTTGCGCCTTGGTTTCGCGATAGGTTTTCAGGGCAACAATCGCCTTCTTGCCCCGGGCTATCTTTTCCTGCACGGATGGTTCGCGGATGCCATCTTCTTTAGTGTAACCCTTGATAATATCGTTTACGCCAGGCACGTAGCCATCGGCTGTGCGGGTGGCTAAGAACGAGAGCATGTTGGGGATGGCGATGCGCATGGCTGGCTCCTGCTCGTTTTCATAATCGGGCTGCTGGAATGGGTGAACGGCTGCTATCGCCGTAAGGCTTTCACCCTTTCCACCATTATATAATGCTTCCATCGCAGCCAGTTTCATTGGCTGCACCTGTGCCACCCGATAGGCGGAATTGTCGCCGGTCATCGCAGCCAGCAGGGTGGCGATGAGTCCTACTCCGGCACCCATCTTGATGCTCGCCTTCGCCAGCTGGGTTTCTCTCTTCTTCAGGAGATACCAGCAGCTTACGGCTACCACGAAGGTGGCTCCGATGATCCAGGAGGAAGTAACGGTATGGGTAAACTTGTTGATGGCGAATGGCGAGAGTGCTACATCCAGGAAGGAGGTCATCTCGAAGCGCATGGTGTCGGGATTAAATTCCTGTCCTACCGGATATTGCATCCAGGCGTTGGCTACGAGAATCCACCAGGCAGAAATGGTGGCGCCAAGTCCCGTAAGCCAGGTAGAGGCAAGGTGGAAGCCTCGGCTCACCTTATCCCAGCCGAAGAACATCACGGCCACGAAGGTGCTCTCCATGAAGAATGCCAGGATGCCTTCGATGGCTAGGGGAGCGCCGAACACGTCGCCCACGAACCAGGAGTAGTTGCTCCAGTTGGTGCCGAATTCAAACTCCAGGATGATTCCCGTGGCAACGCCCATGGCGAAGTTGACGCCAAAGAGCTTTTGCCAGAAACGGGTTACGTGCTTCCAGAACGGCTTGTTGGTGCGGTAGTAGCATGTTTCGGCGATGCCCATGATTACTGCCAGTCCCAGGGTGAGCGGGACGAACAGCCAATGGTAGATGGCCGTGAGTGCGAATTGCGCCCTCGACCAGTCGATGGTGGCTGATGTAATGTCTAACAATAGATTTGTCATCATAGTTGAATGGTTTTAAAATTGTTATTATATAATGTTTTTGTATTTCTTCTGATAATATAGGATTGAAATTCAGAGTCTTATCTGTTGAGAATTTCCTTGGATACGAAGCCAGCCTTGTCTCCGTTCTTGGCATTCGTATTGATAAAATTCGGAAAGAAAAAGAGCTTGAGTACCAGGAAGATGATGGCAAGCTTGATGAGGATGACAGCCCACAACGTCTTGCCCAGGGTCATCGTCCTGAAACCATCGTAATAGAGATGGAAAATCCGGAACAGCAGTCCTTGTTTCATCGGTTTTACATCCGTTTTCATCAGTTTTTTATCCTTTTTCTTCTGCATAAGCACTCCTTCTTAAAAAAATCTGCTGCAAATCTACAATAAAATTATGTAACTACCAAATATTTTCTTGAAAAAGTTACAAAAAGAGTTGCTTTTAGATATTCCATAAGGGAGTTATTTTAAAGTTTTTCTTTTTAATTTCATCTGTTTATCCATCAAAAAGTAATCTATCTTCTCTAAAAACTCTCGTTTTATTCCTTTATGTTAAAATCTTCTCCCCAAAAATCGCCTATCTTTGCAGTCTCATTACATGAAATAAGATGCAAAAAACTTATCATATAAAATAGGAGAAAAGAAAAATGGAAAAGAATGAAATGACAGAAAAATCAGAAATGAATGAAACAATAGAAAACAAGGCAAAGGAAAACGTTGTGATTGATGATTTCGACTTCTCTCTGATAGCCGATTTCTTCAAGAGGGTAGATAGACAAGGTCCTGGTGGCGAGTGGGAAACAAGACTTGCTACGAGTCTGATTCCCGATTTCAAGCGAAAGATTCGCATCGCCGACATGGGGTGCGGCAAGGGAAGCCAGACCTTTGTTCTTGCCGATGAGTATGATGCTGAGATTGATGCCGTAGATTTATTGCCCGAAATGATGGAAGGCATCCGGAAGAAGATTCAGGTGAATGGATTGGAGGATTGCGTTCATCCTGTGCAGGCATCGATGGATGAGCTGCCTTTCAGAAAGGAATCCTACGATTTGATTTGGGCGGAAGGTTCCATCTTCATCATCGGTTATGAGAAGGGCCTGGCGTATTGGCGTGAGTTCCTCAAGCCCGGCGGCTTTATTGCCGTAACGGAATGTAGCTGGCTTGGCAATAAGCGTCCGGAGAACATGAGTTGGATTCAGGACAATCTTCCCGAGATTGATACCATCGAGCATAAGATTCATCAGATGGCAGAGGCGGGGTACGAGCCCTACGCTCATTTCATCCTGCCCGAAACCTGCTGGACGGAGAATTATTATGCCCCGATGCAGCCGGCGATGGAAGCCTTTCTGAAAGACCATCCAGGAGACCCTAAGGCGCAGGTTTTCATCGACCGTCTGAAAGAGGAAATCGCCTATTACGAGGAGAACAAGGGTTGCTTCGGCTACGTGTTTTATATTGGAAGAAAAGTTTGATTTTTTTGATACAGAAAAGAAATGTGTATGATAATAGGAGTAGTAATGATCAAGGTGGCGATGCTGGTTAGTCTTGCTGCCTATCAAATATTAAGATTATGAAGAAAAAGAATATTCCTTGCGTAGATTGTTGTATGCGCCGTAAGTATGAGGCGAATCCTCGTTCGCTTGTTTCTCGTTTCTGGCATTGGCACACTCGCTTCTGCCCCTGCTGGAAGGCTTTTATGAAGAGCCTTCCTGAGGCGGAGCAAAAGGAAATGAGGATAAAGTATGATTTGAAATAATGTGTTAGTTTTTTTTCGTAAAATGCTAAATGTATTTAGGTTAAGATTAGGAGCATCACTTCATTTTCTGATAGCCATAGGCCACTTGATTTGCCTCTTCTTTTTAGAGGAGGCATTCAAGGCTTATGGTATTTTAGATGAAATGAAGCATCTCTGTTTTGGACAGGAATGGCTGTTGTTTGTTGTTACGGTTTGCTTGGCTGTAGGCTTTGCCATTGCAGGCTTATATGCGCTCTCTGTTGCTGGTGATTTGAGAAAATTACCATTACGGCGAATGGTGATGATCGTAATTGTTGGCTTGTACTCTATCAGAGTGATAGTAGGGATTGATTGGCTGTTGTATGAGTTTACTTATCTGCAATTCTTCTCGACTTTAGTGCCAGGGCTACTCGTCTATTGCTATCTTCCTGGATTGAAACGAGAAAAGTAAGTAAAAAAAAGAATGTTATGAAGAAAGAGATAAATGCAAGAGAAACTTCCAGGGCGGCGGCATTCGAATTATGGATGTCGTCGCCGATGCCGATGGTAACCCTGACCAAGACATTCGATGTTTCCCGAATTATGAAGATAAGCAGAAGGAGGGGATGGAAATTCAATATGATCTTGTGCTGGGCGATAGGCTGTGCTGCATCGAGAACCAGGGAGTTTTATCTTCTTCCGGAAAAAGAATCTTCTAAAGGAATTCCTGATGAGGAAGATTCCCAAGAAAAAGAATCCGGTTCATCCTGGCGATTGATGCAATACGATTCTATCGCCATTAACGTAATTGTGGGAAATAAGAAGGGAGGAATTCCTGCGACATTCCTTATTCTGATGATATTCAGAAGTTTAATGAAGATTATCTTCGTCTGACTTCTGAGGCTGCTGCTGAATGCAAATCATCTTTTTTAGAGGATGCGATGGTGGTGGGAACATCGGCGATGATAGGAACGGAACTTGATTGTATCGTGAATCAATACACGGATAAGTTCTGCAATCCCATGCTGATGTGGGGAAGTTTTCATCGTGGTTTCTTCCGAACCACACTCCCCATCTCCTTCCAGTTTCATCATGTTCAGATGGATGGAGGCGAGGCTGCAGGATTTCTGGAGTTATTGCAAACCATCATCAGGTTCTTGCAATAACTCCACGTCTTAATCTGAATTCCATCGGGCTCACCCCGTGCTTCCGCTTGAATGCCGTGCAGAAATGGCTTTGGTAATCGTAGCCCAATTTGATACCGATGTCGGCAATCGGCAGACTTGTGTCGAGGAGATAATGAACCGCTAAATCCATGCGGAAATCGAAGAGATACTGGAATACCGTGGTGCCAAACTCCTGCTTGAAGGCTTTCTTCAGGGTGCATTCGTTGGTGCCCACCATTGCCGCCAACTCGTGAAGCGAAGGCATTTCCTGATAGTGGGTGAGGATGATGCTTTGGGCATCGTGTATCTTGTCACGGATGCTGAGACTGAAGGTTTGGGTGCTTGGCAAGAGACTGGCAGGCAGGAGGAATCCCGAGAGGCAGTCGATAATCTTCGATTCCAGGTATTTGGAGGCTTGGTTGCCTAACAGGCGGGAACGCTGGATGTCTCGTGCCGCCTTGATGACTTCTGCTATGGCGGGCTGGTTGTACTTGATGATGGTCTGGGTGTCGAAGGTAGGATTGGTTAGAGGTGAGAGCTGCTCAAAAGCCTCCGCGTCGTGCTCGATAAGCTCTTCAATGAATTGCTGTGGGATGACCACGTTGAAGATTTCGAATTGGGTGCCCTGGTTCAGGTGAGTGTTGGCACCACCTTCGCCGCTTAGAAAACAGAGGCTTGCCTCGCCTGTTTTCCACATCATTTCCTTTTTTGCACCACGATTGCCGTACACTTCTTTCATGCTGCCGCCAAGGGTTGGCATGGAGAAGAGCAGGGCTGGTCTGACCTCGTGCTGAGCGATAAACTTGGCGTTGTTCGCCTTGCCGAGATAGTGTTGGTTCATAATGCCAAACTTCTGGTAATGCCACTCCTTGAGCGAAACTT
>OJJU01000666.1_pt1 | contig 12338 bp, 12 predicted proteins | sample 1596141 | NCBI WGS metagenome assembly OJJU01 (sample SAMEA4350150, study PRJEB24818) | metagenome | biome: human; feature: gut; material: faeces | place: Denmark | collected 2013-09
ATCAGACAAACGTTTACCAATAACACTATCCTTACTAACAAAACGAGTCAAACGACGCAGCAGATCAATACTTAACCATGTAGCCAAAGGAGGATTACCAATATTATTGGGAACTCCAAAGTTATTAGATCTAATATAACCTGGAGTATTATTAGAAGCATAATCAACAAGAGAATACAACGAAGTATTAACAGCAGGAAGACGTTGCGCTGCACCATTCATAGGAAAAGCACGATGAGCTGCGATATAACTACTTGCATCCGTATAATACAAATTTTGAAAATCTCGCAAAAATAAAATAAAAATAGATAATGGCTGCGAAGAAACGTGACCGGCCAACTGAAAGAAATTAACATTATAATCCCAAATATACTGAATAACCTTGAAACAATTAGTTTGTTCAAATTGAACATCACGTGTAAGTCCAAAATAATCATAATAAGCTTTATAATAAGCCAAAAGTGGCGCAATACTAACAGGCTTATTATCTTCACCATTCAGCGAATAACCAAGACCAAGAAACTGTTTGCGCAAACGTTTAGCACGTGCGGAAAACTGAAAACAAAACATATAATCTTTTTTGCTTTCAGAGTCAGAATACAAAATAGTATAATCAGACTGAAGAGGAGAAAGTGAATATTTAGCAGGAATAAACTCTGGCTTATAAGTCCAATCAGTATCAACAAAACCAAAACGATTTTGCAACATATATTTAAATTTATCTTCTGAAGAGCCAACAACATCAAGAGGCTTATAAGCAAAATCATCACCAATACCACCAAGAGAATATTTTTCATACACAGAACAACGAGATAATACTAACAAATTCCACAACAAAAAAGAATTTGTGGTAACCGGCATTTGCGTAGGCTTAACAGAGTTACCCGAGGGAGTAGTAAACGAAATTTGACTTAACAAACTTTCATAATACGGTACTACATCGGTCATTTTTACAAAGCGTGCATAATTCTGCAAGTACATACGAGCAAATGAGGGCGTAGGCATAGGAGCCAAGCGAACTAACTGTTTAGAATTAACACTAATAGAAGAATTAGGTAACATATACTGCGAAAGAAGTGGCTGCAAAAAGCCAAAATCCATTGTAGTATTGTTGTCAAAACTCATATTATGAGTATAATTTTTGTGGGCAGAAGTGCCCAAAAGTACTGATTTAAAAGACATAATAATTAATTTTGTGGTTAAACATTATTCGATTCTACATTAGTAGGTTTTGCGCCATTGTCTTGAGACAATGAAACATCTAAAAGGTTCTCCGCATCTGAATAAGGATTACTAAAAATAGCAGGGTCAACAGCATTGAGAGGCTGACCAGTAGCCATTAAAGCAGACAATTTGTAATCGTCAACGTCGGGGAATGTTTCCGCAATCTCTGACGCATCAACTTGTACAACGGTTTCAACCTCTACACCGTCAACAACATTTGTTTTAACAACATCTTCCATAACCTTGCAAGAGCGAGGAAAAGAGAGATTAAAAGAACAATTTCTAAAAGCCATAAAATAAAAATTTAAAGTTTAACATAATTTTTCATCATAACCGTAAACACCTTGAATGTGTTTAGCTTTTTCAATAGCTTCACCACGTTTTGAGTAATGGTATAAATTATATTCTTCAAGAGCTCGGGAAAGTCTGCAATAATTTTCTTCAAAATCCTTATAATAATTAAGTTCTTCAAATGTCAACTTATCAGATATAATGGGAATATCTGGGAACATAGAGGATGTTAAAAGTATATCAGACAAGGCTATATTATCATGCCTTAAATAATACACATTTTCCCAAAAATCAACATTCCAAAAATTCGCCTTGTTATCTCCAAACTTGTAATAAAACATTTTAAGTTGAGTAGGCGAAAACTGCTTTAGAAGACAATGCCATAAGGCTTGCTTTTTGAAGTCTGAACGAATAAACAAAGAAGATAAACCGAACTTATTTGGGGTAAAATCCGATTTAAACTTAAGTTTACTATGAGATACTAATAGCATACGTTCATAAATCTTCTGTGTAACACGTTCAACACGTTGCTTGAAATTGAACCAAAGCCAATTAGCACCGAAATTTGACAAAACACGCTCATACACCTTTTTACGGGTTTTGATTGAATACAAACCGAAGTGAATGTTATCGTACATTAAGCGATTTATAGCACTATCCCATAATTTTACATATTTCTGTTGCAAAGGACTCCAAACACCTTTAGTAATAAGGTCTTCAATGTCCTTTTGTGTACCATTAGCAACAATTCTTGCTACAGGAGCGAAACCAAGATTATTAGACTTGTAAGACTTAGGGCAACAGTTACGAAATTCGGGATATTTCTCATAAAAATAAGTTACGTCTTCATTCTTCATATATGCCAAATCCTTACAAATGTATTTGCACACATACTTAGCGCCTGCTTTCTGTGAACGAAAACGAGGGTCTTTATTACGTCCTTTGTCATCAACGTAAACGCCAAATCTACCGAGTTTTGGGAACATAAAACCAAGGCTACAAGACGGTTTATAATGTCCGTTCTTGTCACGCTCATAAAGCCAACACCAACATTCACGGCACATCTCAACAAACTTCTTATATTGTGAGCCGTCACGAATTAAAAAGATAGTATGATAATGTGGGCGTTGAGTATTTTTGCCATATTCCGAACAAACAAAATGGCGGTAGAAGTCGTTACCAAACGCACGGCGTGAGCGTGTTTTAACTCTATCCAAAAAGGCTAAAATATCCGAAGACGAGAAACAAGGTACAGAAATTCCATCACGTTCAAAATGAGGAAGACAAGCATTATTATAAGTGAAAGTGAGCATTAAGCCAATACCACCATTCTTGTACCATTCGGCAACCTCAAGACAAAGACGGTCTTCCCATGTGCTTTTGCGAGCGTCACGGCAGGAAACGCAACGACCGCAAGGAACAATGTTTTCAGCGGAAGAGACGAAAGGCACAAAATAACGTGCGTTACTTTGAATGGTGATAGGGCTTAAACACATAATTACTTAATTTTTATAGATAGTGTACCGTTGTGATGAATGTAAGTTGTATCAACGGTGTAAATACTTGTACGTCCGTAGCTATTAGAGTCGTAGCGAGCAGCAGCGCACGAAGTGAAAAACGCTACAATAGCACCACAAACGGCTACAAGAATAGCTATTAAAAGTTGTTTAAATGTTTTATTTTCCATATTTTGAGATTTTTTTAAAGGTTACAAACGAAAAAAGTTGCTCACGTTCGGGCATGTCGCTATTTTCTGTAAAGCAGCGTGAAATGTCACGAAGTACTTTGTTTTGGGTACTCACACACATTTTGTTAACGTCTGCGAGAGGGCAGAACGTCTCGAGATGCTGAAAGGGCAACTCAATGCCATTATAATGATGTACTTCAACGTCCAACGGTGCGAGATGTCCGAGAACTGACGTAAGAGCTTGCAAATGAGCCTTAGTTAAACCACTCAAAGACACTTTAAAAGTACCGTTAGAGCGGTTACGAGAAATATTACTTTTTATCAAGACCATAAGCACGAACTAAAACACGAAGAAATTTTTCAACATTATCAAATTCATAACTATCGAGCGAAAACTCAAAAGAACGCAAGGGCTGAGAAAGCAAAGAAATAATATCAGCATCAGAACAAATAACCTTAGTTCGGGCAATATTATAACCAAGAGAAAGGCGATGTAAAACACGAACTAAAATTTCCATTTCTCCTTTAGAAAACGAAATAGAACCATCCTTATGTAATACCATAATATAAAAATTTAAATGTTATTATTTATTTTACGCTTGCAAAGATAAAGTAAATAATATTACATAACGGACATTATGATAAATATGCGTTTTATTTTTATAAAATCATTAATATTATCAATACACTTCTCTACTGATAACACATCAAGATATCGATAAATCGTCGACATCTTGATGTATGTTTATTATTGCCTTCTTGTTGACGTATTGTTTAGAATGGCATTCCTACGGCGAAGTGCAAAGTCATGTCCTTTAAACGTGGATTTGTTATTGGAAAATGTTCCTTGTTTGTATCGTATGCAGGATCAACAGCCTTCATTCCGAAATCCACTCGCATGATAAAGTAATCCAGATTCAAGCGTAATCCTAAACCATATCCTACAGCTATCTGTTTGTAGAATTCGTTGAACTTGAATTGTCCTCCAGGTTGGTCTTTATAGTTTTTCAAAGTCCATATATTTCCTGCATCGACAAAGAATGCGCAATTGAATTTCCAAAACAAGAACGTACGCAACTCCATATTCATATCAAGCTTCATATCGCCAGTTTGGTTTATGAAGTCGATACGGCCATCCTTTCCCTTGAATTTACCAGGACCAAGTGCACGAACGTTCCAACCTCTAACAGAGTTTGCGCCACCTGAGAAATAACGCTTTTCAAATGGAAGAATTTTACTATTTCCATAAGGATAAGCAACACCAAGTCCGAAGTGCAATGCGAGTGTATTCTTTGTATCGATTTTTACGAGACGCGTATAATCAATATCTCCCTTAACATATTGTGCATAAGCAATTTTAAAGAGCGTGTACTGATTTTGGGCGTTGCGTCTAGCCTTAAACAGATTCGAGATGCCGTATAGCAAGTTTCCACCTATTTCTACGTTAGAACGCAGAGCGTTTTTAGAATCGCTGAATGAATAATTCAATCCAGTTCGCAGGATAAAGATATCCTCATAATTATATCTAAGGATGGCATTTCTATTTGAAGCATCATCAAGATATTCTTTCTTAAATGTTGCTGAAATCCAAGGCATGTGTACATAGTTTATGTCCAAGAAATCAAATCTGTATGATGGTTTCTTTCTGCCCATGCTCCAATGATAGCGCCATGCAGCAGTAAGCACTCGACGATGGAACTCCGGTCGATTCTGCATGTTGTAACTAAAGAGCAATTCCGACTTCATACGGTTCTTCTTGCGAAATCTTTCGGACAGGAAAGGAGCAATAATACGCGGAAAAGCTAACTTTGTTTCGATATTATATTCCACATAATTCTCGTTCTGATAACCCTCAAGTCCCTTGATTGCCTCGTATGCACCACGCAACTGGACACTGAATGTCTCACTTCCACGGAACAAATTATTGTTTGTATAAGTCAGCGAGGCTGCAGCACCAAAATCACCAGCTGTATTTGTACCTTCAGGTTGGAAAGATATAGAATTAGGCTTTCGCGTGCTTATCTGCACGTTACAATCCAAAAGATTTGTATCGGGCAGTTCCTCAAAATGAATGTTTGTATAACGAACAGCCTGCAGACGTGCAAAGTTGTTGTAAGTATTTTGGACATCCTCTGAGCAGAATAAAGCATCAGGTGCAATTACTGTATTGTTATAGAGTACACGCTTGCGTAATGGCAGTTTTTTGTCATCACCAGAACGGAAATAAATATTGTTAATGATATATTTCTTGTGCGGCGTCTCAGGGCTATTATTTGAGCTTCTATACTTTATAAGATGGAGCTCAACGTCTACCCTATTGCTCTTGCCAATAGTGTCAACTACGTAATGAATAAAATCCTTATTGAATTTGTAATAACCATTATTCAGAAGAATCTGTGCAATACGTTTGCGCTCAGCATCAAGAGTTGATGTCGAAAAAGGAATACCTCTCTTTAACAGTTTTCCTTTGAAGGCTTTCTCCTCAAGTAACGGCAAGAGTGTTTCGTCCTCTATTACATATTTAACTGAATCAACGTAATACAAAACGTTTGGATTTATGGTATATCGAACAGTTGCCTTCTTGTTCTTTTTAGCTACATTATAAGAAGCGTCAGCTTGCAGATATCCCATTGACTTCATTGCCGATACCATGTTGTCGCATGACTTTTTCGTCTTTAACGAATCGAAAACAACCGGGCTCTCCCCTATTCTTCTCAGTGTGCGATTTATCCATTTTGTGCTGTCTCTGCCAGACAAGCTATATATGCCCAAAGGAAGCTTTATTAAAGAGAACCACTTAGAGTTTGGACGCTGCGCATAATAAGGCTCGAGCGATTTCGCATTAAAAGACTTTTCATCGCTGCTTATCGTGCAACTTTTCAAAAGACAATCGTCATCGGCAATGAACTTCGTTGAGGAACAAGAAGAGATAAAGGCTAATATAGCTATCATCCCTAACGTTATTGAAGCAGACTTTATTTTGACCTTAGACAACATCTTTACTAATAGTACTAAATTAATATTCATTATGTTTGAAAAACCATGCAAAGATACAAAAAAAACGATAAATATTGCTACCTTTGCAGAGTCTTTTACACGAAGTGAAGATTCATAACGTATTTTGATAGTTTTAATTAAGAAGATGATAAGCAAAAACAAAATTAAATATTTACACTCACTCAAAACCAAAAAGTTTCGTGATGCTGAAGGCGTCTTTGTAGCCGAAGGTCCCAAAGTGGTTGGCGATATATTTTCGCGCCATAAAAGCAACTTGACATTACTTGTCGCAACATCAGAATGGTTGAAAGGTGAAGGACGCTCAATAGCTTCTGTCGCAAATTGCGAAATTATAGAAGTAACGGAAGAAGAGCTTACCAAAGCAAGCTTTCTGTGCCATCCGCAGCAGGTACTTGCCGTATTCAAGACGCTCGATTCTCATGTTGATACCAACCTGCTTACAAGCAAACTTACGATTGTGCTTGACGGCGTACAGGATCCTGGCAACCTTGGCACAATAATTCGTATAGCCGATTGGTTTGGCATCGAGAACGTAATCTGTAGCGCAGATACAGCTGATACCTACAATCCGAAGGTTGTGCAGGCAACTATGGGAAGCATAGCTCGTGTGAAAGTAACATACATGAATCTTTCTGTACTGTTTGATTCGTTGCCCAAAGACTTCCCTATCTATGGTACACTTCTTGAAGGCGACAATATCTACAATCAAGAACTTACAGAGATAGGTTTGATTGTGATGGGTAATGAGGGGAAAGGCATATCCCCTACCATTCGCAATGTCGTAAACAGAGCTTTACGAATACCTAATTATCCGGAAGGTCGTGCAACGGCCGACAGCTTGAATGTAGCAATAGCAACAGCTATTGTATGTGCCGAATTCAGAAGACGCTTCTAATATGCATAGAATCATACTGTCAATAGGCACTAATTTCAACCGCGAGTCAAACGCCGAACTCGTAAAAGGAATAATATCCGAGGCATTTCACAAAGTGCAGTTTTCTGAAGAACTACTTACAGAGCCGGTTGGAGACGTATTAAGCGACAAGAAGTATCTCAACTTTCTTGCTTGTGGCTTTACAGAAGATGAGCCAGAGCAAATCGTTGCAAAGACCAAGCAAATGGAAACGCAATGTGGCAACACCGAGCTTCTGCGTAAAGAAGGCAAAATTTCTATGGATATAGACCTCTTGAAATATAACGATCAGCGCTTTCACGAAAGTGATTGGTCAAGAGATTATGTAAAGAAGTTGATTAAACAATTCGAACTATAAAAACAGATATAGATTAACATAAAATGAATATGAAGACAATGTTAAGACAATTGATACTGCTGCTTTGCCTGTTCGCAATCATGCCAAGCAAAGCTCAAAATAAAAACATTGAATTTAACAAGTTTTTCTGCGACAGCACATTGCGTGTAGACTACATCTTCTCTGGTGATGCGCAGTCGCAGCAGATTTCCTTGGACAAGTGTAACCTTATGCCTCATTGGTATGGCAAGAGAAACAATCTTGACATACTGCCGGTTCAAGGAAATGGTCAGATTACGGTGCGCGACCATAACACGAAGCAGGTTATATACACGAACTCGTTCTCAACATTGTTTCAAGAATGGCTGACATACGTCGAGGCAAAAACTACGAACAAGTCGTTCGAAAACGTGTTTCTTGTACCTATGCCAAAGGATGTTGTAGACATAACTGTCGATTTGCGTGATAACCGTCAGAAAATTGTTACAACGATGACTCATGTCGTCAATCCGAGCGATATATTGATCAGACACATCGGATTCAATTACGTTACGCCATACATCACATTGCAAGCGGCAGAAGACACAACGAAGTGTATTCATATTGCATACGTCGCAGAAGGCTACAGCAAAGACGAAATGACTACATTCTTGGAGGATGCCCGTATCGCAACAGAGGCACTTTTCGAGCATGAACCGTTCAAGTCGAAGCGCAACCGCTTTAACATAATTGCTGTGGAGTCAACATCTGAAGACTCCGGTACAAGTGTTCCTTCAAAAGGTGTATGGAAGAATACAGTTTTGGGTAGCCATTTCGATACGTTCTATTCAAATAGATACCTCACAACGCTCAATCTGAAGAACCTGCACGACGCACTTGCCGGCACTCCATACGAACATATAATCGTATTGGTGAACACTTCCGAATACGGCGGTGGCGGCATATTGAACTCGTACAATCTTAGTATGACACACCATCCGCTTTACAAGCAGGTCGTTGTGCATGAATTCGGTCATAGCTTCGCAGGATTGGCTGACGAATATGCCTACGAGCAGGAGGCGTTGCCGATGTATCCACATGATGTAGAGCCTTGGGAGAAAAACATAACAACACTCGTTGATTTCCACGATAAATGGGAGAAACTCATTGCTCCGACAACACCGATACCAACACCGGTTGACTTCTACGGCAAGAAAAACAAGAAGAACAAGAAGAATGCAAAGCTGCAGCATCCGTTAGGTGTATATGAAGGTGCAGGCTACAGTCTGAAAGGTGTCTATCGTCCATCGTTCGACTGCCGTATGCGCAGCAATGCCCACCCCGACTTCTGTCCGGCTTGTCAGAAAGCGCTCAACGAACTGATCGATTTCTATACAGAATAAGCCACTATATATGAATATATCAAAAAGAACCAGATTGGCTTTATTGGTATGTTTCATCTCTCTTTCATCTACTGTTAATGCACATAGCCGTGCACATATACATATATACGAATCGGCAACCGAGCAGACAGATGCCGAAAAGCTGTCGAGGGCTGTCGATTACTTTCAAAGCGGCAAGTTCCATGAGGCGCTGATATGGTTCTCAAAACTTGACAGCAAGTACAAGTTGAACCCACGTTTTCAGGCTTATATGGGCGTTTGTTGCTATTACGACGGCGAATATGAGCGGGCGGTAGCGACTTTAGAGCCGATACTGACCAAACTGAATGCGTTTGCCCCACACGAATTGGCAGTATATTACTATTGTGTGGCAGAAAGTTATTTTCGTCTGAAGAAGTATATAGACGCTGTGCCGCTGTTCGAGAAGCATACATTGCTATGCTATAACAATGAAAAAGGCGATTCGCTGTTGCGTATCGGTATGTGTTACAAGCACATGCGCGACATAGAAAATGCTCAGGAATACTTCATCGAAGCGCTGGCATACTATCGCAGATACAACAATCAAGACAAGTTAAACTATATAGAAAGAGAGTTAAAACGATTGGCTGACAATTAGTGGCATGTATTTTGCATGTACTATAATGCCTACATGTGCATAGGCAGAAGTTAAATATTTACGAACATAATTCAAGGATAATATATTAAATGACAAATTCGTTTTCACAAAGAGTATCAGAAAACCTATCTTTCAGCAGAGAAGAGGCTTTAAGGCTGTCTTCAGGTGCTATACGCCCCGAACATATTGTGCTTGGAATGTTGAGAGACAAGCAAAGTCCGCTGAAGGCCCTGCTTACGGGCGCCAATATAGATGTCGACAAGGTAAAGTTGCAGCTTGAGAAGAATATTCAAGAGGACAACTCTGCCGCAGCTTCGTCTGACAACGGAAACATCTCGCTCGACGAGCATGCTAACAACATTCTCAAATTATCAATACTTGAAGCCCGACTTCAGCATTCTAAGGAAGTGGACGTTGAGCATATCATACTTGCCATACTGCATGACAAAATGGCAAGTGGTGCCAAAAGCGTACTTCTTGAGAATGGTTTAACATACGAGAAAGCTATGAATTTTCTTATGCAAACAAACTCAAATGTCAAGAACGGCGTAGGATTGTCTGACGATGACGATAATCTGGTGTCGCAGGACAATTTCTCTTCACATAACAACAAGAATCAGAGCGCTACTTCTGACACTACGAACAAACCAATGGGTGGCGGAACAGACAAGACACCAGTGCTTGACAAGTTCTCTACCGACCTCACACTTGCTGCAGCCCATGGTAAACTCGACCTAGTAATCGGACGCGACAAGGAGATACAGCGTGTCACCGAGATACTGTGCCGTCGAAAGAAGAACAACCCTATACTTATCGGCGAACCTGGCGTTGGCAAGAGTGCCATTGCCGAAGGACTTGCCCAGCTTATCGCTCGCAGACGCACCTCTCCGCTGCTATTCAACAAGCGCATCTTCCGTCTCGATATGACATCTATTGTAGCCGGAACGAAGTATCGCGGACAGTTCGAGGAGCGCATCCAGGCATTGCTGCACGAGTTGGAACAGAATCCTGACATCATTGTATTCATCGACGAAATACATACTATAATAGGTGCAGGTAGCACGCCTGGTTCAATGGATGCTGCTAATATCATGAAGCCAGCGTTGGCTCGCGGTTTGGTACAATGTATCGGTGCCACAACGCTCGACGAGTATCGCAACTCTATCGAGAAGGATGGTGCTCTTGAGCGTCGTTTCCAGCGCGTAATGATAGAACCCTCTACCGAAGCAGAGACACTCGACATTCTGAAGAACATTAAGGAGCGCTATGAGGACTATCATCATGTGCGCTATACCGACGAGGCGTTGGAGGCTTGCGTGAAACTGACAGGCAGATACGTCTCAGAGCGTGCGTTCCCAGACAAGGCTATTGACGCAATGGACGAGGTTGGCTCGAAGGTTCATCTGCAACATGCAGTAATTCCACCTTCAATAATTGAGAAGGAGAAGGAATTGGCAAACATCCATCAGTTGAAGATAGCGGCAGCAGACGACCAGAACTTTGAAGTGGCAGCTACTTACCGCGACCGCGAGACACAGCTTGAGAGCGAACTTAAGGTTTTGAATGACGAGTGGGTGGCTTCTGACGACGGACGCCGTGAGACAGTCACAGAGGCAGACGTTGCTAACGTGGTTTCTATCATGTCGGGCATACCCGTACAGCGCATTTCCGAATCGGAGAGTTGCGTGCTGAAGAACCTCGGCGACAGACTCAAGTCGGTTGTGGTGGCTCAGGACGACGCCATCGGCAAGATTGTGCGCAGCATACAGCGCAATCGCCTCGGACTTAAAGACCCTAACCGTCCGATCGGCGTATTCATGTTCCTCGGCTCAACCGGTGTGGGTAAGACATATCTTGCACAGACCTTGGCAGAGCTGATGTTCGGCACGAAGGACGCTCTTATTCGTATTGACATGAGCGAATACTCGGAGAAGTTCAATACCTCGCGTCTTGTAGGTGCGCCTCCGGGATATGTAGGCTACGGCGAAGGTGGACAGCTCACAGAGAAAGTACGCCGCCATCCCTACTCTATCGTTCTTCTTGATGAGGTGGAGAAGGCGCATGGCGATGTGTTCAACCTCTTACTGCAAGTGCTCGACGAGGGTCGCATGACTGACGGTAACGGCAGAATGGTCGACTTCCGCAATACAATCATCATCATGACCTCGAACACCGGCACACGCCAGCTTGTCGATTTCGGCAACGGCATCGGTTTCAACGCCGCGTTGCTCGACAACTCGAGCGAAAAGGCTAAGGAATATGCACGATCTGTGATACAGAAATGTCTGGCACACCAGTTCGCGCCCGAGTTTCTCAACCGTCTCGACGAGATTATCACGTTCGATCAGCTCGACAATACAGCGATACGCAAGATTGTGGACATCGAGTTGTCTCGTCTGTTCAAGCGCATCAACGATATGGGCTATGCCGTTGAAATCAGCGACGAAGCAAAGACTCTGCTTGCAAACAAGGGCTACAGTCCGCAGTACGGAGCGCGTCCTCTGAAGCGTGCCATACAGACATACATCGAGGATGTGCTTTGCGAGTTGCTGCTCTCCGACGAGAAGAGAACAAGCAAAACCATTGCGATTGACGTTGATGGAGACGACAAGCTGAAAGTGGAGTTCAAGGAGAGTGCGGCTGAATAAGCAGTAACAGACAGAACATTTAGAAGAAAACGATTATGAGCAATAATAACAATCACCAACTTGGCGAGGCGCCTTGGTTGCACGTCATAATATCTACCGGTTTAGGTGTCGGTTTTTGGCCTTGGGGACCGGGTACACTTGGCGGTTTCGTTGCGCTACTCATCTGGATAGCCATCTATTTCGCCCTTTCGCCTATGTGGCTTGCCATAGCCACGGTTC
>OJJU01000680.1_pt1 | contig 12195 bp, 10 predicted proteins | sample 1596141 | NCBI WGS metagenome assembly OJJU01 (sample SAMEA4350150, study PRJEB24818) | metagenome | biome: human; feature: gut; material: faeces | place: Denmark | collected 2013-09
ATCTCATGCTCAACAATGAACACTTTGTCATTGCCGACCCCACCTATATCGGTGCATCCGTTGGCATGAGCATGCCTGGCACAGACGAAAAACATATTTCTGCCCTCTTGCTCCATTGAAAAACAATGGTAGAGCCAAGATGGGACTCAGAGATTATGATGACTGCCTTAAAACTTATCGGGATATCAAGAACTCTCTGAACTCGGCAGAGACAAAGTCCCGCTATTAAGGCTTACTCGGCACTTGTACCCGTTAGACAAGGCTCGGGCTGAGTATACCCCAAAAAGGACGACCCTCGCTATAATAAGGGGCCGTCCTTTTTTTATTGCTATACTCAAGTTTTGCATGTCTTCAACATGTTGTTTTAGAAAAATCTTATATCTTCTTACGAAAAAGCTAAGAAGAACAGAATATTTTTCATATCTTTGCAAAGATAACGGACTCGGGCGTCATGTGTTCATCAAGGAGCCAAGTTCAAGTATAAACAAAAAAATCATAATAAGAAACAGACAGATAAAGAATTTCGACGCAAAATCGGGTTTGCTACCCTATCCCACACATTTTACAAAGTACATGGCAGAAAACATTTCATGCACCTTTAGCACTCTGGGATACAAGATAACAAGAATACTAACCGAAGCGTCACCGTTCTATAAGAAATTTATATTAAGATATTGAGCTTTTAGCTCTTGTTCTCAAACTTCGAATACCGCCAATTTTCGTACTACGAGGACAAGCAGATAGAAGGTTCATGCCTCTTTGGCGTGAGCCGTTCTGTGCTTGTTGTAGTACGAGGTCACTTGGCGGTAACCTGAAGTTTAACAAGCCACGAACGGTTGCACGCCTTTTTTATTCGTAAGCAATGAAACAATTATTTTACTTAAAAACGCATGCCTGGCATAGAATACTTATGCTTGTCTGTCTTCTTGTGCTATGGCAAGGAATGGGTTGGGCTGATAATGACAGGTCTAACCTATGCCATCAATTCTATTACGATATTAATGGAGACGGAACTTTAGAATACTTTGCTCCTGATGGCATCTATTCTATTAACGGAAAGAAATTGTATAGTATTAACTGTGGAACTTATAGCATGGGATTATTCGACAAAGATGGACATCCGCTATTAGTTACTGCAGGACCTAAAGTTTGGGACTATAAAACGGGCAAATATATCTTTAGCGACTCTAAATGGAAGGGTGTTGAACTTGCAGATATAGATGGAGATGGACGCAAAGAATTAGTAGAGCTAAGTACTTATCAATATTTTAATGATCCTGGACGTTTCATTAATACATATCACCTACAAAACGATGGTACATTCGTCAAAGGCAATATGTACGTCACATCTGATACAACTACCGTTAAATCGATAACATTAGACAACTATACGCCCTATTCAAGTGGCAGTTTGACCACAAGTATTGGTGCACCTGGTGCTGGTATGTTTGTAGAAGCAAAACCTTTTTTAGAATGGACTGACTTGGATGAAGATGACAATACAGAAACCGCAAAAGCCAAACAACGTTCAACAATTACATATTCTAAGAGGGCTAATAGTACAGCATTAGACCTCAACGGTGATGGTTTGGAAGAACTTATGGATTATTGGAGAACTTACTACAACTTAGGCAACAATACTCTCTTACAGACTAATTCAACTATAAGTCTTTATTCAGCAGACTTGACAGGAAATGGATTATTGGATTATGTTAAATTCAAGAAAGACCAGGTTGACCTATATTTGAATAAAACAGGTAGTACACAACTTGAACAGAAAACATTACTCAAGAATTCCAAAATCAGTTCTGTATTTTTCGGTGACTTTGACAAAGATGGAGATGTTGATATTCTCATTCTAATTCCAGGAAGCGATTACCTTATCTTCCAATTTTATCGTAATGATGGAAATGGCGTTTTTAAGCCAAAAGATTATAGTGTAGACTTCTCTTTTGACGAATTCAGTTCTTTCGCTTGTGGTGATTATGATGGAGACGGTCTTTATGAAATCTTATATAACCCACCGTATAATAGCGTATTGTTCAAATGCAACAAAGATTGGACAGTTACAGAGACTAAGTTTTCAAAACATCTTACTGCTATCGGTGACTTTAATAACGATGGCTTTACCGAGTTATTATCTAACGGCAACAATGTAGGCACCATTCCAAACAGTAAACAAAACACTCGCCCTGCAAAAATGGAAAAGCCTACTGCTGTTCTTTATGCAGATGCAGGTAAACTGAAGTTATCATGGGCTCCAGGCAAGGATACTGAAACATCTTCTTGCGACTTAACCTATGAACTTCGCATTGGAACTGAAAGTGGAAAGGGTGACATTTTCTTAGGAAAGTCTAACGCTGACGGAATACGACGTACCCTAAACGAGGGAAACATGGGGCACAATCTCAAATACTTATTTAATGCAAATTGCTTGTCAGAGGGAAAATACTACATTGCTATCCAAACAATAGATGCTGGTGGCCTTGGTGGACCTTGGAGTGACGAACTTGTGTATGAACACACAATCACTACCCCATCCATCAATGTTTTGGGAGATAGTTATTGTACTACAGACACAATTACTTTAGCTGTACAAAATCCTATTTCAGAAGCCACTTATAAATGGGAACTTAGCAATGGAACTATCATTTCAAGAAACAGCAATAGTAGTGTCATACAAGCCACTTTCGATAAAGCTGGCAAACAAGGCATTAACCTAAGCATGATGCTAAACGGTAAAGAATATAAGGCAAGAACTAAGGATATCACTCTGTATCCCGTAGAAGGAAATACAGCAGTACCAGTATCTTCAGATGGAGGTTTATTAGACCTTGATCAAGATGGTATTCCTGAGATTTATGGGTATATTAATTATAACCGAAGTTTCTATGAATATAAGAATGGAAGTCTGAGCCAAATAAGAAAAACATGGAACGTTGACTTAGGAGACTATAAATATGCAGCAGGTTATTTTCATGCAGACTTCAATCATGATGGATTTCCTGATTTTTACATGTATCGTCCAGAAAAGAATATGTTCATTAATAGTGGCGAGAAAGACAAAGCATTTGAATATAGTTTAGAAAACTTCACTTTTAACAACAGCGAATATTATCATGATTATCCAATAGCCGTAGATTTAAACAACAATGGACATTATGACTTGATAGATTATTTTTCTTATACTAACACAGGTGACGACCGAACTTTCATAAATATGTCAGATGTCGATGGTATTTTTGACTTCAATAGAGACGGAAGTGTTGATTTATGGAAGAATGAATATTCTAGAACTACTAGAACTATTGTTCGTATCAAAGTACCAGAAGAAGACAACCTGTATGAAGGAGAAAAAATCTTCTATGAAAGTAGTGGCCAATACAAGATGAAAGGCTTTGCAGATTTCAATAATGACGGCTATGTTGACGGATATTACTTTGATGCACCAAAAGGACAAGATTACTACAATTTAGTCATTGTTAAAGGTAAGCCGATAGAAGAGTGGCCTTGCACACAAACTATCGTTATTCCTCTACCCGAATGTTCTTGAACATATCCGCCATATTGTCGGGTCTTAGATTATGACAATAATGGATATCTTGATATTGAAACAGAAGGTTTTAACTCATATGCCTTATATCTTATGGACAAGGATTTTCATTTTACAAAAACGTATAATCCGAAATGCCCTGAATATGACGAATACCACTGGCAGCCTCTTACCCCAGGCGCTTATCCTAACGGTTACAAGTCGAATATCAAGAACGAGGCACCTACTGCTCCTACCCATGTAACTGCTACTTCTGTGCCTGAGGGCTTGTTGCTGAAGTGGGACGATGCTACAGATGACCATACTCCATGGATGCAGATGCGCTATAACGTAAGCCTGAAGATAAAAGGCAAGACAGGCGAGAATGCTTTTGTGCTCTCTCCGATGAACGGACTGAGCGACGAGGCAGCCATTTGCTCGGGCCTTTACTATCGCAAGGCAACTCAGCTCATTGTGCCCAAAACTGCCTTGGTGAACGGAACGACCTACGAGCTACAGGTACAAGCCATTGACCTCATGGGTGAACACTCAGCTATGACCAAGCCTGTGGAGGTGACCTACAACGCTGAGAAGATGATTATGATAGACTATAATGAGCATTATACTGGATTGGCTTATTATGGCAAGTGTACCAATGTTTCAGGTAACGACTTCACTATCGACCCAGGAGAAGATGGCACCGTCTTACAACACCGCGACGGAGGTATATTCTGCCTCAAGTGGAAGACCCCAGGTGTGAAGACTATCACCTTCAAGGATGGCAACGACGTGATAACCCAAATGGTGAACGTCAAGCTTTCGCCCGACCTGACCATGGTCCTACCAGAGCGTGTAATGCTCAACACACCATTGACTGTCAAGGTGCCAGAGTGCTTCCAGACAGGAAAGTATGACGACTTCGGATTCAAGGAGAGCGAGACTTACAAAGCCACCTTTGAGAAGGGCGACACCATCGCCACCATCGTATTCAAGGAGGTGGGCGAACAAACCTTGCTGCCATACGTCAAGATAGAAAACAACATCACGCTTTCAGAACAGTTCAATACTACGGTTGTTGACGAGACCATGCCTACAGCCGAGATTAAGAGCGTAGAGTCGAACGGCAAATACTATCAGGTAAACTGGAGCACCGACATGCCAACTATGGTAAGCAAGGTGGAAGTGAGCCGAGAGACCAATCGCTTGAACAAGTTTGAGGTTCTCGACATCGTGCCTGTAGGAAATGGCACCTATATAGATTTGACCAGCGACAACCGAGTTCAGCCTCAGCGTTATCGCATACGCCTCATCGCAGAGAACGAAATACAGTACAGCGACTACTCTGCAGCTCACAACCCGCTGCATGTAATGATTAACAAGACAGCCGACAAGAAGGGCAACAACCTGATGTGGAATGTGTACGAGGGCTTGGAGGTATCGAGCTACATCATCATGAGAGGCTCGTCGGAGAAGAACTTGAAGGCCATTGCCACCATTTCGGGCGGCCAGCAAAACTATACCGACTATGATGCTCCAGCAGGCGTTTCTTACTATGCCGTGAAGTTTGAGACAAACACATCGGCAAGTGCCAAGGCTATGGGCAGGATGGCGGCATCAGAAGACGTTTCTTCAAATGTTATCTCGTCAGAAGAGGCCATGCCTACCACTCAGGCTACCTCCCTCTACGCAGGAACTATAGAAAGCATTGCCAAGCTGAGCAACAACCAGCAGCAGCTACATATGGTAGCTACAATTCTGCCTACTTACGTTACATTCAACAAGGTAAGCTGGAGTATCGTCAGCGGAGGCGAATATGCTTCTATCAGCCAAAGCGGATTGCTGACAGCCAAGGGAGGCAAGGGCGATGTTGTAGTAAGAGTGGTGACACTGGACGGTTCTAACCTAAGCTGTGACATCACGATACCATGCGACGTGAATATCTTGGCAACCGACATTGACGTGCGTGCCTCGAAGAAGACGGTTAATGTAGGCGATTATCTGTTGCTGAATGTTGTACTGGCTCCAAAGAACACTACCATGAACGAAGTGACCTGGAAGAGCGAGAACACATACGTGGCAACCATCGACGAGAATGGTATTATGAAAGCCATCAGCGCTGGCACGGCCAAGATTACGGCTACGACAAAGGATGGAAGCGACCTGAGTGCCTTCATCAACATCACCGTAATCGATCCTTCTGGCATACGTGATATCACTACGAAGAATGAAAACGAGAACACAGAGCTGTACGACCTTGAAGGAAGAAAAATTCAAGTGCCACAGAAGGGACACATCTATATCACCAACAAAGGCCAAAAGATAGCGTTCTGACAACACAGCGAGTGGTAACTCATACTGAACATATATAAAGGGGCAAGCGTTATTTCTATACTAACGCTTGCCCTTTAATATTATAAACAAGAGCTTGAAGATTACAAACTGGGCCCTTGTATACCGTTAAAGAGGCCCTTATACACTGATATCTTGGCCTTGACACTTTTGTTACAGCCAGTAGCATCAGCACACAACCTAAATATTTTATTATCGTTTACATTGCGTTAGGTTTTTAAATTGTATTATGGTCTTTAAAATAATTAGATCATTATTGATAACAATTAGGTTATAATAAAATAATAACGAGGGTATTGCATTAAGCAAATACCATACAAAAGTAATAAAAAAAAGAAAGCCACACCCACACGGGCATGGCTCTTTATTAAACAGACTATAAAGAACGTAAGTTCTTAACAGCCCTTATATTGCTTTACAGAGTGTCGTCTGTAAGACGAGCAACTCATCGTCATGCCTCGGGGGCAAGGCAACAAATTACTCAGCGGCGGGAGCCTCAGCTACGGGAGCTTCAGCAACCTCTTCCTTTACTTCGGGTTTAGCTTCCTCGCCCTCAGCAACAACGTGAACGGGAACCTTAACCTCTACCTCCTTGTGGAAGTGGATAGTAGCCTCGTACTCGCCAACAGCCTTGATATCACGCATGGTGATGATCTTGCGGTCGATCTCGAAGCCCTTCTTCTGCAGCTCGTCGGCAACGGTGTTCTTGTTTACTGAACCATAGGTAACGCCAGTAGCGCTTACCTTAGCAGAGATAACGAGAACTACGCCCTCGAGGGCAGCAGCCTTCTTCTCAGCCTCAGCCTTCAGGGCAGCCAGCTTGTGAGCCTGCTGCTTCAGGTTTTCAGCCAAAATCTTCTTAGCCGACTCAGAAGCGATAACACCCTTTCCCTGGGGAATGAGGTAGTTACGTCCGTAGCCGCTCTTCACGTTTACGATATCGTTCTTGTATCCAAGACCGATAATATCTTCTTTCAGTATAATTTCCATAAATGCTTCTCCTCCTTAAAATTATTTCATCAAATCGGTTACATAAGGAAGCAAGGCAATCTGACGGGCACGCTTAACGGCCTGTGCTACACGACGCTGGTACTTCAGAGAAGTTCCTGTGATGCGGCGGGGAAGAATCTTACCCTGCTCGTTGAGGAATTTCTTCAAGAACTCAGGATCCTTGTAGTCGATATACTTGATGCCGCTCTTCTTGAAACGGCAATATTTCTTCTTCTTGGTGTCCACTGAAGGTGGAGTCAAATAGCGAATTTCTGATTCTACTGCTGCCATGATTTAAGCCTCCTCTTTTTTACCTAATTTGTTACGTCTCTTCTCAGCGTACTGTGCTGCATACTTGTCAAGCTTCACAGTCAAGAAACGGATAACTTTCTCGTCGCGACGGAAAGCAATCTCAAGTTTGTTCACAATTGTAGGCTCAGCCTTGAACTCAACCAGGTTGTAGAAACCTGTCGACTTCTTCTGAATAGCATAAGCCATCTTCTTCAATCCCCAGGTCTCTTCATTCAGAATCTCGGCACCATTGTCGGTGAGCACCTTCTTGAATTTAGCGACCGTTTCCTTCATCTGTTCATCAGACAAAACGGGAGTCAAAATGAAAACGGTTTCGTATTGATTCATACTGTTTTGATAATAAAAAAAATTAATAATAAGAAGCGTCCCTCTCTTTCGAAAAGGTCTTTCTTCTGCATAAAGCGGTGCAAAGGTACTCATTTTTATTAAGATACAGCACCCCATTATAGCAACGCGAGCAACATTTAACATTTTTTACACCGCTTTTTACGTTTCTTTTCGCTTTGCTTGCTATCTTTGCGCCGTAAAAAGCGTAAACGCTATGCAAATATAACACAAACGTTATACCATTAACATTATTATATATGACAAAGACTCACCTTGTAAAACGCTGTATGAAAGTAGCGCAAAAGTTTCGTTTCTGCTTCGGCTTGCCTATGCTCTATATCGGGGTATTGACATTACTGGTGGGTGCAATGCTTCCTCTTGACAACAAGAACACTCTGAACCTATCTGCCCTTGCAATGATATACGCGGGCGCCATCGGCTACATAGTAAAGCTAAAACACAACAACAAAGTTTAGCTCTACTACAAAGATTAGCTCTACTACAAAGATTAGCTCTACTACAAAGATTAGCTCTACTACAAAGATTAGCTCTACTACAAAGATTAGCTTAACAACCAGGATTGACTTAACAACAAGGCTTAACTCAACGACATAGAATAAATTACCTTTTTTATTATCCTCTAAATCATTTCTCGCCCTACCCCACTTTTCTTTTAACATCATTTCAGAAATTATCATACAAGAAATGCCTACAACATTCATTTTATGTATGAAAGCGAAAGAAAATAAGAAAGAAAAACAAGAAAGAAAAGAAAGGAAATAAAGAAATGAAAAAACTTACATGTATGGCCTACGCAATAGGCATGATGATAGCAGGAATTAGTTTGCAATCTTGCAGCGACGACGACACATATGTTGCTTGGCCCAACCCCTATGCTGCCAACGCATTGGTAACAGTGCAACCCGAGGGCAACGGAAAGCCACTCATCCTGAAGCTCGACGACAAGACAACGCTTACGCCCACCAACCTTACAGCTTCGCCATTTGGCAATAAAGTAGTGCGCGCCATTTGCAACCTTACATTTGAAGAAAATCCCACCGACAAATACAACCAAAAGGCACGCGTAAACTGGATAGACAGTATTCGCACCAAGAATATGGCCGTTTGCTTAGTGGGCGAGAACGAAAACATAAAGGCATATGGCAACGACCCCGTTGAGATTGTAAACGACTGGCTGACAGTGGCAGAAGATGGTTATCTCACATTACGTTTCCGCACCCGTTGGGGCGACAAAGAACCACACCTCGTTAACCTAGTGGCCGACAATAAGACAAACCCTTATGAGGTAACCTTCCATCACAAAGGCAATGTGAAGGGTGCCGTGGCCGATGGCATTGTTGCCTTTAAACTTGACCAGCTGCCTGACACCAAAGGTCAAACGGTAGACGTGAAGCTAAAGTGGACATCATTCAGCGGTCCAAAGAGCATCACCTTTAAATATAACACCAACCACGCCACCAACACCAATCCTCAAGCGTTTGAAGGAATAAGCATTAACCATCAGGTGAAATAATTATTCACTTCTTTCAAGAGTCCATAAAAGGACAAAAAAGTAAAAGCATAAGAACGAAAATAATAAGAACGAAAAAAAATAAGAACGAAGAACGATTGAATAGATTTTAGATATAGGAAAGAACGGTAACAACAAAAGGACAACTAAGAACGACATTGAAGATGCGAATGTAAACCCATCAATGTTGTTTTTAGTTGTCCTTTTTTAGTTATTTTTTTTATTTATCAAATATCAGCCAAGCCTCTTTATCTCATATCAGCGACGCCAAAAGCGATCTGTAATGTCTTCAAACTCGCCATTAGCTGTTTTCTTATACAGTCGCTGATTGGTGGTACGGTCTTTCAAACCACCTAAATGACTGATGTATGGTCCCACCTTAATATAGTCAAACTCCTTCTTATCGACATCTGACGTTAAGCGTGTTCTACCACTATACCATCCCACCTTATAATAAGGATATTGCTGATGAATATATTCGGCCAGTTTGTTCACACAATCGTGCTCGGCATCACCTCCCATCAAGCAGATACAGGTAATATCGCGCCCATAGCGTTTTACGAAGCCATCGATAGCTTGCATGGTGAGCGGCTCGCCCACATCTTGCCACAGATATTGACTGTGGCAGCCCGGGCAGCGGCACGGACAGTTTGAGATGTTTACGGCAAGCGTCACCTCATCAGGAATTTCCTGAAAGACAATATCAGTATTTACGTATTTAAGCATCTATTAGCTTGTTAACGAATTCAATTCAATAATGTAAAGTAATTCAATCGCAATGCCTTACTCACCCAACTTGTTCTGACCAGCATAGAAGCGACGGTGTGCCTCATTCTGACGAGGCACAGAGAAGTTGCTTACGCGCTTCAGATAGCCGATGATACGCGTCATATAGTCGACATTTGTCGAATGACAGTGAGGACATTCTTTCAAATAGCGTTTGTCAATATGTCCACACTCGTTGCAGATTGTGTTCGGGATATTGTAGGTAAAATAGTTGCATCCCTCCTTAGCAGCCACGCAAAACAAATGACGATACTGTGCTTTGGACAGATGTTCAGACAAGTTCATGTGTAATGCCGAACCACCCGTAAGGTGCTCGATATAGGGTGCGCCATGCAACTTAAACTTATCAATCACGTCAAGACTATCATCCTCTACCACATAGAAGTAAGAGTTATAGCAGTCGCGAGGCACGAAATAGCCGTCTTCACGATCCCATTTTGCATGCTTCACACCAACGTTCTCGGCAGGAATCATCTCGCAGTTGAACATCACGTCCTTAGAACGATACTTCTTGTTATACTCTTCAACAAGGCCGAGCACCTCCTGAACGAAGTGCAGATAATCGTCGTTAGGATTAATCTTATAGCCCATAAATTCGGCAGCCTCTACCAAGCCATTGATGCCGATGGTGAGATACTGGCGCGAGATATTGATATAGCCTGCATCAAACAGTGGCAACATGCCGTGCATTTGAAATTCTTTCAGGTTCTCATTGTAAGCCATCTGCACCTTATGGCAGAGGTCGATCACATGACCTAAAAACTCCTTATAATCTTTCTTATTATTTACAGCATACTGTATGCAGCGGTTCAGGTTAATGGTAAGCACACTCTTTGAGCCTGTGCTCACGCCACCAGCACCCAGTGTGTAGCTGAAGCCATTGTCTTGAATTTCGTTACGCAGACGGCAGCACGAGCTCAGCGAGTCGGCATTATCGCTCAGATAAGTAAAGAAGCTATGACCCTCAGCATACATCTCAGCAGCAAAGTCGGCCCAGTCAGTATCTACACAGTCGCCATCCTTGGTCAGCATAGCCATTGTTTCAACAGGGAAGGTAAGCATCGTCTTGGTACGCTCTTTGTTGAACCACTTCATGAAGCGCTTCTGCAACCATGAAAGGCCACCCCAGTCGGGCTGTGAGCCATCAGGGAAATAGAAGTTTCCAAACAGCGACTCGAAATAATACTTATCATAATAAGAAATATTCCAGAACACAGCCTGATAGTTGCGTGCGCCTGTAGGCTGATTGAGCGAGTAAACAATCTGCTCAAAGCAATCAGTAATCACCTTGTCAATAGTGCGTTTCTTAAGCGACAAGTCAACCACCTCGTCAGCACGAGTATAGTAGTCGGTGCCAAACTCCTGACCAATGAAGTAGTTCATATACATCAAGAATTCAGGCGTAGCACAAGCGCCCGACAGCATACTGCTGACCATAAACACCATATTGATAAAGCCACCACAGAACGACTTCAGGTTTGTGGGAGCCGTTGAGTTGCCACCAATAGAAGTGGTGCCACCAATAAGCCAAGGATACATGGTGATAGAGGCACAATAGTTGGCCAAACTTGTTTCATCGTTCTTATATATAAAGTGGTGAGTCAGCAAGTCGATATATTCATCAGAAAGGCTCTTGCTGTACATTTTTTTGATGCGATCAGTAAGCAGACGACGGTTCAGACGAATGAAGCTCGACTTAGGCAGCTCGCCTATCAGCGTAGCAATATTCTTATGCTCAACATTTGCATTGGCATCATATTTCGAACCTGTAGCGGCATTGGTGGCCTCCATATAGTCGGTCAAGAACTGCAACTTCTGCAGTGTCTCACGATCTTCAGTGTGTTGTTGACGATATATCATGAACGATTTGGCCACCTTATAAAAGCCTTCACGCATGAGCGACTCCTCTACCTGGTTCTGAATATCCTCTACTTTGATACCTTCGTGAATATCAATGTGGCTGATGATTTTTGACATCACGCCCAAATCAACGCTCTCGCCAACGCTTTCAAAAGCCTTGATGATGGCGTTCATAATTTTGTCAAGCGAGAAACGGTCTTTTGAGCCGTCACGCTTAGTAATTGTAAAGTTTTGCATTTCCACCATTTGGAATATTTCGTTATGTTAGATTTATCAAAAGTTTCCCATTTTCACACAAACAACCGCTCATTATCAGCACTTTACATTTTTGCCGACATCAAAAAGTTTTCCATTTTAGAAAAGTTTAGTTTCTAGTTAGTGGAAAAAGTTTTCTCAAACGTATTGTTTTTCTTTTGCAAAGATAGCACAAATTTCACAATATACCACAACAAAAAGCCCCCTTTTTAAAAAGAAATTTCACATTAAAAAAGGCATATGGTATATAATG
>OJJU01000681.1_pt1 | contig 12177 bp, 9 predicted proteins | sample 1596141 | NCBI WGS metagenome assembly OJJU01 (sample SAMEA4350150, study PRJEB24818) | metagenome | biome: human; feature: gut; material: faeces | place: Denmark | collected 2013-09
GTAGCCCCCTCTGATTTCCCTTTGCAGTAGGCAGGTGACGTGTCGAAATAGTTGACACCATGTTCAAGAGCATAATCCACTTGACGGTTTATCATCTCTTGGTCGAGTTCGGCATCAGGATTTTCCCTACCTGTTCCGCCACCAACTACAGGCAGACGCATCATGCCATAGCCAAGAATGGAAACCTTTTCCTTGGTTTTTGGGTTTATGCGATAGGTCATCTTGCCCTTTGGCGGTTCGCCATAGTTGCCTTTACTGCTTAACTCGTTCTTGCCCTTGCATGCCGTGAGCAACGTGGATGAAGCCACGGTGCCGGCACCGAAGAGTTTGAGAAAGCCTCTTCTGTCAATGTTCTTATTCATAATAATATCTATATTTGAAATTCATAGCATCAAATATATCTATGCACTTCGTGTCCCTCAACATATATGGCTGAGAAAGGTCGTGCAGGACACAGATTCTCGCATGCTCCGCAACCTATGCAGCGCGATGTGTTCACAGCAGGTATCTTTGGCGATGTGTCATCCTTCGGATTAGAGCTGATCATCGTTATGGCTCCTGCCGGACAATGTCGTGCACAGTTGCCACACTCCTTGCCATCAGTGATGGGCACGCAGTTTTTCTTTATCCATACGGCATGGCCTATCTGTATGCTCGACTTGTCCTCGCGTTTTATTGGCTTTATTGCTCCCGCTGGACACACTTCACTACAACGGTTGCATTCCGGTCGGCAATAGCCACGATCGTACGACATTGTGGGTTGCATTAATTTCATAATGTCGGCAGATGGGCGCAGCACATCATTCGGGCATTCGGCTACGCAGAGTTGGCAGGCTGTGCAATGACGTGCCATATTTTCTGCCGAGAGCGATCCTGGAGGAGTGAGAGGAGTTTTGCGTTCGGGAGCTTGTTTGTCTTCAATCTCAGCCAGTCCGCCGTCCACTTTTTTCTTCTCTTGGGCCATCACTGCCGATGTCGTGGCTATGGTTGCGCCAAGCAGAAACGAGCGGCGTGCAGAGTTGACAACTTCCTCGTCAATCTTGTTTGTCTTGTCAGTTTTTTCCGTTTTCATAAGCGAGCTATGTGTATAGCTTAGAGCTTTCTTTCGGCATTTGTCTATGCAATCGCCACAAACAACGCAACGTGAATAGTCAATCTTCGAGTTCTTGAAGTCAATACACGCCGATTTGCAGCTATGCGAACAAAGTCCGCATTTGTTACATTTCGTCTCGTCCACCTTGACTTTAAACCATGAGAAGCGTGCCAGCAGGCTGAGTATGGTGCCAACGGGACAAATAGTGTTGCAATAAGTGCGTCCGTTGCGCCATGCCAGAATGCCTGTGCCAACGAGTGTGATGGTGGCAATGATGAATGTCGGCAAGCTGCGCAGCCACACCTCACGATTGTAGATAGCATAGCTGTCAACACGCTCTGCCGCCCATGCCATAAGGTTATTGCCAAAAATATAAATCGGCTGAAATATGTTTTGAGCGATGCGTCCATACGAACTGTATGGAGCGAGCATAGCCACAAGCGAACCAATACCAGCGATGAAGGCGACAATGAACAAGGCCAATACTCCATATCTGAGTAAACGCTTTTCAGCCGAATAGCTGAAGCGAAACTTCTTCTTCTTGCGTCTGCCGCTAATCCACGACACAATGTCCTGCAACACTCCCAACGGACACACCACCGAACAGTATATGCGTCCGAAGAGAAGTGTAAGCAAAACCAATGCCACTATCACAGCTACATTAAGCGCCATCAGGGCAGGCAAAAACTGTATCTTGGCAAGCCACGAGAGCCACGTGTGGAGTGTCCCAGTGAAGTCAAGAAACAGCAGTGTTATCAGTGTGAAGAACACTGCTGCCAATGTCACTCTTAATCTTCTCAAGATGTTCATAATGCTTTTATATAAGTTAGGATTTCCTTAGAATCTTAGTTTCACGCCGCCCATACATGTCATACCTGGCATCTCGTAACCATTGTTTATCATATATTTGGCATTGGTGAGGTTGTCAAGATTGGCAAAAAGGTCGATGAAACGTGCCGGCTTATATGTCAGTCGGAGGTTGAGCAGAGCATAATTTTGGTGATCAACGTTGTTTGCCACATACAGTCCGCCTACGCCTCTCAGTTCTGTATTAACCGTGAATTTTGGCATAGCTTGCCAATCTATTCCTATGTAATACTGGTTCTTGGGTGCAGCCGTCAGTCCTGCAAGCGTTGTATGCATATAGCTGTATGAGGCACGTAGAGCGAGAACATCAAGCGGACGACTTATGGCACTCACCTCAATACCCTTGTTGCGGAAACTGCCCGTGTTAAGGTTCTTTCCGCTCACTGTCTGTATGATGTTGCTCCCCTCGGCAAAATAGCCTGTCACGTCAACGTTAAGATACCGCGAAAAAGCATGACTGACAGTCACTTCATAGTTCATCATGCTCTCAGGGTCAAGTTCGGGATTGTGTGGTGGATACAGATAAAGTTCTCTGAACGATGGGTTACGATAGCCTTTAGCAACAGAAGCCTTTAGACTCCAATTGTCGATAGGACGTAAGGTGAATCCGGCTTGTGGAAGCCAGTGAGTGCCAAACATATCGCTGTTTGCCATTCGCAATCCGCCGTTTAAGGTAAGCACATCGTTGAAGAGGGTTTGCTGCAAAGTGACGTATGGTGAATACTCAGTAATGCTTTTACGTTCAAGTGTACCATTGCCTGATGTATTACCTCCTGACACAGGTATCTTGCCCGTGTAGGTGTTGAAGTCGAAACCAACTGTTGCAGTCGCCATGTGCCACGGATTGAAGTCCTGATAGGCAAGAATGCCAAAGCGGTCGTCAAGGCTGTGAAAATGATTAGGGTCATCGATGAAGTGGTTGCCATAGCTGTAATAGAAGCGCACTGCGCCATCGGTATTGCCATACATGTTTTTCAAGGCTATCGAAGCCTCACCACGAGTTATGTTTTGATGTATGATATAGTCAGCGTTTCTTAGTCTGGCATATATCGGGTCGTGAGCCTTGAAGTTGACGAGCGAGTAGTCGGCAGCAATGTTCCAATTGTTCGATATGTCGTAGCCAATCTTTGTATAAAGGTTCGACTGCTTGAAGTCAAAGTTCTCCTCTGTACCGTCAGTGCGGTCGTATCCAAGGCTTACAAGAGATGAGAAACGTCCATATCTCACCATATTGCTTAGTGTGGTCTGCCATGTGTTATAGCTGCCATATTGTGTTGTTAGGGTGGTGTGTACGCCGTCTTGATGTGGGGTCTTTGTGATGACGTTGATAACTCCTCCCATTGCGTTCGATCCATAAAGCACAGAACCTGAACCGCGCAACACTTCTACGTGGTCTACATAATCGCTTTCGTAGAAGTCAGCAACGGGATGCGAGAACAGTCCGGCAAACTGTGGCTGGCCGTCAATCATCATCAACACGCCACTTGTCGGCGACCCGCCTACGCCACGGATTTTTATACCTCCGCTGCCACCATTCGACACTCCAAATCCGAACATGTTGCGTTGGGATACAAAAAAACTTGGCACAGTTCCTGATATTGCCGAAAGAAGTTGCGTCTTGCCAGTAGCTTCGATTTGGCGATGGCCAACAGTTGAAATGGTGTATGGCAACAAGTTGCGTGACGTTGCATGGTTGCTTCCTGTCACAACTACCTCATCAAACTCATTTCTATGTTGCGTAGTGTCGGCAATGTCTGCATGCGCTGCTGGAACAAACACCGCAGACAATATTAAAGCTGTAAGTGTACTCATTGTGTAAATGTCCTATTGTTCGATTAATACATATTTGTGGGTACCGCTTTGCGAAATTTGCTCATTTCCTTATATACTTTTTCTTGTTTTTGATGATGATGCCCTTACCTCCCTTTGATAATACTCCCCCGAGCGTATATTCGGCGGCATCTATAGAAGGAGAGCTGCTGATTTTGTTGATGCCGCTGGTATAGTCGTCTTTTACCCTAATCCAGCGTTCGTTGACGCGTGCCAAACGCATCGTGTTGTGGAGCGTCCATGTGCCGTAGCTGCCCCAGATGGTTGCTGTTATGATAGAGGTGAATGACACGTCGGCTGTCTCGCTGCTAATGAATTTGATGTTCACGTTGCGTTGCTCAATCTTGTGATAGTCCATCGCGCCGCTGCTCACCTCGTCAAGCCATTCCTGCTTGGTCTGTGTCTGCCCTGTGATGTGACGCAAAATTATGTCGTCGGCCATCATGCTGCCCAGCTTCACGGTATCGGCATCAACCATTGCCTTACACCATTCGCTAAGATACTGTTGTATTTCCTTTCTTGCCTTCTCCATATCGTTGTCAGCGTTTGTACTTGTTGATTCCTTGTCCAGACCGATGCGCTTCAGCCAGTTTTCAACCCTGTTTTTCGATGCACCAGAGCGGATGTCTGTGCCAGCAATACCAAGTGCTTCGAGTTGCTTGGCACCAGGAAAATAGCTGCGTATGAGCGAAGAGTAACTGCCCACGCCGCTACCACCGTGCGTGCCGAAAGAGATAAAAGTCTTGTCGCTGAGTTCACCATGATGTGCTTCGATAAACGTGCGGATGATCATTGGTGGCTGACCATTCCAGATGGGACCGCCGATAAAGATGTTGCTATAGTCGGCGAGGTTTTCGATATCACCTTTATAGGTAGGTCGCAGGTTTTGCGGAATCTCAATATCATTGACATAACGAACGCATGCCATATAGTCTTCTGGGTAAGGCGTTTCTGGCACAATCTCAAACACGTCAACGTTGGCCAGTTCCTTGATATAGTCCACCATGATGGCAGTATTGCCACGTTCCACATTGCCTACCTGCCAGTTTTCTCCAGCGCGTGAGAAATAAACCACCAGCGACCGTTTGCCTGATGTCGCAGAAGCATTCCCGCCTGCCTGTTTGGTGGAACCAGTAAAGCCGTCCATCTCTGGGTCGTTACCCCCGCAAGCGAAGGCAACGACTGATAGACAGAGAGTTATACATGTCATAAGAATCTTTCTCATAATTACCTATATAATTAGTTCGTTGGAGTACAAATTATCAGTCTTTCGGATTAAACTGTGAGAACCATTTCACCTGATCCTCATACGGCATGTTGAAGTAGCGCTTCTCCTTGTTCAGTTCGTGGATGCGGTGCATCTCGTGGTTAGAGAGGGCGAAGTCGAAGGTTTCAATATTCTCATGAATATAATCTGGGTTCGAGGCTCCTGGAATCACAGAAAATCCCATCTGCATGTGCCAGCGGATGATGATTTGTGCTGCACTCTTGCCGTGAGCTTTGGCAATCTCATTGATAACAGGGTCGCGCAAGAGTTCCCCCTTAGATTCGCGTCCGCCAAGCGGGAACCAGCATTCTATCTGGATATTGTGTTTCTTTGCCATCTGCTGCCAGTGCTCGCGCTGAGCATAAGGATGACACTCAATCTGCACCATCTGAGGTTTTATACGGGCTGTCTCAACGAGCGAGTTCCAGATGCTGTCGTTCACGTCGAAATTGGAAATGCCGATGGCGCGTACCTTGCCGCTCTCCAGAGCTTTCTCCATTTCCTTCCATCCGCCAACGTAATCGCCAATTGGTTGATGGAAATACACGAGGTCGATGTAATCGACCCCCAGTCGACCACACATGCGGTCGATGGCCTTCAGGGTCTTGCCCTCGCCATATTCGTTGGGCCAGAGTTTGCTGGTAATCCAAATTTCAGAGCGGTCGATGCCGCTGTCCTTCACAGCGCGTCCAACGCTGCGCTCGTTGCGGTAGGCATGAGCGGTGTCGATGTGGCGATAGCCGCACTTCAAGGCGGTCAATACGGAGTTGTAGGTATCATCGCCGTCAGCGATGCTATATACGCCGAGTCCGAACTGCGGCATCTGAACGCCGTTGTTCAGCGTCAGATAGGTCTGCTTCACTGTCTGTTGTGCTTGCATAATTGTTACTGTCATTAATGCGATTAAACAGATTATTAATTTCCTCATTCCTTTATGCGTTTTATTGTTCTTTGCTCCATTCGAAATGTGATATGCGTTTGCTTATCAACCATTTGCCATCTTGACGCTCATACTCGTCGTTGTAGCGCACACCTTGGGTCAGCATGGTCCTCTTGCCGTTTTTCTTACTCACCAATACCACTTGGGCATAGGCAATGCCAGTAGCCTTATCACCGTCAATCTTCACGGTTTGCTGACCGTTGATGTGATAAACTGTAGTAAACTGGTCGAGGAAGGCCTTGAAGCGTTCTGCCAGTTCTTTTCTGCCCTTCAGATGCGATGTCTGTTTGTCGCCTTGATAAGAAGTCACCTCAGCGTCCTCTGTGAAGAGCTGCACCTGCTTGTCAATTTCCTTTGTGTCCGCAAGATTCGAGAACGTATCGACCAAATCTTTCAAAGCAATGCGGTCGGCTATTTCCTGAATATTCATAGCTGTTTTATTTTGTGTATTTTCCATTATTCCGTTTTTCTTACACCAGTCGAGCATGATGTCGGCTATCTGATGGCTGTTGGTGTCCTCCATCATCATGTGCGAATTGCCTCTGATTCCCATATCCGGCAGATGAATCATAGTGGCCCTACCACCGGCTTCGTTCACTCTTTTCACGAATCTGCTCCAACCTTCGTAGCAATTCTGCCACACATGTCCTCGCATTCCGGTGTCGTTTTTCAGGTTGTCACCAAAAATAACGAGGATTGGGATATTAGTGAGCTGACGTATCTGTTCGGCTGTGTAATTATTTCCCGTGCCGCCAGGTTCGAGCATTACGATACCCTTGATACTCTTGCTTCCTTTATTCCCCAACAATGCCGTCTCTATCGGGAACGCGCCCGATTGTGAATGACTTACCAGGACTACGTTCCCCACCTTCTGCGCAAGCTCTGAAAGACATGTGTAGTTGGCTTTGGGGTCGGGTAAGGAAGTTATGTGTGGCACGTTTTGCTTGCCGAACTCAGCAAGATAATCAACCGGAAACTTTGCTTCGTCCACGGCTTTGCCATCCTTAGTTCCAAATCGGAAGTTCGTCCATGAATTCTCGTCAGTCTTTCTGCTGAAAGCGCTCTGGGCGGTTGCTGAAGTCTTGCCATACTTGGCTGCATTGTGAATCTTCTGGTTGAATCCCGAACGGCCTATTCCTACCTGGTCAACCACATAAACCGGGCAACCCTTGCGCACCAGATATTCATCCCATCCCATTCTGCCATCGGGTGTGGTTTCCCAACACTTCCCTGTGAGATGCATTCCGTGTATCAGCACGAAAGATGCAGCTTTTGTGGCAGGTTGCGGAACCATGTATTTTACGTACATCTGATTTACAGTGACGTGACCATCGGGACAGATTCCTCCAAGTTCTTCTCTTGTCTGTTGCTCACTCTTGCCTCCCACATAAAAGCTGCCTTGCGCTTGCAGAACCAATGGTGACTGCTGGCGCTGAATATCCGCCAGGTTTTGTGCCTGCATGCAGCAAGCAGCAAACAGCATAAACAATCCTATTACAGTTCTTTTCATACGTCTTATTTGTTAACCGTGTATTTCAGCCAAACTGTATTCCCCATACGCTCCATGTCATTAAGAGTTAGCATCGTAGGAGGATAATCCTTTTCCCTGATGCCATCGAATACGGCAGCCATTCCTGCTCGTCCATCAATGCCACCGCCAATCATCATGCTCACCTCATCAAGCAATCCGCTTTGCAGGAAAGCTCCGTTGATGTGTCCTCCGCCAACGATGCCCAGACGTTTAACTCCAAAGTCTTCTGCCAGTATCTCAACCGAACGACGAAGGTCGATGCCTTTCTTTCCACACGCAATCCATGAAATACCATTTGCCGTGAGATACTCGTGATATTCCTGCGGACAATCTTCGTCTGTGATGACCAGCAGATTAATGGCCGATGCCCCTTGAGGCCACTGAAGAGAGCCGTGGGTGTCAATGGCAATGTCATAATGGCTGGCAGAATGAGCCTTGTAGAATTTCTCCTTGCCAATAGGTGTAGGGTCGCTCGCCTTGAAAGGTTCCGGCAGGGCATAGTGCATCTGTCGGCTAACTCTTCCTTCGAGCACGGCATCGAAGTTCAACTGACCGAGTGCCTGATAGTAAGCGTCCGTTTTATCAATCTCAGCTGTCATCGCACAGTCGATACGACCATCCACCGACGACATCATGTGACATATTATATATGGTCTCATCTGATAAAAATGTTTTGTTGTGAGGATTACTTAAACAGTTTCTCATAGAACCACTGCTTGAAGTTTTCGTAGCCCATCTCATAATACTGGTTGTAAAGCTTCTGACATACAGAGTCGGTGCAGTAGCGCAACTGGTCCTTGTCGTCTGTAGCTGCACGATAGATGGTCTGGGCTGCTTCCTCTGCGGTAGCAAATTCGGGGTTGCCGTCACGCAGATATTCCTGCTGGCGCGCATTAGCCTCCTCATAGCCCGTAGTGTCGTTGAGCGGAGTCTGGGAATTGGTCTTGGTGCCTCCTGGAATCATCGTCTTTACAGCCACACCAAACGGACGCAGCTCGTAATAGAGCGACTCCATCATGCCTTGCTGTGCACGCTTTGCCGCGCCATATACGCCATCGCGTGGAAGTCCGATGATAGCAGCAAGTGATGTGGTGGCCATGATGATGCCCTTGCGGCGTTTCTTGAAGTGAGGGATAAACTCCTGGTTAACGTAGAGTGTGCCGAAAACATCGGTTTCGAAAACCTTGCGAATCTGTTCCTCTGTAGGCACTTCCAGCGGAGCCATCAGTCCGTAGCCGGCATTGTTGAGCACCACGTCAACATCGTGCTTGGCAAGCACTTCAGCCACAACGCGTCTGATTTCGTCATGGTTGCTCACGTCGAGCTTTACAACTTCCACGTTAGGCAGTTTAGCCAGTTCTTCACCTTTTGCTGTATTGCGCATTGTGGCGATGACCTTCCAGCCATTCTTTGCAAAAAGTTTAGTGGTCTCATATCCGATGCCAGATGACGATCCTGTAATAAAAATTGTTTTCATGATTTTGTCCATTTATTAAAACAAAGGCATATTGTAATGGTGAAAAAAACAACTTGACCAATTTTGAAGAGTAATGTGTTGTTTTTTTATGCTCTGTCTTTTTGCCTTTTTGGGGTATTTGTCATCGGTCACATAGCCCGCTATGCTCCCACTTTTAAATTCCCAACCCAACAAAAATACAGGTCAAAATGGCTCAACTTATTCTTTCACCATTTTACATTCAATATCTTGATTGCAAAATTATGGTAAGTCACGCTCCTAAATATTACACAAAAATCCACAAGACTTTCACATTTTTCTGTAATACCGTCTTTTGGGGAAATATATAAAATGCTAAAAGTAAAACGTGAAAGGTGGAATCGCATTATTGATTGTATCTTTGCAATGTATTAAAGAGCGTATAATATGAAAGAACCAATAATCAATAACAGCATCATGTTGTATAACACAACAGAAAGCCATAAATATCCATCCGACTTCCTCGGACAGTATCACATCCATATATTGTGTCATGCAGGCAAGGCGCAGTTCTCGTTTATGGGCATGACTTTTACGATGGAAGAAGGCGATTGGACAATTTGGCAGATGTCTTCACAGATAAGTGACACCTTATATTCATCTGATTTCAAAGCCGATTTCTTGTTGGTTGACAAGGATTTTTTGCTGGAGTATAATCCAGAAAAGATTTGGGCTTCAAAAGCCTTTGTCTTCATAAAAAAGAATCCCGTGTTCCACCTTGAAGAAAGAGGTAAGGCAATGATAGAGCACAACTTCATACAGATTAAGCGCAGAATAGCAGAGCCCCACCTGTTTCAGAAGGAAATTCTCGGCAGACAACTTCAGATTTTCCTCTTTGACCTTTGGGAAATATACAAGAACGCCATGGAGAATATCCAACAGACGGACGACGGCTCAGCCTTGCTTTTCACCCGATTCATGAATCTGCTTCCTGAGTTTTCAAAGACTGAGCGTGAAGTGACATTTTATGCTTACAAACTCTGTGTTTCGGCAAAGTATCTTTCTGAAGTGGTGAAGAAGAGTAGTGGTCATCCTGCATCCTACTGGATAAACGGCTATGCGATGCAGGAAATCCTTGCTTTATTGAAACGTCCAGATCTTACTTTTGCTGAGATTTCCAATCAGATGAATTTCTATAACCCCGCTCATTTTACCCGTTTTGTCAAGAAGCAAACCAGCGATTCTCCTTCCGAGTTAAAAAGGAAAATAAACATGGAGAAGAAATAGTTGGATTGTTCGAAAAATCAAGCTCTATATGATTGGACAACTCTTTGTGTAGAGCATGGCAAATATAGAAGGAATCGATGCGAACGTCAGTTTTGGGATTTTGATGCGGCTTCAATGGCATTCTCTTGTCCACCATTGGTTATTTCCTGAATCATTTAAATGTTCCACCGAGGCCTATGATAAGTTACCTACCCTCGGCCGCAAGTAGCGCTACTCGCGGCCGAGGGTAGCACGACTTGCGGCCGAAGGTAGCGCTACTCGCGGCCGCGAGTAGATGACTTTGTTTTATTGGCGACGTGACGAAGATTTTGTAAATACTTAGGCGGACTTGCTTTTTCTTCTCTCAGTTCTGTAAATGGAAAGGAGATTCTTGGCACGATGTCGAAGTCTGTCGTTTGATGCGTTGTATAATGGGCGTGAGAAATTCTCGTAGTGTTGGTTTTTTGTTGTAATTCAGTGGGAGAAAATTGAATATGTGTCAGCTTTTTGCTAACTTTGCATATATTTTTTCTACATTTAAATATTTATTCATGGCATCAAGTTCATCAAACCGCCTTTTTTCTATCGATTTGCTAAGAGTCTTAGCATGTTTTTTAGTCGTTCATAAGCATTGTGCACAGCAGTTTTATGCCATCACTGGCAAAGTGGAAGTGGGTGACGATACGTTTTTTGTAGGTATCAATAGCGCTTTAGGGCGTATTTGTGTGCCATTATTTGTTATGGTTTCTGGCTATTTCCTATTGCCCATGCGTGGAACGCTCAAAGACTTTATGCAGCGTCGGTTAAGCCGTATTGTGACACCATTTATTGTGTGGTACGCCGTTTATTGTGTGTTCTTCATTTTTTACAGTGGCGACAGTCCTGTGCAAGCTGTAGCTAATTTCTTCGGATTGTTCGTTAATTTTATGGGGCCGCTTGAACATCTATGGTATATTTACATGATTATCGGGCTTTATCTCGTTGTTCCCATTATAAGTCCTTGGATTGAACGAGCGTCAAAACGCGAATTGCAGTTCTATTTGGTGTTATGGCTCATTAGCGGATTGCTTCCTTATCTGCATGCCTATGTCAGTCCGGAAATGTGGGGCGAGTGCTTTTGGAATAGCAATTCCATGCTGTGTTGGTTCACAGGCTTTGGTGGGTATATGGTTGCAGGTCATTATCTTCGTCGTTTTGGCGCATTTAGTGTGTTGAGCAGCATTGTCATGATTGTGATAGGATGGATTCCTACCGCGACGCTATTCATTCATCGTATGTATCAATACAACGATTTTGAACACTTGGAAATGAGTTTCAATTTCGGTTCATTGGGTGTGATTCTTATGGCGTTGGGCGTATTTTCGCTTTTCATGCATTTGCGTTGGAAGGGAGAGGGCTTTATCGGCCGTCTGCTTTCTGATGTCGCCGCCAAGGGTTATGGCATGTATTTAGGACATATCGTCATACTGCTTTTGATACACACATTGCTTTGCAACTATTACCCCGAAATTTTTAACGTTGTTACGGGAGAGGGCTACACTTATCATCGTATTTGGGGTGGCATTCCAGCTGTTCTTGTGGCTGTTCCGATCCATGCTTGTATCACATTCGTCTTGACATACGCTCTCATGAAAATACTTAGTTTTGTTCCGAGACTTGGCAAGTGGATTGGAGCATAGATTCGCTCTTGAAAGGTAGGGGGTTCAAAATCCAGAAAAATCTCTGCGCGTTTTTCTGGATTTTAAACCCCCTTCCTATCGGGATGAAAAAACAAAGATAATTCCGACCATCTGTTTGTTGCTTTGTAAAGGCTGGTCAGGCTTTTGGGAAAAGACATGAAAAAAGCCCGCCATAGGGAAACTATGGCAGGCTTGGATGATTGATTTTCAGATACAATCTTAGTCGAGGTTGGCAAGCTTGTTGTCAGAACCGAGAACTTCGGTAATCT
>OJJU01000684.1_pt1 | contig 12158 bp, 6 predicted proteins | sample 1596141 | NCBI WGS metagenome assembly OJJU01 (sample SAMEA4350150, study PRJEB24818) | metagenome | biome: human; feature: gut; material: faeces | place: Denmark | collected 2013-09
GGCTGCAGCGGCAATCAGTCCGATGATGGCAGGGCGCAGTCCTGAGAAGACGCTCTTCACCACGGGCGAGTCCTTATGCGTAAGGAGATAACGCGAGATGAGAATCATGATGATGAAAGGCAGCCAGATTATTGACAGCGAAGCAATGACGGAGCCTACCACGGCAAGCCATTCGGGATAGCCTTGGTTGAGCACAGCCACGTAGCCGGCATAGGTGGCGGCGTTGATGCCTATCGGTCCCGGCGTGGACTGGCTGATGGCTACGATGTCAGTAAACTCGGAATTGGTGAGCCATGCGTTCTTCACCACCACTTCGTTGTGGATGAGCGAGAGCATTGCATAGCCTCCACCGAAATTGAATGTGCCTATCTTTGTAAAGATGATAAAGAGCTTCAGGAATATCATTATATATGCTTTTTAGGCTGAGTGGTACGGTTTGAAGCCGTACATCCTACATTAAATTAATTCAAGCGACTTGACAACTCTTCATTACTGAGCGACACGCCCGTTATCTTTCCTTTCTGAATGAGGATGTTGTCTGGTACGGAGGAGAGTCCGAGCTTCTTGAAGAGCGTGCCGTCCACCATATTACCGTCGCAGACTGTGGGACAAGAGATGTTGTTCTGCTCCATTGTCTTCTTGCAAGTCTCCACCGAGGGATCGAGACAGATGCTCACGATGAGCGGCTTTTCGGCTTTGCCCTGCTGGTTCTGCAAGAGCATACGCAGCATACTAAGGCTGTTGAAGTTCCACGATGCCCATGCCACAACCACGGCATTGGGGGCAGCAAGGAGCTGTTTGGAAGAGATGAAGGAGCCGTCAATGGTGGATGTGCGGAACTGCGGGAGGTTGGAGCCGACGTTTATAATGGCTCTTCCGCTTATCATTCCCTGCAGACGATGGACGTAACCGTTGTCGGGCTGAGCCGCTTCGATGCGCTTGAGAAGGTTGGCGGCAGTACGGAGGTCCGGTCGGACATTGGCGATGAAGTAGCGACGGACGAGATACGGACTGACAAGCGAGGCTGGATGGTCCTCCACAAACTGACGCGCATACTTCGCCTGCTCCAACGGCGAGGCGCTATGTATCTGCTCGCGGAAGGAGTTCATCAGTTCATTGTCCTTCGTTCCCTTCACGGTCATCTCCTTAAGGTGTGACGCGTCGCCCTTTATGTCCACCGACTTGCCGGGCTGCGCAAATACGGGCTGCTCGGTGAAGTTGGGGAAGACAATCATCAGAGTCTTCGGACTCGTACACTCCACATCGTAAGTGAAGCGTCCAGCCTGCACCTTTATGGTATCAAGAGCCTTCTCGCCACCCTCAAGACTGTAGACATAAAACTCGCCCTGATTGAGATTGAGCAAGCGGCCGTCTATCTTGAAGTGGTTGCCGTCCGTTCCGCACGACGCGAGAGTGGCGATGGCGGCTACGGCTATAAGGGTAAATAGGGCGTGTGTGATGGTCTTCATTTCGCTTTATTATATAAAAAGAAAGGACAAGCAGACAAGGGAGAGGCATTTCGCTTATCTCCTTGTCTGCTCGTCCTCTGTGTCTGTTATTGTTTTACTTTGCGGTTGTCCGCAAGAGTGATGTCATTACTTGAGAAGCTGCAACTCGAGGTCGTTCTCAGCATACTGCTTGAGAGACGGATCCTTCTGGAGAGCCTCCTTGAGGTATGAAGAAGCAGCAAACTTGTTGCCACGGCGTGCAGCAACTACAGCGTGCAGATAGTCTGTCATAGCGTTAGGATTCTCTACGCGGTCGAGAGTCTTGGCAGCAGCGTCATAGTTCTTGTTGAGGAGCTGTGCGAGAGCTGCTGTGTTGCTGTTCACCTTAGCGAAAGCCTTCTCAGCCTGAGCGTAGTCGCCCTTAGCGATGGCGAGAGTACCGATGGCCTGGTTTACAGACTCTGAACCTGAAGACTTGGCGATGGCACGCTCTGCGTCCTGTACGTTACCGTCGATGAGAGAGAGCAGACCGAGGTTGGCCTGAGCCTCCGGAGTGTTGGCACCGAGGCTTGCAGCCTTCTGTGCATACTCACGAGCCTTGGCTGTGTCGCCCTTAGCGAGAGCGAGGGCAGCGAGGTTGTTGTAAGCACGGTAGTCGTTAGGATATGTCTCTGCTGTCTTCTTGTAGATCTCCTCCTGCTTAGCGGGAGTCTCGTCGAGTGTAGCAGAATAGAGAAGCTCGTCAGCGCTGAGCTTAGAAGCGTCCTCGCTGTACTGTGCCTTGATCTGCTCGTCTGAGCGACCGATTGTCTCATAGTTGATGATGAGACGTGAACGACGAAGCTCGGGGAGGATGCCGTCAGCGAGCTCACGGAAACCGGCTGACATATTGCGGATCTGCTGCTCACGCTCCTGCGGATCCTCGTACATAGAGAGCACGCGGAGGATTACCTCCTTATCCTGGAGGTTGCTGGCTGCAACGAGCTTCTGGAAGCCGTCCCAGTCCTGAGCTGTGTAGTGAGCGTCGATGTCAGCGTTCACCTTGGTCTGCTTCAGAGTGTTCTTAACATACTTCTCTGACTGATTCTTACGGTTGCCAGCGAGCTTATCGTTAAACTTGACGCCACCCTCAGGTGAAGCGTAAGCCTGAATTTCTACGTTCTGTACGTTGAAGCCCTCACGGTCAGCATTGATCTTCTTGAGCATCTCCACGAACTCCTTCACTGAGTTGTTCTTGAGCTCGCTCTTGCGGATGTTGGCCTGGTTGATGAGGAACTTGATGTTAGCCTCCTGCTTCTTCTCGTTAACGCGCTGGAATGTATCGGGAGCGATGCATCCGTTCTCTGAAGCGAGAGTCTTGCGGTAAAGCTCAGATGTAGCGATAACGCCGTTAGCCACCTTCACTGCAGGTACCTTCTGCTGCTTCTTGCCGATGCGAGCGTCAAAAGTAAGATACATTTCGCTCTTCTGCATTTCGGGAACATAATCGAAAGCAGTCTTCATGGTGTAGCGTCCGCCCACCTTGTATGATATGGTCTGGTCGTTGCCCATAACCTTCTCGCCCTGGAATGTGGCGCTCTGGCCTTTAGCCACCTGACCGTCTGCATAGCGCAGCTCCGGTGTTACGGTAACGACAGCCTTCTTCTTCATGTACTTCTCAGGGAATGTGCCGTTAATGGTAGCGGGCACCTGTCCTGCCTGTGTCTCCAGCGGATTAGGAACTACTGTGAAGTTGTCTGCTGACAGAGGTCCAAGCTTAGAGCACGATGTCATCAACAGCAAGGAAGCTGCTGAGAGGAATAATAAGTTCTTTTTCTGCATTGTTAAAATAATTGTTATAAATAAAGATATGTTTGTTACAAATTACGTTCGTTGCGCAATATCACACTGCACAAGCTCTCATATATCATACAAAGTTAATGAAAGAAAAAGAGACAAGCGTCCTTTTCCATGTTTTTTAAAGATTTTTTGATAAATAACGTCGTAAAGGAAAGAAATATAAGCAAACTTAGGAAAAAGATATGAAAAAATAAAGAAAAAGCAAACCGTAGGAATGCCCGCGACTCCTACGGTTTGCTTTTTCTAATTCATCATGGCACCATCACTTTCTTGCCATTGGCAACGTACACTCCCTTGTGGAGCGGGATGATGCGGCTGCCGTCAACCGTGCCGTGAAAGACGGTCTGTCCTGCAGCGTCCACTACGCTCAGCTCCTGCGGCGCTGCTGCCTTAGCGACGAGCTTGCCCTTGAGAGTGTCGAGAGTGAGAGCCTCGTCCGCCTTTGCCGTTGTAACGGCTGTAGTGCTCTTGAAGTAAGGCACGAAGCGAATGTCGCCGTCAACGAGCTTGGCAGGAACGGTGTACTCGCCATTGGTGAACTGCGATGCCTTAACCGTAACTTCCTCCCACTGAAGGTTCTCGCATACCGTGGCAGGACCTTCGAGGTTATATCCATGACGAATCTTCACATAATCGAACTCGAATCCGGGTGCAGGCGAAGCCTTGATGGTGAATGCCTTATTGAACGGAGTGGTCTGACCCGTCACGGCATTGCCGTTGGCGAGGAGGATGTCACCGTTCAGACCGCCACCGTTGGCCTCCGTGGCTCTGAAGAGATTGACGTTGTCGGCATACACGTTGATGCGTACGTCTACGATGGCACCGCCGTTATTGGTTATCATATTGGAAGAGTTGGTGTTGCCGCCCGGATCTACGCAGTCCCAGTCCACCTTATAACGCATACGATAGAAGCCCGGATTGAGGTCTGCGGGGAGGTTGAATGCCGGCGGCGTCACCTGAGGCTCGCCGCTGACGTAATTGCCGGCACTGTTATAGTTCTTAAAGTATGAGTATGCCATAAGGTCGTCCATGTCTGTTATGCCGCTGTCGTCGTACGACACGTTGAACGCGCCGTCGTTGCCCTTGTCCAGATAAACGTATCCGCACATCCAACTGCCCTTCCATGTAAAGCTCGGCGTGATTTCGTCACCCGGCTTTGCAAGCAGGCAGTTGTCCATCTTCTGCACGTAGAGCGTACCAACAGACGACTGGTTTACTTCAACCGTTTGCGCTCCGTTGCTGCTCGTAAGACCAATGGTGCTGAGATAACGGTCTGTGCGTGTGTGCTTGGTGTTGTCCTCATAGTTGATGGGATAAACCTTCGTAGAGAAGAACGGATCGCGCTGTGAGCTGAGAACGATGTTGTCCACATAAACGGCGTAGTCTTCCATGAGGTTGTGGGGAGAGTTGCGGTCTACAACGACAAGGAGGTTGTGGATGGTGATGCCGTTGGCGCCGGAAACGGGGAATACGATGTCCACCCACTTGCCAGCCTGCACCTTGCTGGACGGCGTGCTCCAGAACTGCTCCGTCTTCTTCGACTGCCATGGGCGGTCGTCGCGGTTGCCGAGTCCGATGAGCATCACATTGCCGTCCTTAGGCGAATACATCATCACGTGTACGTACTGCGTCTTCTTCGTCAAGGCGAACGGCTCCTTCAGCTCCACGAGGGCGCCGAACGTATTGCTGCCGTAGCGTGAGCGCTGTACGCCCAAAATCTTTGACGATTCGTTAGGCGCGAATCCCAGCTGTTCGTCCTCCTGGTTGAGGAAATTGCTGACCACCTGGCAGTTGCCCGTAAGTTTACCGGTGCGGAAAGGCGACTGCTCCCAGGTGTCGTATACACCGACCGATGCGTATGAGTCGGCGTTCTCGAAGTCGCACAGAGTCTTGTCCTGCTGTGCTGCAATGGTCATCGGGAAGATTATTCCCGCCATGCATATATATTTCTTTAAGTTCATGATTTGTTAGCTTGATTGAGTTATGTAAGGATTAGTAGACAGAAAGGGTGTGGATAAGCGGACAAGCCTTGCTGCCGTTGATGGTGATGCGCACAGCCTTTGCCTTGTAGCCCGTGCCGTAGCTTGAAGCAGTCATGCCGTTAAGCGGAATGATGCGCTTGTAGCCGATGGTTGTGGTCTTGACGTTAGAGGCACGCTGTGTGAAGTTTACGCCGTCCTCGCTTGTCTCCACGGTGAAGCTCTTCACGCGCTGTCCGAGGCGGATATACTCCATGAGCGACACGTAACGCACGGTCTGCGCCTCATCCCATGTGAGTGTGATGGTGGCAGAGGTGGTGCCGTCGTTGGGTGCCCAATATGTGTCCTTCTCGCTGTCAATCATGTTCGTGGCCTCATAGTTGCGGTTTGCTCCAGCGTCACGTGTCTCGCTCACCTTGATGTTTGCCTTCAGCGCAAGGTCGGTGCCGAGACGGTCTGTGAGCAGCTTGCCAAGTTCAGCCATACGGTTGACCGTTGCCTGCGGCAGTTCGCCGCTGCGGTCCGGCGGAAGGTTGAGGATGAGGGTGGCGTTGCGGCCTACTGTCTCCAGATACATCTGGAAAAGACGCTCGGCGGAGAGCACCTGCTCGTACGACTTCCAGAACCAACCGCCCGTGGTGGCCTTTGCGTCACTCTCGCCCGGATGCCATTTCCATCCGTTCTCGTCGCCGCTTTCAGCATCGCCCATAGCCCAGTTGGTCTCGCCGGCGTGACCTTCCTCGTTGCCAATCCAGCGTGCCTCGCCGCCTACGCCCCACATAACGGCGTCGGGGAGGAGGTTATGGATGGAGTCGCGGAGGTTGGGGATGTCATAATATGTTTGCGCGTCGTCGATGGTGCGCTTGGATGTGCTGGTCTTGCTGCCGTAGCCACCTGCATGGTCGCCACCCGTCGCACCGTCAAACCACATCTCAAACTGTTCGTTGCCATACTTGGCAAGCTCCACGCATTGCGGAAGGAACACCTTCTTGGCATAGTTGTCCGTATAGCCGCCCTTGCCGTCCGACTCGCCCCAGTACTTGCTCGACATGTCCCACGGCGAGATATAGAAGCCATACTTCATGCCCAACTGACGGGCAGCGTCAGCAAAGTCCTTAGGTACGTTGGTCTTCTTGGCATTCTCGCTGGAAGAGGAGGTTACGCAATGGTCGGTGGTGGCTGTAGGCCAGAGGCAGAAACCGTCATGGTGCTTCACCACGGCAATGCCGCCCTTCATACCAGCCGACTGTGCTGCCTTGAGCCACTGCATGGGATTGGGCACCTTGGTGGGCGCAAACGTCGACTCGTTCTCAAGTCCGCTACCCCACTCCTCACCGGTATATGTGTCCATACCGTAATGGAAGAATGCGTAAAACTCTGTTTCGTTCCACTTCACCTGACGCTCGCTCGGAACGGGAAAGACGGGAAGAGGCGTGTTGTCAGGATCGTTGAGCGACTGCTCGACAAGCTTAAACTGGCCCTGTGCTTGCGACGTGGCTGGCATCATAGCAGCCATGCACAAAGCAGAGAGCAATACTGTGATTTTCTTCATTGCTTTAGCTTTAGTAGAATATATATATAATTAAATATAGATGTTCAGTAAAAAAGGGATATAATGCAGATGCAAAGTTACTCATTTCTTTAGGATTAAGGCATTATCCAAGCAGTTTTTCCAGTTCGTTCTTATCCATATCCGTCATTGACGCAATAGTCTCAATATCTATTCCTTTAGCATACATTGTTTTTGCCACCATTGCTATTCCTTCCGCTCTTCCTGCCTCTATTCCCTCTTCTCTGCCTTCAGCTCGGCCTTCTGCTCGGCCCTCTGCACGGCCTTCAGCTCGACCCTCTGCACGGCCCTCCGCCCTGCCTTCTTCCTTCGCTGTATCCAATGAGTTCTTAATGTCGCGATATGCTTTAAGGCTATCCTCATATTCGCGCAACTCTGTAGGAGTGAAACGTGCCACGGCAGCAGCATCAAACAGCTTGGTGAATATTTTTTCGCGTAGAGCAACAGGGCGGTTGTCAAGGCGCGACAGATTCTTGAGCACGTACATCCACTTGTCAGACAACGACGTGAGCTCTTCATCGGTCTTGTCAAATCGTCCTACTTCTACATACTTAAACATCAGTTTGGCGTTAAACACCTTATTGGTCTTCGTATCCATCAAGGCAATAGTATGGATTGTGTCCGAACTGTCGAAAGCCTCATCGCTCATCTTATAATTGAGCAAAGCAACAACATACACCTTCTTCAGACAGAAGTTCCAGTCTGAGCCTTTAGGAGCCTGTTCTCTGATAGGAAAGGTTGAATAGAAAAGCGAACGGTCTTTGAAGAATGTCTGATAGGCATTCTGCATCTCCACAATAAACTTCTCGCCTTTCTCGTTCTCACAATATACGTCAAATATGGCCTTGCGCTCTGTATACACATCACCCACATTCTCACTATTGAGATACTTCACGTCCTTTATCACCTCTTCACCATCAAAGAGTGAGTTGAGGAAGTTGATAAGCAACTCCTTATTGGGGTCTGTGCCGAAGATTCGCTTAAAGCCGAAATCAGTCAACAAACTGATATATCGTTCTTCTGATTGTCTCATAACTAATTGTATTATAGCGTTAGGCAAAGATACAGCAATAAATCAGAATATTCAAGATTTTACACAAAAAAAATACGGCACCACTCTCGCCGAGCAACGCCGTAAAGCCTATGTTTAACTAAAAATCCTTTTTCGTAATTGAATGAAGAATCTCACGAATCCTCATTGGTTACCTGTTAAACAATCGTTCAATTTACCTTAAACCTAATAACTAAAAACCTAAATCTATTACTACTAACCTAAACAATCTATTAACCTTTTGACACTGCAAAATTACTACCTTCTCGCCACCCTACAAAACATTTTCATTGAAAAGTTATGCACTATACGCTTTTATTGATATATATCAATAGTATGTGTCCGAACACACAAAATATTTAAACAAAATTAAAGGTTTAGAACTTAGAATATGTAAGTTGAAAGGCGTTTTTGCTTACAGATAACAGGAAGTGAAGCGGACAGCATGCCGACAGACACAATATTTGCATTTCTAATGCTCAATACTCCTCGTTCAGCGCACTAAGAAATCCTTAGTACGAAATTTTCGAATTTTGAGCGTGCAGCGATAGTATGCTGATATATAGCTGATTATGCGTTTAAGAAAAGAAATGTGCAAAGAAAAACGAAGGAAAACAAGCACTATAGGGTTGCTATAGAGCCACTTTTACACTCCATCACAGCCTCTGTTGTCATACAAAAAAGCCTCCCTTGCCTTCCAACAGTGGCTGTATTGGAAGGCAAGAGAGGCTTTTCCTGTATATTATAGGGTTAAAAACGCTGCAAAATCCCACTAAAACAGCAAGACAAATCTCTAAAACCGATTTTTATTTTGTAACACATTCTTACTGTTTGTACGATATTTGTCTTGTGACAAGAAGACAGGTTGGTTTAGACAAGAAGACATGATTTTTTAGACAGGAAGACAGGAAGACATGATTTTTTAGATTCCATAGGCTCCTATGTAAGCTGCGGCTGCTACAGTTTGTACCGTGAGAAAAACATGTCTGCATGTCTAAAAACCCTGTCTGCATGTCTAAAGAACATGTCTGCATGTCTTCATGTCTAAAAAGAACATGTCTGCATGTCAAATCATCAGAATTTATTCCATTCCTTGATGGTTTCCACCGCACGGCGTACGATGCGGTTCTCCTCGTTCATGATGCAATAATACTCGTTCATGTCCCAGATATCTCGGGCAACGAGGGCCTTCAGCTGCTGACGGAGCATGGGCATGGTCTTCTGCAGCTCGGCGTAGTCCTTAGGCTTGACGTTCACCTTTGCAGCCTCAGCCATGATACTGTCCGTCACGTAGGCGGGAATCTGGAAGTTGGCGTTGAAGTCGTCGAAGGAAGCGTATTTCTGACGAAGCTCCTTGCGGTGGTCGTCGGTGTAACGCAGAGTGGCGTTGATGACCAGCGAGCGGGCTACGAGAGCACGATGGAGGGTCGTGAACTGTGTGGTGTCGAGCGGCACGAAGTCGTCCGGCATGATGCCACCGCCTCCGAACACCGTGCGATGACGGCGAAGCGTCTGGCACTTCAGCGAGTCGGCGAAGCGGATGGAGTCGGCAGAATAAAGCTCGCCGTGCTTGAATCGCTTCTCGATGTCGTGGGCATAGTCCTCACGGTCTCCCTTCTCGTATGGCTTCTGGATGCATCGTCCGGCGGGAGTGTAGTAATGAGCGACGGTAAGACGAATCATCGAACCGTCATCGAACTCTATGGGGCGCTGCACCAATCCCTTGCCGAACGAACGGCGACCTATGATCTTGGCGCGGTCCTGGTCCTGCATGGCTCCCGTGACAATCTCGGCTGCCGAGGCAGAATATTCATTGATAAGGACGCAGAACTTGAGGTCCTGCAGCTTGCCACGGCCGTCTGCCTTATATTCATGACGACTCTGCGCCTTGCCTTCCGTGTAGACGATGAGGTCGTTCTTGCGTAGCAACTCGTTGGCGATGTCTACGGCAGCCTTCAGATATCCACCTCCGTTGTCCTGGAGGTCGAGAATGAGACTCTTCATGCCGGCACGCTTGAGCGAGTCGGTGGCAGTGACAAACTCGCCGTACGTCGTGGCACCGAACGATCCGATGCGGATGTAGCCCACGTGCGGACGAATCATATAATAAGCGTCCAGCGTATGAACGGGTATCTTGGCACGCGCAACGGTGAAATGGAGCATCTCCTTCACGCCACGGCGCATGACGCCAAGGCTGACCTTCGTGCCGCGCTTGCCGCGCAGACGGCGCATGATGTCAGAACGCTCCATCTTCACACCGGCTATGGTGGTGTCGTTGACGGTGATGATGCGGTCGCCGGCGAGGATGCCCACCTTCTCGGAAGGACCCTTCGATACGGGCTGGATGACGAGAAGCGTGTCGCTCACCATATTAAACTGTATGCCGATGCCGTCAAACGATCCCTGCAGGGGTTCGTTCAGAGCCTTCGTCTCCTTGGCTGTGGTGTATGACGAGTGGGGATCGAGTCCCTTGAGCATGCCGCGTATGGCGTCCTCCACGAGCTTGTCCTCGTTGAGCGTGTCAACGTAAAGACGATTGATGGCAAGCTCCGCCACCTGCAATTTACGCAGCGGATTTTCGTGCTGTGCCGAGGCAATGGCTGCCACAAACAAGGGCAGCATAAGAAGAATGTATTTCAGTCGTTTCATTTTTCACTTATTACTTACATTAAATCTCCTCTTCCGGCAAGTCCTCCTCCACGACAAGGTTGTCGATGATGAAGTTCTGTCGTTCCATGGTGTTCTTTCCCATGTAGTATTCGAGGAGCTTCTGCACCTGGTCTGTCTTGTGCAGCGTCACCTGCTCGAGCCTCATGTCGGGACCGATGAAGTGAGCGAACTCGTCGGGCGAAATCTCACCGAGACCTTTAAATCGGGTTATCTCAGGGTCAGGACCGAGGTCGCGGATGGCTTGCAGGCGCTCCTCCTCGCTGTAGCTGTAGCGTGTGATGAAGTCGCTCTTGCGCTCCTTGCCCGTGAGACGGGCGTCAGCCTCAGCCACCACCTTCTTGTTCTTTATCTTCGTGCGTCGGTTGCGGACGCGGAAGAGCGGTGTCTGGAGCACGTAGACGTGTCCTTTCTTAATAAGGTCGGGGAAGAACTGGAGGAAGAAGGTGATGATGAGGAGGCGGATGTGCATGCCGTCGACATCGGCATCGGTAGCAACAATCACTTTGTTGTAACGCAATGTGTCGAGTCCGTCCTCGATGTCGAGGGCAGCCTGGAGCAGATTGAACTCCTCATTCTCGTATACCACCTTCTTGGTCAGTCCGTACGAGTTGAGCGGTTTGCCTCGCAGGGAGAACACAGCCTGCGTGTTGACATCACGACTCTTCGTTATTGATCCGCTGGCTGAATCGCCCTCGGTGATGAATATGGCAGAATCTTCCTTGCGGTCGTTCTTGGCATCGGAGTAATGTATGCGGCAGTCGCGCAGCTTGCGGTTGTGCAGGTTGGCTTTCTTGGCTCGCTCACGCGCTATCTTCGTGACGCCAGCCATTGCCTTTCGCTCCTTCTCGCTGCTTGAGATCTTCTGCTGCATCACCTCTGCCACGTCAGCATGGATGTGCAGATAGTTATCCACCTCCTGCTTGATGAAGTCGCCCACATACTTGTTGATGCTCTCTCCGCCCGGCGCCATCTGCAAAGATCCGAGCTTAATCTTGGTCTGCGACTCGAACATCGGCTCCTCCACATTGATGGCAATGGCAGCCACGAGGCCGTTACGGATGTCCGTAAACTCGTAGTTCTTCGAGAAAAACTCCTTTATGGTGCGTGCGATGTGTTCCTTGAAGGCGCTCTGATGGGTGCCGCCCTGCGTGGTGTGCTGTCCGTTGACGAAGGAATGATATTCCTCGCCGTACTGGTCGGTATGCGTGAAGGCAATCTCGATGTCCTCACCCTTCATGTGTATGATGGGATAGAGCGGTTCGGTGGTCATCGTGTCTGTGAGCAGGTCGGCAAGTCCGTTGCGCGACATGATGCGCCTGCCGTTATACATGATGGTCAGACCGGAGTTGAGATAGGTATAGTTGCGGAGCATCGTCTCCACGAAGTCGTCATGGAACGAGTAGCCGACGAAGAGTGTAGGGTCAGGCTGGAAGAAGATGTACGTTCCGTTCTCGTCCTCCGTTGGCTCCGTGACGTCGCTCTTCAGCACGCCACGCTCAAAGACGAGCGCCCTCACCGTGCCGTCACGGTAAGAGCGTACCTCGAAGCGGGAGCTGAGCGCATTGACCGCCTTGACGCCCACACCGTTCAGACCCACGCTC
>OJJU01000685.1_pt1 | contig 12138 bp, 13 predicted proteins | sample 1596141 | NCBI WGS metagenome assembly OJJU01 (sample SAMEA4350150, study PRJEB24818) | metagenome | biome: human; feature: gut; material: faeces | place: Denmark | collected 2013-09
CTCTGTCTCATCTTGTCGTATTCCCGTCTTCGTCTGTCCTCGCCACTTTTAACCAAAATGAGGAAAGTAACTGATAACCAGTAAACTTTCCTCATTCTTCTCTCAAACACTTTTTATATGTAGTTTTTCATGGGGAAAAGGATGGATTTTTTAAAAGATACGACGACAACTATCTAAAAGCACCACTGGGTCTGGCTAAAACGGATATTCTAAAATCTGAACTCAACAGACTGACAGATTGGCTAGACAAAGTGCCAAGAGGTATATTCCACTCCCACAACTTGCAAAAGAAAGATATCGTACCACAAATGCGTTATCTGCACCTTTCAAGAAGAGAAATGTATGATATCATGGGTACCGAACTTGTGGTTTTAAGACTCAAAGAGCAACTCTATCAAAACGAGTCAATGTCTAATCAGGAATCCAATACAGACCAACAAAACGTAGTTCCTGATGAAGTAATCATCCCACACGACTGTAGAGAAGCTATTATTAAAGTAATGAAGCCTACATTTACTTTACCCAATGGAGTTGTGATGAATTCAAGAAATCAAATTATAAAAGCAGCTTCTGTGATTGACTTGACAACCAATGTACAGGTAGCTATGATGATGGCTGTTGTCATGGAAATAAAAGCTATTCGTCCAGGAACAAAGTGTATTGATTTTATCCGTGCCTTGATTGGAATTGGAGTGCTAAAGTATAGCGATGAAAAAGCCATAAAAAATATGGCAGATGGAATGAACAGAAAATTGCACGGAAGCCAGAAGAAGGACAAAAAAGTACCTTCACTCCCACCAAAACATTTACAATGGTCGGGAACTGATAGAAATATCGGAGATGACATCTATAAAGCTATGACAACTGCAGAACCATAATCTTTTGTTTCTTGAAAACAAAATACGCTATAGAAAGCGGCAACGATTATCCTACAAAAGGATAGTGGTTGCCGCTTTTTGTGTTTTTAGGGTTCCGATTGATTCCTTGATTTTATTCCGATTGATTCCGAATGATTCCGAATAACTCCGAAAACACTGAATTTCAACGATTTAAAACGAAGAAATTTGCACTTACACGAATATTTCGCCTTAACTTTGCATCAGCTTTCAGCAAGATCGGAGCCACAAACTAAAGAGCCTTAAAGGAAGGTTAGGTCTTGCTTTATTAAGATTATGAACGCAAAATTGATGCGTGTGGTGCAGCAGGGAGAGGCCTTCGCTGTGCAGAGTCAGAAGAGTGAGAACGGACAGCTCATGAAATGCAACATCGTGCTGCAGGAAATGGGCGGAAAGTTTGAGAACCAATACGTGGCTACGATGCTCGGAAACATGGCTATGTTCAAACTGGCACCAGGTGATGTTGTGGCAGTAACGCTCAGATTTTCTACACGTGAATATAATGGACAGGTGTTCCAGGATATTCTCCTCACTGACATGTATAAATTGAATTGATTCACAGTCAGTTTTATTAGTTTTTAATTATTAACCGAGTGGAGTGAGTGAAGGAATCTCCGGAGGTAAGGTAGCGCTACGTTTCTCGCTTTCTTTGCTCTTAAATTCACTAAGGTTATGAAAAAGGATTTTAATGACATCCACAAGTTGATGAACAGCCAGCACACTCAGAAGAGCGGCATGGCTTACTACGATGATACTCATTATTTTCTGTTTGCACCCGATAATCCCGTGGTGGGCAGCATGCCCCGCTTCCATCGTCTCGGCGTTGCACAGCAGTTGAACGACGGCTCCTTCGAATTCGTTCCGAAGCCGCAGCTCAAGGCTCAGTCGCTGCTGATTAAGAAGCTGGCTCACGGACGAGTATCGAAGACCAAGGATGGCGCCATCCAGCTCACCCTGAAGGTTTACTGCGATGAGGGTGTGAACATCAGCGAGACAATTGCTGCCGAGGCTGAGATAGCACGAGATGCCATCGTGGAGTATCAGCTGAAGAGATAGAACAAAGAAGGATTTGGGGCTTTCTAGAAGAAGAGGGTATTTCGAAAGGAAGAAAGCGTTCCAGTTGTTCCAGTTGTTCCAATTGTTCCAAAAAGGAAAAGTAGGACAATACCCCTTTCTTATATCTTTATAACTATTTAATATATAGATAGTTATATATAAGGAGAAGATTTAGAACCCTCAAAAATTTAATTGGAACAACTGGAACTGGAACGCCCATCCCCACCCCACTTTTCTCTAGAAAGCTCATTATCAATAAATTAAGAGAAAATGAAAACAATAAACTTGAAGTACGATATTTCAAAAACTACTGCTCCGAAGATGCCAAAACTGGGAAAAGGTACCGAATGTGTGCAACTTTTGCTCTCGCAGGTATCAAAAGACATGCACGAGCCCCTGGTTCCTATGTTTTTCCCCATTCTTGGAGCACAGGTCAGTGAGACCGAATTCCAATATCCCGACCTCAGTTGGAAGGAGTTGTGTGGCATGATGGGCAATCTTGTTGCCGATTCTGGCTGTAATAAGGGTCAACTGTCCAACATCGTGGAGGCTATCTGTCACAACTTGCGAGAGCACGACAACACGGAACTGGAGAAGCTCGTGGAATGGCAGAAACAGATGAAGATGAAGTCGGCGAACAAGGAAAAACCAGCCCGCCCCGACGTGAGTTTCTGGTTTCCACCAGCCGACGTTACCAACGCTGCCTTCATCCAGAATGCTATGGCTTGCGAGAAGCTGGGCGAGAGAACGCAATACCTGAATCTGCCCGAGGTGGAGATGGCCGACAGGATGTGCGGCGGGCATAAGCAGATTTCGCAGATGCTGCGCAACATCTACGACCGCCAGCGATCGGGTGCCTTGCGTGCCACGGTAGAGGGTGTGACGGGCAATCCTGTGCTTCGTGCCAACCTCACCATCTCATCTACTCCGTATGCCGCCCGAAAATTCTATAAGAACGAACTCTTCAATGGTACCTTCGGGCGAATGGTGTTCTCATATAAGGCACGAATGGGGCGTGATGGCAGAATCCCAAGACAGGGAAAATATGATGAGGGGTTCTATAAAAAGCTCGACGAATATCTGGTGAAGCTCAGCATCTGCAAGGGCAGGTTCATCATCAAGCCACTCAATAAGCTGGCAGATCAGCTGGCTGCAGACATGGCTTCACTTGCCGACCTAACGGATGATGATGTGCTCTGGGACATCTCGAAGCGTTCTATCGTGTCGGCATGGAAGGCGGGGTGCCTGCTCTGGGTGCTGAACAACCAGACATGGACGAAGGCGATGGGCGAACTGGTGGAGTGGCTGGTGTATCACGACCTATGGAGCAAGATGCAGATCTTTGCGGATTTGCTGAATCAGGAGGCAGACTCTGTAAGCGAGGCACAACGGAGAGGTCCGAAGAACCTGCTTGATGACCTGCCCAATCCTTTCAATGAGTCGCAGCTGGAGGCTCTCCGCATCTCGCTTGGCAAGACGAAGGAGGGCACGAAGGGACAGATTAGGAAATGGGTGTTCCGCAAATTCATCACCTACAGCAACCAGACGGGGCTTTACACGAAGACGCAGGAGTATCTTACGGGGACACCGGATGCAAAGGTTAAGAGTGAGATGAAATGATGATTTGAATATGGATGAATTTAGATTTAGTTTTTATGGAGAAATATGAGATTCAGAAACTTCGCGACCTTCCGATAGAGAAGGTCGCGAAAGAAATGGGGATAAAGGTGGAGCACCACAAGGCGCTCTGCCCCTTTCATGACGACCACCACGCCAGCCTCTCGTTCAATACGAGGAGGAACAGCTGCAGATGCTATGTTTGCATGGGGGATTCCGTGGGCACCATCGACCTGGTGATGAAATATCTGGGGAAGGATTTTCTGTCGGCTTGCCGATGGCTCGCAGAGGAACATCAGGTTCAACTGGAGGAGGACAGGAAGAGAGAAGCTTCTTCCTCATCTTCTTCCCCCGGAGACTCTTCATCCGGTGGTTCTTCCCCGGAAAATAATTCGGGTGGTTCTTCTTCGGAAAAATCCTCCTCCTTTGATGCGAGCAGGTATGCGAGATTCTTCGAGCATCCCTGGCTCAACCTGGCGGCCAGAAGGTTTCTCTTCGAGGAGAGGAAGATTGATGAGAGAGTGGCTGTATGGTGCAGATTGACTTCCTGGACGGATAAGAAGGGCGTGAACTGGCTGCAGATTCCATACTTCAGCACGGAGGGGAAGCTGATTGGGATTCAGAACAGGAACCTGGATTACAAGAAAGGGGAATCAACTCCCCGATTCCGCTTTCCCTATGGTGCAAAATGCTCCATCTACAATCTGCCTATCGTGAGGGGGATGGCGCCGGGCGAACAGCTCTTCATCACCGAAGGATGCAGCGACTGCTGGGCTATGCTCTCTGCCGGACACAAGGCGATTGCCATTCCTTCTGCCACGATGCTGAAACCCGACGATAAGAAATGGCTGGCGGAAATCGGCTCGCAACTCAAGATAGAATGGCACATGTTTCCCGACAAGGATGCGCCGGGCGAAAGCCTATTTCTGCAACTCAAGGAGATTCTGCCCTCGCTGGTGCACCACCAGCTGCCACTGGAGTGCAAAGACTTCAGCGAGTATTATCTGAAAGAGAAAACCGAGTTTATCAATTTTTAAAACAAGATGAATATGGAAGAATTTATCATTCGTACGTACACCAAGAAGGAACTTGCCCTGATGTACTTTCCCGAGAGTTATCCACGCACAGCCGTCAACCATCTGATGGCTTGGATTCATCTCTGCACCCCACTATGGAATGAACTCCTGGATATGGGGTACCGCAAGACCAGCAAGGCCTTCTCGCCTAAACAGGTGAAGGCCATCGTGGATTATCTGGGAGAACCGGGATAATGTTTAATGTTTAGAGTAAAAATGTGCCGCTATCTCACGGCATCAGCCACCATCGCACAACTGATGGTGGCTGTTTTTGTATCTTTGCATCGTGATTCAGAAAGCGCTAAAAATCACTTTCCTAGTTGGAGAAAAATATTTCTCCAGTTGGAAAAATGAAAAAAGGCTTCTGGGGGAAAGCCCGGATTGCTAGTATTAACATTTAAAAATCGTATTGCTTATGAAACAGAACATGAAAGCATTCATCAAGTATCTCATCGTGGCCGTGTGCTCTGCCATCGTCACCTTCCTCACCAGCTCGTGTACCGCGGGTCTCGTGATCGGGAAGAACCAGAGGCAGCAGCAGGAGAACAATATCTCGACAAGGGCCGACTCTAGCCACTTCGTGCCTACTATCACCATACGATAGTCAGCTTAGAGTTAGAGTTAAAAGTTTACAGAGTATTAACAATTTAAAATTTAAGTAATTATGTCTATCAATTTGAAAGCAAAGGAAACCCTCATCCAGGTGGGTGAGTTGAAAGGTAAGTATCGTTTCGTGCTCAGTACCGAGCTTTACAGCAAGCTCCCGGAGAGCAAGGTGATTAAGGAAGCTGCTCTGAGAAGTGGCGTGAGCCGCGGCGTGATGCAGGCATGCTGGGATGCTGCCGGCGAGGTAATCAAGGCGTGGTCAACCGAAGGCCACTCCGTAGCTATCCCTGGTCTGGGAACCATGAGATTCGGCGTGCGAGCCAAGAGTGTGGCTACCGTGGGTGAGGTGGCAGGCAGCCTCATCACCGCCCGCCGAGTGATCTTCACCCCGAACGTGGATATCAAGGATGAGCTGCAGAGAACTCCTATACAGATTACCTGCATCGACCGAAACGGCAAGGTGGTGAAGAACGTTACCTCGGGCGACAGCGGTGACGTGGAAGACCCAGACAAGGATCCAAACGGCGGCGGCACTAACCCAGGCGGCACCGGAAACGGCGATAACCCTGGCGGCGGTTCACAGCCTGGAAATACCGAGGGAGGTAATACCCAAGGCGGTAATACAGAGGGCGGCAAGACCGATACCGGCGATACCGGCTCTGAAGGCGGTGGAGATTTTGTAGATATGTAACCGTACATCTTAGGATTACAAATCTCATTTTCCCATTCCACTCTCTATTTTCTGTTAAGTCTTTATACGCAGAATCCCCAATCCCAAGGCTCCATCGCGAGCCCCGGATTGGGGATTTTTATCATTAATAAGGAAACAGCAGCGGCAGGACGAAGGTCATGACCACGCCGATGATGATCTGCAACGGCAAACCTACCTTTACATAATCCATAAACGTGTAGCCACCCGCCTTCATCACCAGCGCATTAGGCGGAGTGGAGAACGGAGAGGCGAAGCACATGCTGGCTCCCAGGGTCACCGCAAAGAGGAAGGAGTATGGACTCACCCCCACCTGCTGGGCTGCCACCAGGGCAATAGGCGCCATGAGAACCGCCGTGGCGGTATTGCTGATAAACATCGTCATGAGCGAGGTGGTGAAGTAGATGCCCGCCAGCAGAGCCGTAGGGCCCATCGCGCCCAGGCTATCCACCAGCCCCTGAGATACCAATGCCGAAGCACCCGTCTTCTCCAGCGCCGTTGACATCGGCATCATGGCGGCTATCAGCACGATGCTCTCCCAGTTGATGGTCTTGTAGGCAGCCTCCACGTTGCGGAAACATCCGGCAAAGACGGTCAGCAGTCCGGCGATGATGACCGCCGTAACCGGAGCCACCGGGATGAAATCGAACACCATCATGGCTATCATCAGCAGCATGATGGCAGCAGCCACAGGCGCCTTGTAATCCAGCAGAACCTTATCGGCAGCCTTCTCCGGCTGATCCAGCACCACCCAGTTAGTAGTATCGGCAGTAAGATGCGCCAGATTGGTCCATTCGCCCTGCACCAGCAGCATGTCGCCCACGTGCAGCTTGGCGGCTATCAGATTATCCGTGATGTATTCGTTGCCACCTCTGCCACCCTCAGAAGAAGAGGATGATGAGCCGCCTCGCTTCACACCCAGCACGTTGATGCCGAATCGCTTGCGCAGGTTGGCATCGCCAATGCGCAAACCAGCAAAGTTGGAGGTAGGCATCACAACGATTTCCGTCAGTCCCAGGTCGTAGAAATCAATCTTCACGTCCTTCATCCTCCTCAGTCCGTAATCCTGGGCAAAGCGCTGCATCTTCTGCTCGTCACCTATTATATATAGTATGTCGTGCTCCTGAATGGTACTGCTGCTCTTCGCCATGTTCTGGTTTACGTCCTGCACCAGTCCGAGTCTCGATTTCTTCTCGTTTCTAATCTCGATGATACTCACTCCGTATTTCTTCTGAATGCTGAGTTCCTTCAGGGTCTTTCCCACGATGTTCATCGGCTCGCCGTTTTCATCCTTGGCGGCAGAAGTCCGGTTGCTTGGCACGATGTAGCGATGCAGATTGTCGAGCAGGCGGTATTCATCCACCAAGTCGTCGAGCGACTTGGTTTTCTTCTTCTTTCCGCTCTGTTTCCTGCTGAGGAAGATTTTGCTGAGCGGCATGAGCACGATGATGCCGATGGCGATGACGATGATGCCCACTGGGAAGAAGGAGAAGAAGGCGAGCGGCTTGAATCCCGACTCGGTAAGCACCTCGTCGATGACCAGGTTGGGCGGTGTACCGATGAGGGTGAGCATTCCACCCAGGCTTCCGGCGAAGGCGAGCGGCATGAGGAAGCGCGACGACTGCATGCCCGAACCTGCTGCCAGGCTCATGATGATAGGCATCATGAGGGCCACCGTTCCGGTATTGCTCACGAAGGCTCCGATAAAGGAGGTTACGAGCATCACCAGCAGGAAGGTGATGGTTTCGTTGCCGCGCGAGAGTGCCATCAGTTTATTGCCCGTCAGCTTGGCGAGACCAGTCTGCATGATGGCTCCCCCCACCACGAAGAGTCCGACCATCATGACCACGATGGGCGAAGAGAAACCAGCCAGAGCTTCGGCTGGCGTAAGAATTCCGAAAACCAGGAGTGCTGCCAAGGCTGTGAGCGCCACGATATCGGCTCTCACCTTGCCCCAAATAAACATGGCAACCGTAATGATTAAGATAATAAGCGTTATTGTCATGCTATAAAAAACTTTGATTTTTTAAAATATGATGCAAAGATACTTACTTTTTCTCGCTTTTTTCACCTTCATAATGCTAATTTTTCTAAAATTATGGCAGATTATAGGGGATAAGATTTCGGGAGAATATTTTTCCATATCATTTTTTGGAAGGATATTTCTCCCGATTATTTTTTTCTGAAGAAAATCAAAAAGAAAGGAAAACCCTTGCATAATACAGATATTTATACTAACTTTGCAAAAAATAAACTAGCAGGATTCAAATCCAAAGCTAAAAATAAGAATCATAAATATCAGAAGAATGACAAAGAAAGGTAAACATACCGTATTATTCATCTGCCTGGGCAACATCTGCCGCTCGCCTGCCGGAGAGGGCATCATGAAGAGCCTGGTAGAAAAAGCAGGGTTGCAGGATGAGTTTGAAATCGATTCTGCAGGAATCGGAAACTGGCACGTAGGTCAGCTGCCCGACAGCCGCATGAGAAAATGCGGAGCCGAGCACGGCTACAATTTCAACAGCCACGCCCGCCAGTTCCAGAAGTCAGATTTCGGGAGATTCGAAACCATCGTAGTAATGGACAACGAGAACTACCGCGCCATCACCTCCATGGCTTCCTGCCAGGCTGACAAGGACAAGGTGGTGCGTATGGCAGATTTCCTGACCCACCATCGTGAATACCCCACCGTGCCCGACCCATACTATGGCGACTACAGCGACTTTGAGCTGGTTATCACGCTCCTGGAAGATGCCTGCCAGGGATTGCTGAACAGCCTCGTAGAAGGATAACAAAAAAAGAGGATGTGCCATAACTCCATGACACATCCTTTTTTCGTTTCTTCATAGATTTTATTCATCGGATTACGCTGAATAACAATTCCACCTTATTATATTTATACAGTAATTTCCCCCGAACCATAGCAGCGATGATGATTCTCATCATACACCACGCAGAACTGTCCGGGAGCCACGCCGTGGATCGCCTCTTCTGAATGAATCATCCATCTGCCATCTTCGAGTTTTTCGATGGTAGCAGGATGATACTCCGGCGTATGGCGAATCTTGAACGTTACCTTCTGCATCGCCACCTCGCGGGTGAGGAAATGGAAATCCTGAAGCGGGAAATCCTTCTTGTACGCCGTCTGAGGATCGTAGCCGTGACTCACGTAGAGAATGTTCTTCTCCACATCCTTCTTGATTACGAACCAAGGTCCGCCGCCGAAGCCTAGCCCCTTGCGCTGGCCGATGGTATGGAACCACAAGCCCTTGTGGGTGCCGATTCGCTTGCCCGTCTCCATCTCTATCACGTCGCCCGTTTTCTCGCCCAGGTACCGGCGGATGTAATCGTTATAGTTGATCTGTCCCAGGAAGCAAATTCCTTGACTATCCTTGCGCTTGGCATTAACAAGATGTTCCTCTTCGGCTATCTCACGAATTTCATTCTTGATGTGATGACCGATAGGGAAAATCGCTTTTCGTAATTGCCAACTCTCTATCTGAGCCAGGAAATCGGTCTGATCCTTCACGGGGTCAGGACTCGTAACGAGCCATTTATCGCCGTTTTCATCCGTTTCGGTCTGCGCATAATGACCTGTGGCGATGAGGTCGTAGTTGTGGCCCATCTTCTCATCAAAGGCACCAAACTTGATGAGCCTGTTGCACATCACATCAGGGTTCGGGGTGAATCCAGCCTTCACCTTATCCATGGTGTAGCGAGTCACCTCGTTCCAGTATTCCTGATGGCAATCAATTACCTGCAGCTTGCAGCCATACTTGCGTGCCACGGCAGTAGCCATCTCCAGGTCTTCCTCTGAAGAGCAGTCCCATTCCTCCTTTTCTTCCGGTCCTATCTTGATATAGAAGCAGTCAGGGTGCAGACCCAGTCGGGCAAACTCCCACACCACTACAGAACTATCCACGCCGCCCGAAAGCAGCACGGCAACTCGCTTGTCCTTTACCTCGGCAAGGAAGAGCTCGTCTCTGGTCTCCAGTTCCTTCTCTCTTGGAGTATCCGTTATCATCTTATTGTTATTATCCATTGTCTATTCGCTATTATTCATTTGTGAAGGCAAAGTTACAACAAATTCTGCGAAAATCCGCCATCTTATGCCGAAAAATCTCATATTTCGCCTAAATGTTTTCTCTTGTGCTACATTCTCCCCGTTATCCGCTCCTTCTTCTATCGAAATTTCCAATAGCAGAAATCGACTTATTCCAACATCAATTCTTTTTTGCTTTCGATTTTATCCATACCTTTGCAATCGAAAATCAGAGAAATGCGGTTATAGTAAAAATCAATAACATAGTTTAATATAAGAACATGGATATCTTAAAAAATCTGTTTTATGGCTTCCCTGATCTATGGGGAGGCGGAGTAGCCCACTCCGTGCTGATCTTGGCGTTGGTCATCACCTTGGGTTTGAGTTTAGGAAAGTTGAGAGTAAAGGGAGTTTCTCTCGGATTGGCTTGGATTCTTTTCATCGGCCTCATCTTCGGTCACTTCTCTCTCAATCTCGATGAGCATCTGCTCCACTTCCTCAAGGAGTTTGGACTGATTCTCTTCGTCTATTCCATCGGTCTGGAGGTAGGACCTGGTTTCTTCGCTTCGTTCAAGAACGGCGGCAAGAGCCTCAACCTGCTCAGCATCATCGTGGTAGCGTTGAGTATCGTAACCACCCTTGCCATCTTCTCGTTCTCGGGAACATCCATCACCTCTATGGCAGGTATCCTCTCGGGTGCCGTTACCAACACCCCGGGACTCGGAGCTGCCCAGCAGGCATTCAGCGACCTGCGCCACATCGATGCTCCATCCATCGCAGCCGGCTACGCCATCGCCTACCCTATGGGTGTGCTCGGCGTTATCCTCTCCTTTATTATATTAAGGTATGCGCTGCGCATCAACAAGAGCGAAGAGGAAGCTGAAGCCAAGCGCGGTATGGGACACCTGGAGGCGATGACCCTGAACACCTTCTCGGTAAAGGTGACCAACCAGATGGTATTCGGCGACACCATCAAGCAGATGAGAGAAATTCTGAAGCGCGACTTCATGGTTTCAAAGATTATCCGCAAAGATAGCGACAAGCACGATGAGGTGGTAAACGGACAGACCAAGATCAACGAGGGCGACATCCTGCAGATTGTAGCCAACCCTACCGTAGAAGAGCCAGTCATTGCACTGCTCGGCGAGAAGGTTCAGGTGAGCGAGGAGAAATTCGGCGAGGACTTGATTACCCGCCGCATCCGCATCACCAAGCCAGGCATCAACGGCAAGAGCATCAGCCAGTTGCAGATTCGTTCAAGCCTCGGCGCCAACATTACCCGAGTAAACCGCAACGGTGTGGATTTGATTGCCACTCCACAGCTGAAGCTGCAGCTGGGCGACCGTGTTACCGTGGTGGGTACAGAGCTTGCCATCGCCCATACCGAGAAAGTATTGGGTAACCAGATGAAGCGCCTCAACTACCCTAACCTGATTCCTATCTTCCTGGGCATCATGCTGGGTTGTATCGTGGCAAACATCCCATTCTTCATCCCTGGCATCAACGAGAACCTGCGCCTCGGTTTGACCGGCGGCCCTCTGGTAGTTGCTATCCTGATAGGTTACTTCGGTCCGAAGTACAACCTCGTTACCTACAACACCATCTCAGCCAACCTGATGCTCCGCGAAATAGGCATCTGCATCTTCCTGGCTTGCGTGGGACTGGGCACCGGCGAACAGTTTATCCAGACCGTGGCTTCAGAAAGCGGAATGACCTGGATTCTCTACGGCGTTGCCATCACCATGATTCCAATCATCGTGGGCGGCATCATCGGAAGATACGTGTTCCACATCAACTATTATACATTGCTCGGAGTGCTGGCAGGCGCCAACACCAATCCATCTGCCCTGGCTTACGTACGTGAGCAGACATCAGCAGATGCACCATCTGTAGGCTATGCGAATGTTTATCCTTTCGCCATGTTCCTCAGAATCGTAACCATTCAGATCATCATTTTCGTATTCGGATAAATATATGACAGAAAAAAACATGAAAATCTGCGATTGCGCAGACAACGGCAAGAACAACTGCAACTGCAAGGAAATCGCAGAAACAGAACTCAGAAGGAAACTCGACTTATTATTACGTACAGGCAGCATTCTCATGGAGAGTGCTGCCGACACCTCGCGCATTAGG
>OJJU01000686.1_pt1 | contig 12133 bp, 7 predicted proteins | sample 1596141 | NCBI WGS metagenome assembly OJJU01 (sample SAMEA4350150, study PRJEB24818) | metagenome | biome: human; feature: gut; material: faeces | place: Denmark | collected 2013-09
GCCCAAAATGGTGTTGAGCACCGTGTCGTGAATCTGAGTGAGGGCGAAAATGCAGATGGCTGAAAACGCCATGAACGCCACGAGAATGAGCCAAAGGTGATTCCAGCGGATATGGCGCCACATCCTCACTGCCACTATCAGCGAGGTGCAAAGCGCCAAGATTCCAGATAGGGCAGTGGCTTCGCCGTAGCTGGGCATGAGCGCCGTGAGCCACGTCATGATGAAGATGCCGAATCCGAAGCCCGTGACACGCTGCACGAAGCTCGCTCCGATACAAAGCAGTAGTAAATATAGATGCGCGTCCATGTTTTCAGTTCTGTGTTGAGAGGTTTTTTTAAAATCGGTTACTCGTTGCCGTCTTCCTCGTTGAGGGTTTTGAGTGCCACTTTTGCAGATTTGTGCTGCTGATTGGCGGCTTTCTCATACCAGTATCTTGCCAGTTTGTGGCTTTTCTTGATGCCGAATCCGAAGTGGTAGCAAACGCCTAACTTGTATTCAGCCTCCGCACAGCCCTTCTCGGCTGCTTTTTTCCACCATTCAATGGCTTTGTCGAGGTCTTTTTCCACTTGGTCGCCCTTCATGTATTCCACACCCAGCATGGTTTGTGCCACCGAATCGCCTTTCTCGGCTTTCTGCCTCAATTCCTCGATGTTTAGCTTCGGGGCTTCGTGTTCGCCACTTCGTGGTGTGGCAGAGGCGGTGGTGGTGCTTTGTGGTCTTTGGCGATGCGTTTTGCGCTTGTTGCGCCGGTGCTTGGTGGTGGTTTTGCGTTGCGAGGTGGTGTCGGGTTTGGTGGGCATGGCTTCCACGCTCACACCTTCAATTTCAGCCATGGTTTTCTGCGTGCTGCGGCAACTGCCCAGCACCAGCATCAACAATGATATGATAAAAATGAGTAATCGCATAAATAATGTATACAATATACAAAATTACTGCTTTTATCCTTAGTAATCAAACGCTGTGTGGAAAAAGCAACGGAATGTTGCCGCCATTGGGTGAGGCGGGCAACATTCCGTTGGGAATATGCTTATTGAGGAATGTGTCAAATGCCTTGACTCATTGCTGTTTGTATCGAAAAATGCCGGAGGCATGTCCCTACGTTATGATGCAAATTTGACACACACTCGTGTGGGGATTAATCTTCTTTCTTTGCTTTGAGGCAAGAGCAGATGAGGAAGCCGATAAGGGCGAGGTAGATGACCACAGCCAAAGCGCTTGTCACGCCATCGCTCAATGGACATTCGTAAGAGAAGCCAGAGAGGGTCATACCCGCGCTCACCACACCCATCAATGCGCCACCTGCGATGAAACCGCTGGCGAGCAAGGTGCCTTTTTCTTGACGAGCCTTGTTGAGTTTCTCGTCTTTGCTGCGAGAGCCTACAAACCAACTGATAGCGCCACCCACGAGCAATGGAGCGTTGAGGTGGAATGGAATGAACATACCCAAAGAGAATGCCAAAGCAGGCACGCCGAGCCAGTTGAGCAAGCAAGCGAACACTGCACCCACAGAGTAGAGAATCCATGGAGTGTCGCCACCCATCATCAGAGGGTCGATCACGGCAGCCATTGCGTTGGCTTGTGGAGCTGCCATCACGTCGGGGTTGGTGAAGCCGTAAGCCTTGTTGAGGAGAATCACACCACCCACGGTAGCGGCCGACGCCAGAGTGCCCACTGCTTTCCAAGTTTGCTGCTTAGCAGGAGTAGAGCCCAACCAGTAGCCAATCTTCATATCGGTAACCATACCGCCAGCCATAGAGAGCGCGGTGCAAACCACACCACCAATCACCATCGAAGCGATGATGCCTTGGGTGCCGCTTAAGCCGATGGCCACGAAAATGGTGCTTGCCACGATGAGGGTCATCAAAGTCATGCCCGATACAGGGTTGCTGCCCACGATGGCGATAGCGTTGGCTGCCACGGTGGTGAACAGGAAGGCGATAACCACTACCACGAAAAATGCCACGATGGCTTGTGTGAGATTGCCGATCACGCCAATCCAGAAGAACACGAAAGTGACGATGAGCGCAGCGGTGAGTGCAAACACGAGAAACTTCATTGAAATGTCTTTCTGTGTGCGCACGGGCTTTTCTTCGTCGCCCTTCTTGCTGAACGACTTACCAGCCAAACCAACGGCGCTCTTAATCACGCCCCACGACTTGATAATGCCAATCACACCACTCATGGCGATACCGCCGATACCGATAGAGCGAGCGTAGTCCTTAAAGATGGCATCGGGAGCCATTTCTGCCATTTCGGGAACCATAGAGCCGAGCAGAGGAACGATGCACCACCAAATGAAAGCGCTACCAGCGAAAATGATGAATGCGTAGCGAAGGCCCACGATGTAGCCCAGACCGAGCACAGCAGAGCCGGTGTTGATGCTGAACATCATCTTGGTGTTGTGGGTGAAAGTTTGGAGCGCAGGGATAGCCTGTGTGCTGAGCACCTCTTTCCACCAGCCGAATGTGCTGAGGAAGAAGTCGTACAGACCGCCCACCAAACCTGCCATCAGCAATGGCTTGGCTTGGCTGCCGCCCTTTTGACCGCTGATAAGCACCTGTGTGGTGGCAGTGGCTTCAGGGAATGGAAATTTGCCGTGCATGTCCTTTACGAAATACTTACGGAAAGGAATGAAGAACAGAATGCCGAGCAAACCGCCGAGGAGTGAACTGAGGAACACTTCAAGGAAGTTGACGGTGATTTCGGGGTACTTCGCCTGCAAGATGTAGAGCGCAGGCAAGGTGAAGATGGCACCAGCCACCACAATGCCCGACGCAGCGCCGATTGACTGGATAATCACGTTTTCGCCGAGCGAGTTTTTGCGTTTGGTCACGCCGGCAATACCTGCTGCGATGATAGCAATAGGAATTGCTGCTTCAAACACTTGTCCCACTTTCAACCCAAGGTAGGCTGCGGCGGCACTGAAAATAACTGCCATAATCAAACCCATCGACACAGAGTAGCCAGTGGCTTCGGGGTACGTCTTGTCGGGACGCATGGGGGGAACGTATTCCTCTCCCGGTTTGAGTTCGGTGAATGCGTTTTCGGGCAAGCTCATGCTTTCTTGCACCTCGTCATTCAAAACATTAGTTGAATCGTCTTTCATTAATTTACTATGTTTTTATTTGTGAGTAATCAATTATGCGAAGTTACATAAAATCTCCCGAAAAACTGACCAATTTATCAGTAAAAAGCACAAATTCCTCAAAAGAAGTGAAGAAAAAGGGGGGGAGTTAAGGAGTTAAGAAGTTAAAGAAGTTAAGACGATAGTTTTGGCTTCTGCTAATTTGCTTGGTAGGGGGGAGGGGAAGAGAAGTTAAGGAGTTAAGAAGTTAAAGAAGTTAAGACGATAGTTTTTCTTCTGTTAATTCTCTGTATAATGTGTTCACTCTAAAAAAAGTGAAGGCTAAAAAGCATCACGTTTTTTAGCCTTCACTAACGAATGAGGAATTAATTGTTGTATGACGGTGATATTGTTCTACTTGACGAATTTGGTGGCAGATGTACTGCCGTCGGTGTATGTTGTAACCATAATGTTGATGCCATCAAAAGGAGTGGTGTGTGCCACGCCTGTAGGGCTGTAATAGATTACGTTTTCCACTTGCTTGTTGGCGCTGATGGTGTCCACTCCTGTAACCACACCCTTGGCAGGATAGTCGAGGTCGAAGAAGAATTGTCCCATAACAGGCTCTCCTGCATTGTTGGTGCCAATTTTGTAGGTGTAGCAGACCGATTTTGGTGCATCTGAAGAGTCGTCGCAGTCGGCATTGGTAGCGCATCCTGCTTTCAATATGAATACGCAACCTTGCACATTGAGCGAGAATGTTTTAAAGATTTCAGGGTCAATAGCATCTTGGTTTGTGACCTTGTTGTCAGAAATCATGCACAATTTGTCTTCTGCATTATTGGTGTGCGTGCTTACGCCATATTTTCCGAAAGTGTCTTCAGATTTGGCGGTAGAGAACGAAATCACCTTGCCGTCGTCGAATCCATCATCGGCAAGGGTGTTGTCGAGATTGATTCGCTTTTTGCTCCAGTTTTCTTTGTGCAAATAGTAGGTGTCGTCCACGTATTTGTCGTATGACACGATGTCGTAGTACCCTTTTTTCTTCGAAAGCACGGGTTCGTCGGCTGTTCCTGTCCAATTTGTGCGCAGATAGTAAACATAGTAGTATTTTTTGTTGCCACTGTTGTACCATTTTGCGAGGTCGGCTTGAATGTGTCGATAGTTGTTGCTCACGTCAACGTAAGGCTTGAGTATGCCCCCACGGGCTTTAGAGTTAGAAGTCACTTCTCGGCAGAATTGCAAGTCTTTGTATTCGTCAGAAATCTGCTGTCCGAGTTTTCCTGAAGGAATGTTTAGCGAGGAGATGTGCATGTTTTGCACATGTAAGTCGCGCAATTCAACGCATCCGCTCAGGTCGAGTTTGTGCAGCCAGTTGCCTTTTGGCAATTGGCGTGCTCCCCAAATTGAATTGTGAAACCATAAAGATTGGAGTTTGGTGTGCTTGCTCAAATCCAGTTCGTCGGTGTAGGTGCTAAAGGCGTGTAGGAAAGCCAAGTTGGGGAAATTGTCAATAAGGCTCTGCATCGAGTATTTTTTGTCAAACCCATACATCGTGTCGAAAATAGCAAGTTCGAAAAGTTTTTCATTTCTGTTGGCGTCGATGCCCATCAGATTGAAGTTGTGCGCCATCTCAAGCCGTTCCAGATAAGGGTATGGAGTGATGTCGAAATGGCTGAAATTGTTGTTGTTCAAGTTCAAGTATTTGAGTTTGGATAGTTTGTCGATACCAGTGGTTCCCACTTCTTTCAATTTGCCGTAGTCGAGGTCGAGATATTCAAGTTGAGTGTTGTGTTGGAGATCGATGTTTCCTTCTGTAATTGGCGAGAATCTTCCCAAGTAGGCATTATCGTCGCCAGCAATGTTGCGGTTGAATTCAAGTCTTTTCAGATTGGTGAAATATTCGATGCCTTTGAGGTTGGTAACCCCTGTGAAGGTTTTCTTAGTGGCATCGGTTTCAAGTGCCCCATAGTCGCCATAGTTGCCTAAATTGTTCAGTTCGGTGATGGTTTCGCAGTCGATAACGATGTGCTCGTTGCTGCCGCCGTGTGCTCGTCCGAAGTCGGCATAGTTTTTCTTCAATGTGGCTTTCCCTATTATTTTATGGGTGGCCTCATCGTAAACCTGTGCGAAATTTTCAATCAGGTATTTTTCGAAATAAGCGTCTGTAACCCTCTTGTCTTTAGTCAGCACAGAAGTCCACTGATTGTCGGGTATTAATTTCCATTTTTGAGCATCAGAGTTGTTTTTGGTGTAGAGATGCACGTTCACGCCATTATGGAATTTGTCAGAACTTGTGGTACCATCTATGTCAAGTGCCAGGTTCTCGTTGAGTTTTGACACGATTTGGAATGATCCGTCATCGTTTTTGAGGATTTTCCATTGTTGTGCGTCGCTCCCGTTCCATTCGTAAATTTGAACGTTGGTGCCAGGGTTTGCCTGAGCATTCGTCACATCGAGCACTTTGTCGTTTCTTTTGATTCTGTAATAGCCCCCACCTGTAGGGTAAAGTTCAAAGGTTTGGTTAGATTTCCAAATTTGTACATTGGCATTGTTGTCTTTGCTGTCGCCGTTAATGTCTAATCTATAGGAGGTGTTGGCAAAGCAGAGTATTCTGTATGTGCCTTGTAGGTCAGGGGAGGATAGTTCGAGCAACTTCTTGCCATTCAGTTCGCCATCTGAGGGCACAAGATAAGTGCGCTTTGCTGCGTCGGCTTCCGTGTAAGTGTCGGCACTTGCAGAGAAAGTAGCGGCAAGGACAATACCGATTGCCACTATTAGTTTGAGTTTGAAAATGTTTTTCATACCTTTATGAGAAAATGTTTAAGGACTGGAACTTTAAAGCACTCGGCTTGAAAAATACCAGTTCTGATGAAAATATGATGTTAATTGCCTTTGTTAACTATTTTTTTTGCAAATATATGAAAAATTGTGCATAAGTATTACTGTTTTTGGGAAAAAATTAAAGAGTGAAGAAAAAGTGAGGGAGAAGTTAAGAGGGTTTAGTGGATAAATACTGGGGGCAATGATTATGCATTGTTGCAGAATCGTGAATGCGATCAAAAACAAAAACATAAAAAACAGCCTTGGAGCAACGTGGAATGCTTCGCATTTGGCGGTGCGACTGTGCGCTTTGCGTCATTGGAAACGAGTTTCCATGCCGCCAACCACACAATCCCGCCGCCACCCTCTTACGAGGGCTATCCACTTTGCCCCAAGGATAAAAACCGCTCGCCGTTTCACGGCGAAAAACCCCTGATGATAAAATGATTTCTTAGAAAAAAGCCGCATCAAATCTCCCAAAAACGATTTTACATGGTAGGGACGCGATATTTCGCGTCCGCGTCAAATGATTGATATTCAATCTGGTATCGCAATTATGGGCGAACATAAAGTATCACGCCCCTACTGGGTTTGGTTTTTCGCCGAGGCGAACGGTTTTTATCCTTTTGGCGATGCCACCGACCTCGAAAGAGGGCGGCGTTGGTGATGTGGTGTGGCTGATTCAAGCCACAGCTTGAAATCAGACATGCCACAGCACTAATGACAGGTGCGAAGCACTGGCATCGCTAAAAGGCTGTTTTTTATGTTTTTTGTTTCAGTCCCCCAGTATTTTTCCATTGAACCAAATTTAGGCATTATAAATTGGAGATTTTGAATCGGTGGGGCGAAAATTTCGGGAATCGGGGGAAATCGGTTATCTTTGCAGAATATTATCTACAATCCATTATGACAAACATTAGACTAAAACTTTTTTCACTTGCCACAATTATCGCTTTTTCAGCCCTCAACGGCTTCGCTTACAATGTGGCGAAAAGTGAATTCCGCTCGGCGTGGGTGGCCACTGTGTGGGCTCTCGACTGGCCCACCACTGGTAAACCAGCAGAAACCCAAATGGCAGAGCTCGACCGTATGCTCGACTCGCTCGCCAACAACAATTTCAATGCAGTAAACTTCCAAGTTCGCTCTATGTGCGACGCCATGTACAAATCAAGTTACGAGCCATGGTCGAGTTATCTGACCGGCACCCGTGGCAAAGACCCAGGCTTCGACCCTCTGGGCTATGTGGTGGACGGTTGCCATAAGCGCGGCATGGAGTGCCATGCATGGGTGAACCCCTACCGCTTCTCCACTGGCGCAAACTGGGACACCGAGTTGGACCAGGAGTTGAAGAATAGCGGCCACTTGCTCTCGCACAACAATGGTCAAACCACCACCACAATCCTCGACCCTGCACAACAGTGGACCATCGACCGCATTGTGAATGTGTGCCGCGAGATTATCACCAACTATGATGTGGACGGCATTCTCTACGACGACTATTTCTATCCCAGCGGTATTCCCACCAACAGTTCGGCTGGCGACTACTCGGAATGGAAAAATTCAGGTACAAGCCTGAGCTTCGGCGACTGGCGACGCGACAACGTGAACCGCATGGTGAAAGCCGTTTACGATATGATTCAAACCGTGAAGCCATGGGTGCGCTATGGCATTTCGCCTGCTGGCGTGGCTTGCTCCAGTAGTTCGGTGGCGAAGAAATACGGTATCGACCCATGTCCTGGCAGCGATTGGCAATACAGCAGCATTTTCTCCGACCCTATCGCATGGTATCAAGCCAAGACCATCGACTACATGTCGCCACAGGTTTACTGGACCAGAGGCTACAGCGCAGCCGACTATGCTAAAATCACCCCCTGGTGGGGCAAGGTGGCGCATAAGTTTGGCCGCCACGTGTATATCTCTCACAGCCTTGAGTCGCTCACCGGCGCAAGCAAGGGCGAGATGGCTCCTGCCACAAAGGCAAGCGGTCCCAACAGCACCTCTTACGACGAATATGTGGCTCAGGTGGAAATGAACCGCGAGACCAACTACGACAACGCTCCCGGCAGCATCTACTATTCATGCAAATACCTCTATAACCTCGGCGCAAAGGAATCGTTTGCCCACTATTTGAAGCGCACCGTGTATGCCTACCCCGCACTTCCACCAGCCATGACATGGAAATCGGCAACCAACCCTGGCACCGTGTCGAATGTGAGCAAGGTGGCTTACGACCTGTCGTGGACGGGCTTCGACAATGTGCGCTACACCGTGTATGCCGTGCCCGAATCTTTGCCACAATCCGAATTTAAGAAAGATGTGCAATATCTGCTCGGCATCACCTACGACACCCGATACGCCATTCCCGAAGACTACCGCGCCGGCTATCAATATGCCATCTGCGTGCTCGACCGCTACGGCAACGAATACACCGCCAAGTTCCTCGGCGCGCAAGATGCCACCCTCGAGGCCCCTGTGCTGATTTCGCCAGAGGAAGGCGCAAAGGTGAGCGACCCATTCACATTCACTTGGCACAGCGTGAAGGGTGCTTCGCAATATGCTGTGGAGATTGCCGACGATGCCGACTTCAAGCATGTGACCCACACTTTCGCCACGACCGACACCACCGCCGTTTCCACCTCGTTTGAGGGCGTGAGCAGCGATGTGAAGCACTATTGGAGAGTGCACGCCTGTGCGCTCAACTTCAACGACGGTGTCAGCGCGGCACGTGCGTTCACTCCTCACCGCCTGGAAGTGACCTATCCAACCAATTTGATGCAAGATGTGCCCAACGCCACCACTATTCTCTGGACCAACACTGGCTCAGATGAGGTGAAGGTGGAAATCAGCACCGACGAGAATTTTGCTGACGGCAAAACCGTGTTCAGCGGCGTGAGCACCGAAAATAAAATCGCTGTACCGCTCTACATTCTCCACTCTGGCACACACTATTATGTGCGCATCACCCTTGGCGACGAGGTGAGCAAAACTGTGGAGTTCACCACCGTTTACGGTGAATCGGTAGCGCCAAAGTTTGTGACCCCTGCTTCCGATGGCGCAACGCTCAACAGCAACCAGCGAATTGAACTCGAACGCCAAGTGGCAGCCGAAAACATGATTGTGGAAATCAGTTCGTCAGCCACATCATGGGGACGCGCAAGATTCGTTGAAACAATGAAAAATTATCAAAACGCCACCACCCTCACCCTCGGCGAACTGAAGGTGAACAATGTGCTGCTCGAAGATGGCAAAACGTATTATGTGCGTGCCAAATCGTCGTACATCGACACAGGCGGCACACTCCGCGCCACCGACTACGGCACCACACGCTCATTCGTGTATAAGAAGGTGGCTAAAATTGGCGACGTAAACGGCGACGGCACAGTAGATGTGTCCGACGTCACCGCCCTTATCAACCAGATTCTGGGCACCGCATCGTTCTCCGCCGAACTCTGCGACCTCAACGCCGACGGCGTAATCAACGTGTCAGACGTCACCACCCTCATCAACCAGATTTTGAAATAACCCCCAAAAAATAACAAACCTCACCAAAAAGTGGGAACGGCACCCCCGTCCCCACTTTTTTTGTTATAAAAAGTTGTAAAAATGGGGGTGGGGTTAAACCAAGGTGTTGATGGGGGAGTCTAAAGTGCAAAAGGAATTTAAAACCAGTACATTTGCTTGTACACAATACTATATGCTTATGACAACTCTTTCACTCCGCAACTCGATACTTTCGCTCATGCTTATCGGTGGCATGACAGTGAGTGTGAACTCTTTCGCACAAGGCCGTCGCGGTGGATTTGGTGGCAATCGCCAAAGCCCTTCCGTGCAGCACTCAGAAAGGCGCTCTACTGCCCCACAGAGCCGTTCGTCTTATGGCAGGTCGAATGTCACGCAAGGTCGTTCAACAGCCACGCCACAGCGTTACGAACGTGCCGCCAGTAGTTCGGCGGGACGTACTGCTGTGCAGGCGCAACGTGCTACACCACGTTCGGCAGAACGCACCACTACGCCCTCTAAGCGCAGCGACAATACCACACCTCCACGCCACAATGCTGGTCCCACTCAAGACTATCGTCAGCAAAATGTGGGTACAGTGCGTCAGCGTCCGGGTTATGGCACCACCACGCCCTCTAAGCGCAGCGACAATACCACACCTCCACGCCACAATGCTGGTCCCACTCAAGACTATCGTCAGCAAAGTGTTGGCACAATGCAGCAGCGTCCGGGTTATGGCACCGCCACACCGCCAAAGCGTAGCGATAACAGTGGGTTTCAGAGCGGTGTAGGCAACCGTTACAATGACAACCACAACCGTGACGATCGCCCTAACGGCAACAACTATGGTAATAACGGAAACCACTACGGCAACGACCGTGGCGACCGTCCTAACGGCAATTATGGCAACCACTACAGTGGACACCGTGACTATGGCAGGGACTACGATGGTCGTCGTCCAGGCTACCACAACCCACACCACAGCAATCCTCGTGGCTACGACAACCAGTTCAACCGCCGCTACCACGATTACTATCGCCACAACAGTTGGAGTTGGAGCCACCCATGCCGTCCACCATATCGCCCATGGCGCCCAACACCTTGGGTAGTGCATCGCCCAGTGGTTCCCGCAGGATGGGTATGGTATAGTTCGGCACCACGCATCTACCGTGTGCTCGGCATTCAGTTCGGCACAGTGTTCTCGGTGTCAATCAACCACCTGTTCACCTACGGCTACAATATCGACGGCTACTACGACAATGTGATTTATCTCCGTGATGTGCCAATGCTCAACTACAGTTGGCCTAACGTGATGCTCAACTACGCGCCTGGCGGCGGACTTGCATCGGCAATGTTCAGCAATTCGTTTGCATTCCGCGACCTTGCGATGTACAACCGCCTCTACAACACGCTCTGTGGCACCTATGGCAGCCCAGTAGATGCGCGCACCACTCCTTACGAGGGTACCGTGAGTTGGTGGGGTGGTGAAGGTCAAGGCTATGTCACCCTCACTTACTACACCGACCAAAACGGCCGCTTCTACACCAACCTCACCATAGGTAATTAAAAAACTATAATGCAACATTTCGCGTCCGCTCAAATAATTACTAATCAATAAATTAGTAGTTGTTTGGGCGGACGTGAATTATCACGTCCCTACCTGTTTAATCAAAATTGGGTTTAATAGTTCATTAGATCGATGCAATCGCCCTCGTTTGCCAGTCGGGTGGCGGGGAACACTTCTTGCGCTTGCTGGAGAAGGGGGCGCGCGTCGGTATAGCGCGAACTGTAGTGGCCCAAAATGAGTTGCTTCACACCTGCCTCTTTCGCCACCATGGCGGCATGGCGTGCCGTGCTGTGGAATCGCTGACGCGCTTGCGCCTCACACTCATCGCCATAAGTGGCCTCGTGATACAGCCAGTCCACGCCCTCCACAGCCTGAATCACTCGTTCGCTGTAAGTGGTGTCGCTGGCGTAGGCGTAACTCACCGATGCATCGGCGGCGGTGGTCAATTTCTCGTTTGGAATCACCACCCCGGCAGGCGTAACGTAGTCCATGCCATGGCGCAAACTATTCATAAAATGCTGCGGCACCTCAAAGGCTCGCACTGCCTCGGCATTCACATGTCGCATCTTCGCCTTTTCCTCAAACACGAAGCCCACGGTTGGCACACGATGGCGCAACGGAAACGTGCGCACCGTGATGGCAGAATCCTCATAAATCACACGGGGCTCTTTCGTGATGACATTGAAACGCAACTCGTAGCACCACCTATCGCGGCAGAAATAATCCATCATGCTGCGAAACATTTCCGCGCCGTCCTCAAAAATATGCACCGTCACGCTGCTCGACTTCTGAAGGAGCGCCAGAGTAGATAGCAAGCCAGGCAAACCGAAACAGTGGTCGCCATGCAGATGCGAGATGAAAATGTTGGTCAGTCGGGCAAATTTCAGCTTTCGCCTACGCATTTCAAGTTGGGCGCCTTCGCCACAGTCAATCATCATTACATTGTCGCGAACGTTCAGTACTTGCGATGTGGGCAAATGGCGAAGCGTTGACGTGGCAGAGCCACAGCCGAGGATATTTAATTCAAATCGGGGCATACGGTTCAAATAGCGTTTGATATATGGTGCTAAGGTAGGTATTTTTTTCTGAAAACTCCAAAAATCCATAAATTTTCAATCATTTTGAAAAAATATTAAAAAAAATTGGAAAAACTCTTGTGCAAATCAATAAAGTGGTGTACA